>Ga0256839_1000939_pt1 | contig 36751 bp, 28 predicted proteins | sample 354166metaG_FD_185968 | JGI IMG/M metagenome (GOLD analysis project Ga0256839, IMG submission 185968) | Hydrothermal vent microbial communities from Mid Atlantic Ridge, Atlantic Ocean - 354-166 | ecosystem: Environmental > Aquatic > Marine > Hydrothermal vents | place: Atlantic Ocean: Mid...
CTCCCTTTGGGCACGACTCTTCTTCATGGGGCTCCCTCCAGCTCCTCTGGATCAACTCGAACCTCGACGACATCCCCATCCTATCACAGCTTCGCTCGATCTCTGCCCCCAAATCTGAATACACCCGCGGCCCGTTTCGATATCTGTCCAAGGAGGACGGTCCAGGCCCGGAACTTTCCGTAGCAGTTGCGTTCCCCTCGCGGCTTTGGTATACTGGGGGCCACACAGCGCTCTGTCGCCCCCCCCGCTCCATCCTACGAGGACATATCGTGACCACCACAGCCGAACTCATCCGGCCGGAAGAGCCCTATGTCCCGCGTCAGGAAGGGGCACTGCTGCGCCTTTTCCGCTCCTACTACCTGCGGAAGGTGTTCAAGGCCCTCTTCACCGCCTACGTGGTGATCACCCTGACCTTCTTCCTCATCCGCCTGCTGCCCAGCAACCCCATCGAGTTCTACATCCAGGACCTGATGGTCCAGTACGGGATCCCCTACCACGAGGCCAAGGATCAGGCGGCCGCGCTCTTCGCCATCGACCTGGACAAGCCCCTGGCCCTCCAGTACGTGGAGTACATGGGGAACCTCCTCCGGGGCGATCTGGGCACCTCCATCCTGTCACCAGGCCAGTCGGTGGCCAGCTTCATCAAGCGCTTTCTGCCCTGGACCATCTTCAGCGTGGGCACTGCGCTGATCCTGAGCTTCACCATCGGGGTGCTCCTGGGGCTGCTCATGGCCTACCGCCGGGAGAGCCTCCTGGACCACGCGCTCACCGTGGTGGCCTCGGTCCTGAGCTCCATCCCCAACTACCTGCTGGGCATCCTGCTCATCGTGTGGCTCGGGGTCCAGTGGAAGCTCATCCCGGTCTCCCAGATGCGGGGCTCCCTGTCTCCCGGGGTCCAGCCCGAGCTGAGCTTCACCTTCCTGAAAGACGCCCTCTTCCACGCGGCCCTGCCCATCGCGACCTATGTGCTGACCACCATGGGCAACTGGATGCTGACCATGAAGAGCAGCACCATCGCGGTGCTGGAGGAGGACTACGTGACCGTGGCCCGGGCCAAGGGGCTGCCCGACTTCCGCATCACCACCGCGTACGTGGGCCGGAACGCGGCCCTCCCCCTCTTCACCCTGTTGACCATCTCCATCGGCTTCGTGGTGGGGGGCTCCGTGCTCATCGAGGGGCTGTTCCAGTACCAGGGCATCGGGTACATCCTGTTGCAGAGCGTGAACCGCCGGGACTACACGGTGATGCAGGGCGTCTTCCTGATCATCACCCTCTCGGTGATCTTCGCCAACTTCTTCGCGGACATCTTCTACAGCTGGCTGGATCCGCGCATCAAGCTCGGCGCGCAGGAGTAGAAGCGAGATGACCATGCTGCGCTCCCTGGCCACCACCCTGCGGATCATCACCTACAACAAGGTGGGCTTCCTGGGCTTCCTGGCGGTGCTGGCCATCGTGCTGCTCTCCTTCGTGGGGCCCTACTTCGTGGAGCTGGACACCAAGACCAAGGTGGACAAGATCTACCAGCCCCCCTCCCAGGAGTTCTGGCTGGGAACCGACCACCAGGGGCGGGACATCTTCTCCCAGATCGTCCACGGCGGGCGGGAGGTCATCGAGGTCGCGGTCATCGCGGCCGCCCTCTCCACGGCCATCGCGGTGACCTTCGGCACCCTGAGCGGCTTCGCCGGCGGCTGGGTGGACACCGCGGTCATGTCCATCACCGACATCGTCCTCACCATCCCCCAGCTTCCCCTGCTCCTGGTCCTGGCCGCGCTGATCCAACTGAACAACATGATGGCCCTGGGGGTCCTGCTGGGCCTGCTGGGCTGGCCCGCGCTCCTGCGCGCGGTCCGTTCCCAGGCCCTCTCCCTGAAGGAGCGGGACTTCGTGGAGGCCGCCCGGGCCCTGGACCTGGGGACCTGGCACATCGTCTTCCGGGAGATCGTGCCCAACATGATGACCTACATCATCGTCAGCTTTGCCCTGGCCATGACCGGCGCGGTCTACGCCCAGGTGGGCCTGGTCCTCTTCGGGCTGGTCCCCTTCTCGGGGAGCAACTGGGGCGTCATGCTCAGCCTGGCCTGGGTCCGGGGTGCGATCTTCTACAAGGACAGCATCTGGTACATCATGATGCCGGTGGCGGCCATCGTGATCCTCCAGCTCTCGGTGGTGACCATGACCCGCTCCCTGGAGCTGGTGTTCAACCCACGACTGCGCACAGGAGAATGATCGGGTGACCCTTTCCACGGCAAGCTCCATGGCGAACTCCGTGACCTGGGTGCAGGAGGGCGAGACCGAGTCCCGGCCTCCCCTGAGCCTCCGGGACGTACACATCGTCTACAGCAGCCGTCGGGGGCCGGTGCAGGCCGTCCGAGGAGTCTCCTTCGACCTCCACGGGGGCGAGAGCCTGGCCCTGATCGGCGAGAGCGGTTCGGGCAAGACCACCCTGGGCCTGGGCATCGTCCGGCTGCTGGTGAAGACCGCCCGCATCACCCAGGGTGCGATCCGCTACCGGCGCGACGGCCGGGAGATGGACGTCCTGGCCCTGGAAGGCCCAGAGCTCCGCCGCTTCCGCTGGAAGGAATGCGCGATGGTCTTCCAGTCCGCGCTCAACGCGTTCAACCCGGTCATCCGCATCTGGGACCAGTTCTGGGACACGGCCCGGGCCCATGGCTGGTCCGACCGCCGAGCCGTACGCCAGAAGGCCCTGGAGCTCCTCCGCTTCGTCCAACTGGACGCGGACCGGGTGATCGACGCCTATCCCCACGAGCTGAGCGGCGGCATGCGCCAACGGGTGCTCATCGCCCTCTCCCTCCTGCTGGATCCCCAGATCCTGATCCTGGACGAGCCCACCACCGCGCTGGACATCCTGACCCAGCGGACCATCATGGACCTCCTCCGCCGGCTGAAGGAGGAGCTCCACTTCACCATGATCTTCATCTCCCACGATCTGGCCATCGCCGCGGAGCTGGCGGATCGGGTGGCCACCATGTACGCGGGCACCGTGGTGGAGCTGGGCCCCTCCGAGGCCATCTTCTACCAACCCCGACACCCCTACACCCTGGGGCTGATCCGGGCCGTGCCCACAGTCACCGGCGGCTACGAGGAGCTCTACTCCATCCCCGGCTCGCCGCCGGACCTGATCGACCTGCCCAGCGGGTGCAAGTTCCATCCCCGCTGCCCCTTCGCCACGGAACGCTGCCGGAAGGAGGAGCCCCCCCTGGAGAAGGTGGGCGAGCACCACCTGGCCGCCTGCTGGCACTGGACCGAGGTGGCCGCGGAGCTGGGGCGCACCCCTCTGCACCGACGCACACCGAACGCCTGAGCTGCTGCCATGGCCCCCATCATCGAAGCCCGCCACATCACCAAGACCTTCGGCCGAGGCAAGGAACAGGTCGTGGCCGTGGACGCCGTCTCCTTCGCCATCCAGGAAGGGGAGATCCTCTGCCTGGTGGGGGAGAGCGGCTGCGGCAAGAGCACCACCGGCCGCATGATCGCGGGCCTGCTCCCCCCCACGGCCGGGGAGATCCTCTTCGAGGGCCGCCCCATCTCCCAGATGGCCCCGGAGGAGTACCGCCGCTACCGCCACGCGGTCCAGATCATCCACCAGGACCCCTACGCCTCCCTGAACCCTGTCCAGACCGTGCAGCAGATCCTGGTCACCCCCCTGCTGCGCCACCGGAAGGTCGACGGCCCATCCGGTGCCCGGAAACGGGCCCTGGAGCTGTTGGAGATCGTGGACCTGACGCCCCCGGAGGACTTCCTGAACAAGTACCCCCACCAGCTCAGCGGCGGCCAGCGTCAACGGGTCTCCGTGGCCCGGGCCCTGACCGTGGAGCCCCGCTTCATCGTGGCCGACGAGGCCGTCTCCATGGTGGACGTCTCCATCCGGGTCAGCCTGCTCAACATGCTCACCCGGCTCAAGGAGGAGTTCCACGTGACCTTCCTGTTCATCACCCACGACCTGGCCCTGGCCAAGTACTTCGCCTGGCACGGTCGGATCACGGTGATGTACCTGGGCCGCATCGTGGAGGACGGACCGACCCCCCGGGTGATCCAGGACCCCCGCCATCCCTACACCCAGGCCCTGCTCTCCGCGGTCCCCGAGGCCGATCCGGAGCTCACCCGGCGCAAACGGCGCATGGAGCTGCGGAGCGCAGACATCCCCAGCCTGTTGGCCCTGCCGTCGGGGTGCACCTTCCACCCCCGATGCCCCTACTTCGTGGAGGGAGAATGCGACGTGAACGTGCCGCCCCTGGAGCCCATCTCGGAGGGCGGACGGGTCGCCTGCCCGGTCCGCAAGTCCGAGCCCATCCAGTTGCTGGCCTGAGGAGAGGACCATGCCTCCCGAACTGGGACGCGCCGGCATCCGCATCGGCACCTACGTGACCCTGATCAGCGGTGGCCTGCTCCTGGTGGTGGACAAGGGCACCCCGGAGTACGTGATCAGCCAGATCACCTTCATCATGGGCGTGGTCTTCCTGGCCCTGATCGGGGCCTGGATCCGCTGGAGCCAGCGAAGACAGAACTGAATCCCTGCTCGCGCCCGACCGTCACCGGTCGTTCGTCAACCATTCCATCCGTTTCACACACCACAAGGAGGAGCCCTATGAAGTTCAGGCGTCTGCTCGTGTTGTTCCTGGTGTTCTCCCTGGCCCTGAGCGCGTGTGCCCCCGCGGCCGCACCGAGCCCCGGGGAGGAAGCCGCCCCCGCGGAGGAGGCCGCCCCCGCGGAGGAAGCCGCCCCGGCCGAGGAGGCCGCCCCCGCGGAGGAGGCCGCCCCGTCGGAGTTCCATTCCGCCTGGCCCTATCAGGTTCCCCCAGCGGGCCACTACAACACCTTCGTGACCAACGCCATCACCCTGGGCATCTACCGCACCCTGATGGAGCCCCCTCTGTTCATGTACATGTGGGCGGATGAGAGCTGGCTGCCCCTGGCCGGCAAGTCCTGGGAATGGGTGGACGACACCACCCTCCGGGTCTACCTGCAGGAGGGCGCGGTGTGGAGCGACGGCAGCCCCTTCACCGCCCAGGATGTGGTGGACACCTTCGACATCATGCGGCTGCAGAACCTGACCGTCTGGCGCTTCATCGACGGGGTCACCGCGGTGGACGACCTCACGGTGGACTTCAGCCTGATCGAGCCCTCCACCACCGTGCCCCGCCGGGTCCTCCGCGAGGCCTACATCCGGCCCTCCTCGGTCTACGGCGACTTCGCCGCCCGGACCCGAGAGCTGGTGGCCGCGGGCAAGGACAAGGACTCGGAGGAGTGGAAGGCCCTGCTCCAGGAGCTGAACGAGTTCCGACCAGAGGACTTCGTGGTCCTGGGCCCGTATAAGATCGACCAGGACAGCATCACCGAGGCCCAGATGATCCTGAACAAGGTGCCCACCTCGTTCATGGCCGACTGGGTGAAGTTCGACCGGATCGTCAACTACAACGGCGAGACCCCGGACGTGACGCCCCTGGTGTTGGCCAAGGAGATCGACTACGCCACCCACGGCTTCCCGCCGGCCACCGAGCGCCAGTTCATGGAGGAGGGCATCCGCATCCTGCGGGCTCCCCTCTACTCCGGCCCGGCCCTCTACTTCAACCACGATGTCTATCCCTTCAACCTGAAGGAGTTCCGCCAGGCCGTGGCCTATGTCATCGACCGGGATGAGAACGGCTTCATCTCCCTGGGCGACTCGGGCCGCCGGAACCTGTGCATGTGCGGCTTCTCCGACAACCTGGTGCCCAACTGGCTGAGCCAGGAGACCCAGGCCCAGCTCAACGCCTACGATGTGGACCGGGAGAAGGCCGAGCAGATGTTGCTGGACCTGGGCTTCAGCCGGGACAGCGACGGCGTGTGGATGGACGACCGGGGCAACCGCCTGGAGTTCGAGCTCATCGCCCCCTCCGAGTTCGCGGACTGGTCCGCGGCCGCGGAGAACGCCGCCCAGCAGCTCACGGACTTCGGCATCAAGACGGTGTTCCGGGGCATCACCTTCACCCAGCATCCCCAGGAGGTCCGCTCCGGCAACTTCCAGATGGCCATCCGCGAGTGGGGCGCGGGCAACCCCCATCCGCACTTCGCCTTCAACGTGAACTTCAACAGCTACAACTACACCGGCGGCGAGGCCGCCACCGCCGGCCCGGGGATGAACTTCCCCATGGAGTACAACGGCATCGACCTGGTCGAGCTGGTGGACGCGACCGGCAAGGGCAACGACATCGACCAGCAGAAGGATCTGGTGAACCAGCTCGCGCGGATCTACAACGAGGTCCTGCCCCAGATCCCCCTCTGGGAGCGCTACGGCAACAACCCGGTGGTGGAGGGCCTGCGGGTGGCCGGCTGGCCCGCGGACGACGATCCCGTCTACCTGAACGGCCCCTACGCGGATCCCTTCGCGGTGGTCCTCCTGCTCACCGGCCGCCTGGAGCCGGCCCGCTGATCGCCTCGCGCACACACCCAAACCCTCGGGGGTGGTGGGCCAGACCCGCCACCCCCAATGTTTTGCCATGCATCCCTCCACCCGAAGGGACTACCGTCTCCTCACCGGGATGATCGCCCTGGTCTATGGGGCCACAGGCATCCGCGCGCCCCTCCTGGTCCTCTTCCTGGAGGATCTGGGCGCGGACTACGGCCAGATCGCCCAGGTGCTGACCACCTTCTCGGCGGTCTTCCTGGCCAGCAACTACCTGTGGGGCCGGGCCACAGACCGTTGGCGCCACCGGAAACCCCTGTTGGTAGGTGGCCTGCTGGCCATGGCCGCTCTCTACGGCCTCCTCAGCCGGGCGCCTACCCTGGGCTGGGCGTGGCTCTTCCATGCCCTCCAGGGCCTGGCCCTGGCCGCGTACACCACCCCCAGCCTGGCCCTCATGGGGGACATCCTGGCCGGCGAAGGCCGCCGCGGGCATCGCATGGGCGGCTACCGCGGCGTGGCCTCCCTGGCCTTCGCGGCCACGGCCGTGGCAGGCGGCTACATCGCAGACATCGCCGGCCTGGACCGAGCCCTGGCCCTGGGTGGGCTCCTCTATGGGCTGGCCGGCGGGCTGGGCCTGTGCCTGCACGAGGTGGAAGAGACCTCAGCCCAGACCCAGACGAGTTCCCGCGCGGCCCAGCCCTCCCTGCGCCCGCTCCAGCAACTTGGGCCCCGATCCGCCCGAGGAACCGGCACCCGATTGCCCATCCCCTTCCTCCTGGGGGTAACCCTGTGGATGGCCGCCCACGTGGCCGGGGCCTCGGTGTGGCCCAACTTCATGGCCTCCTTGGGCTACACGAAGAGCGCCATCGCCTCCCTCTGGGGGCTGGCCGCGCTGGTGGAGTTCCCGGCCATGAGCGGGAGCGGCCTGGCCTCGGACCGGGTGGGGCGCACCCCCCTCCTGGTGGCCGGCAGCCTGGGCATCGCCGGCGTGCTGGTGGGCTACCTCCTGTTGGCCCGGGTCTTCCTGGGCCTGCTGGGCATCCAGCTTCTCCGCGGGGTCGCCTTCGCGAGCTACACGGCCACGGCCATGGTCTTCGCCGCGGAATGGGGCCCCAAGGGAAGCCGCGGACAGAACACGGGCCTGTTCCACGCGGCCTCTGGATTGGGCCAGGTGGCGGGGACCTTCCTGGGAGGCACCCTGGCCCAGCATCTGGCGTTCGGCTGGCTGTACGGCATCTGTACAGGTCTGGCCCTGGGCGCCGGGGCCAGCTTCATGCTCGGAAGCCGAAGGGCCGAATAAAGGGGAAAGGACCCCTGGACGGATCCCGGCCCTACCGGAAAAGAGGCCAGGCCCCAGGCTGGAGAGGGCGAAGTTCCCCCAGGTGTCTTCCACAAGGGTCGAGCCCTGCAGCACCAAGGCCTGTTCGCACGCCCCCAGGGGGCAGGGAGCCTCACCGCAACGATGGCCCTGAAATATGCTCCGTTTCTCCCGGCGCCGTTGCCCTCGGGTAGGGCCCATGGTATGATGGAGGCGCTCCCCTCAGCGGGGGACGAGCGGATTCCGCCCCCAGGGCCCGGCGCGAATCCCGGGCATCCAGGAACCCTTCCAGACCAGGCCGACGGCACAACGGAGCAGCGCACATGGGCTCCCAATGGACACCTACCCTGCGGTTGGGCACCTCCACCTACTCCTACTGGCATTTCACCGCGGAACGCCCCCCTATCGAGCAGGTGCTGGAGGCGGCCGCGCGCCTGGGCCTGGCCGGCGTGGAGATCCTGCACCGCCAGCTGGAGTCCGAGGATCCGGCCTACCTACACCGGTTGAAACGCCACGCCTTTCATCTCGGACTGGACCTCTACGGCCTCTCCATCCACCAGGATTTCGTCCACCAGGACGTGGAAACGCGCTGGGAAGAGGTGAAGCATACCCTCCACTGCATCGACCTGGCCCACGAGATGGGCATCCCCTCTGTGCGGATCCACTCCGGAGGCTGGCGCAAGAGCGGCCCCTTCGACGAGCTCCTCCAGGCCCAGGGCTGGGTGGAGCCATGGCCAGGCTACACGAAGGAAGACGGCCTCCGCTGGGTGGTGGAGGCCGTCGAGCAGTGTCTCACCCACGCAGAGCGCCGGGGCGTTCTCCTCCTGCTGGAGAACCACTGGGGCCTCACCACCTTCGCGGAGGACATGGTCCGCATCCTGGAGGAGGTGGACTCCCCCTGGTTTCGGGCCGTGTTGGACTGCGGGAACTTCCTCTTCGAGGAGGACATGTACGCGGCCATGGCCAGGGTCGCTCCGTACGTCTGGCTGGTCCACGCCAAGACCTACCCCGGCGGTGGCACCTGGTATACCCTGGACCTGGACTACCCCCGAATCTTCCGCCTCCTGTTGAAGGCCGGCTTCACCGGGTACGTCTCCATCGAAATGGAGGGCCAGGAACCTCCGGGGACGGCCATGCCCAAGAGCGCGGCCCTGCTGCGCCAGGCCTGGTGTGAGGCGGTCCAGGCCCTCCACACCCACCCCGATCCTCCCCACCCGCCCTGAAAACCACCCCTTTCTGGGGTCCCTGCCAACGCCATGACCGACCTCGCGACCGCCCTGACCGCCGTCTACGGCCCGGAGATCCAGCCCCAGATCCGCCGCTACCAGGCCGGACTGGCCGCGTTCCGGGAACGGTTCGGCCCGGGACCGGTGACGGTCTTCCGGGCGCCGGGCCGGGTGAACCTGATCGGCGAACACACGGACTACAACGACGGCTACGTCCTCCCCCTGGCCCTGGACAAGGATGTGCTGCTCTTTGCCCGCCCACGTCCGGACTCCACGATCCACCTGCACAACCTGGAGCCCCGCTTTCCGCCACGGGCCTTCCCACTGGCCACCGCCATCCCACCGGCTCCTGCCGGCGATTGGAGCAACTACGTGCGCGGGGCCGCCCAGGAGCTGGCCCGCCGCCTGGGCCTGGAACTCCCGGGCCTGGACGTCCTGGTAGACGGGCGCCCGCCCCACGGCGTGCCCCGAGGTGCGGGGCTCAGCTCCTCCTCCGCGCTGACAGTGGCCAGCGCCGTGGCCCTGGCCTACTTCGGGGGATGGAGATGGGACGGGGACACCATGGCCCAGCTCTGCTCCCAGGCCGAGTGGTACGTGGGAACCCGGGGAGGCATCATGGACCAGTACATCGCGCTCCAGGCCCGGCGAGACCACGCCCTCTTCCTGGACTGTCGCCCCCTGCCTGGAGGCAGCTTTCGCTCTCGTCCGGTGCCATTGCCCCCAGGTCACCGGCTGTTGGTGGTGGACAGCGGCGTACGCCACCAGAACACCCGCAACGAGTTCAACCGACGGGTGGCCGCCTGTCGGGCCGGTGTGGCCCTGTTGCGCCGCGCGCACCCGGGGATCGGCCACCTGCGGGACGTGGAGGCCGTGGACTGGTCCCGGCTGGAGCCTCTCCTGCCGGAGGTCATCACGCCGGCGGAGCTCCAGGCCCTGGGCCATCCGCTGGAAGACCTGCCCAATGTGCCGCCCGACGCGCCGCTACGGGTTCGGGCCTGCTGTCGACACGTGTGGCACGAGAACCGACGGGTGTTGGCCACGGTAGCGGCCCTGGAACGGGGGGAGATGGCAGAGGTGGGGCGGCTGCTGCGGGAGGCCCATGCCAGCGGTCGAGACGACTACCAGGTGACCACCCCCGAGCTGGACACCCTGGTGGCCCTGGCCATGGAAGTGGAGGGCGTGGTGGGCGCCCGGTTCACCGGTGCCGGCTGGGGAGGATGTATCGTCGTGTTGGTGCGTCTGGAGGCCGTGGCGCAGTTCCTGGCCACGGTGCCCGAACGGTACAGGGCCCAGACCGGCCGCTCCGCCACCGTGTTCCCCTGCCGGGCAGGGCCCGGAGCCGGCCTGGTGGGCACGTTCTGACGCGGAGCACTGGGATCCTACGCGAGAACCTCCTGGGGAAACCGCTCCTCCCCGGGCAACAGGTAGAGATTGGAGCGGATGGGCTCCGCGTGGACCTGGGTACCCGGGGGGATCAGCTCCTCCTCCGCGGGGTTGTACTGGACGGCCAGGATCCGCTGCCCATCGATGGCGATCTCGTACTCCGCCCACGCGCCCAGATAGGAGGTCCGCACCACATCGCCCAGGAAGGCGGGCTCCGGCGGGGCCTCCAGGTGTATGCGCACGGACTCGGGACGGAGGAGGACCCACACCTCCTGGCCAGGATGGAAGCTCACCGCATCCGGCCGGGGCACCGGCACGGACACCTGGTACACCCGCACGTGGACGCTCTCCGCGTCCACCTGCTCCACCACCCCGGGGAGGAAGTTGGCCCGACCGATGAAGTCCGCCACAAAGCGGTTGCGAGGCCGACGGTAGATCTCCGGCGCGGTGCCCACCTGCTGGATCTGCCCCTGGTCCATGACCACAATGCGGTCCGAGAGGACCATGGCCTCCTCCTGGTCGTGGGTGACGTAGACGCTGGTGATGGCCAGCTCCTGTTGGATGCGGCGGATCTCGCTGCGCATCTGGACCCGGAGTTTCGCGTCCAGGTTGCTCAGGGGTTCGTCGAAGAGGAGCACCTTGGGCTCCATCACCAGGGCCCGGGCCAGGGCCACCCGCTGCTGCTGGCCGCCGCTGAGCTCGTTGGGCTGCCGGTTCTCCAGCCCGGTGAGCTCCGTCAGCTCCATGACCTCCCGCACCCGCTGCCGGATCTCATCCCCCGGGAGCTTCTTCACCCGCAGGCCATAGGCGATGTTCTCGAAGACGCTCAGGTGGGGAAAGACCGCATAGCTCTGGAAGACCATGGCCATGTCCCGGCGGTTGGGCGGCAGGTGGTTGATCTCCTGGCCGTCCAGGACGATCCGGCCCCGAGTGGGGAACTCGAACCCCGCGATCAGGCGCAGGGTGGTGGTCTTGCCACATCCAGAGGGCCCCAACAGGGTCACGAACTCCCCGCGTTCGATGTCCAGGGAGACGTCATCCACCGCCAGGACGTCCGCGCTGCCGCCGCGGCCTGGGAAGACCTTGGTGAGCTGCTCCAGACGAAGATACACGTCTCTCTCCTCGAGGATGGTGCTATCCGCCACCCACGGTCAGGTCCACATCCGGACGAGCCGTGAAGGCCCGGCCCACCACCAGGTAGGTGAGGCCGATGGCCACCAGCACGATGGCGATCAGGATCATGGAGTAGGCCGCGGCCACGCTCATGCCCCCCTGTTCCACCTCGCTCAGGATCCAGACCGTCAGGATGGGCCACTCCGCGGTGGTGAGGAAGATGATGGCCGAGAGGCTGGTCATGTGGCGGGCGAAGGCGAAGATCAGGCCGGCGATGAAGGCCGGCAGGATCAGGGGCAGGGTCACATGGCGGAAGGTGTAGCCCGCGTCCGCGCCCAGGCTGGTGGAGGCCTCCTCGATGGCCGGATCGATCTGTTGCAGGGCCGCCACACCGGCTCGGACCGACGCGGGCAGGCTGCGGACCGCGTACGCGGCGATGACGATGTAGGGGGTCCCCACCAGGGCCAGAGGGGTGCCGAAGAACATGGGCGATGCGCTCAGGGCCAGGATGCCCGCAGCCAGGGGAACCCGCCAGCCGGGCCGCATCTGGGCCACGGGATAGAGGCCCGCCACCAGGTAGGTGAAGGCCAGGATGGCCATGGTGGGCTGGAGAAAGACCTTGAGCATGCTGGCCGACTTGGTGACCACTCGTGACGCGATGAGCCCCGAGAGTGTGCGCCCCCACCGAGCCAGCGGATCGGTGACCAGTGGGGCCAGGTTGTAGAGGGCCAACATCAGGGCCATACCCACCAACACGGCCACCGCGCCCCGCCGCTTCTCCGGCACCGCGCCCCGCCCGGCCATCAGGGCCAGGGCCAGGAAGCCCACCACCAGGAGCCAGCGCCAGCCGTCCTCGTCCAGGCCCAGGTAGTAGGGGAGCCAGTTGATGCCATAGCCCACGGCCGTGGCCCCGGCCAACACGGCCAGCCGGCGGGACCAGCCGTCCACCGCGGTGGAGATCAGGTAGGCGGCCAACAGGGCATAGATCACGGCCACCACCCCCATGGGCGCGTTGATGAAGGCCAGGATGTAGCCGATGCCCAGGATGGTCCCCGGCACCGCCCCGCCCAGATTGGAGGCGAAATCCAGGGCCTCCTTCCCAGAGAAGGCCTTGCGGACCACCAGGAACGCGATGACCATGCCGATGAGCCCGGCCACCGGGGTGGCCACCGCGGAGAGGAAGGTGGTGGACAGGATCGCGTTCAGCCCCCGGGTGAACGCCGTCCGGTAGTGGGTCAGGTCCGGAGTGTAGTCGATCCCCCAGAGCCGGGTGAGGGAGCCGATCAGGATGGAGGCGTACAGGGCCAACACCAGCAGGAGCATCAGCCCGGTGATGCCGATGAAGGTCCAGCGGATCCAGGGCTCCTTCACCTGGAGATGGCCGCCCGTGGGCTTGCCCGTCACCGCGATGTAGGAACGGCGGCTGACCACGTAGCGCTGGAGCAGGAAGACCGTCAGGGTGGGGATCAACAGGACCAAGGAGAGGGCCGCCCCCTTCTGCTGGTCGTACTGGCCGTTGATGGCCAGGAAGATCTCCACCGAGAGGACGCTGACGTTCCCCCCCAACAGCAAGGGGTTGCCCAGATCGGCCAGGGACTCCACAAAGAGCAGGAGAAAGGAACCGGCCAGGCCTGGGATGAGGAGGGGCAGGGTCACCGTGCGGAAGATATAGTACTTGCTGGCCCCCAGGCTCAGCGCGGCCTCCTCCATGGCCGGGTCCAGACGCTCCAACATGGCCCGGATGATCAGATAGGCCACGGAGAAGAAGGTCACGATCTGGACGAAGACCAGGCCGTCCAGGCCGTAGACATCGTTGGCCCCCGGGCCGAACTCCATGCCCAGGATCCGTTTGGTCACCAGCCCGGCTCGGCCGAAGAGGAGGATGGTCGCGATGGCGATGGCAAAGGGCGGGGAGATGGTGGGCAGCAGGGCCAGGGTGTGCAGCAGCCGGGGGAAGGGCACGTTGCAGCGGACCATGGTGTACGCGAAGATGAAGCCCAGGAGGGTGCCCCCGGCCGCGGTGGCCACCCCCATGACCAAGGTGTTCCGCAGGACCCAGTAGTTGTAGCCCCGGTAGTAGGGATCGATGTACTGCGCGAAGTAGACCGTACTGAACTCCCCTGTCTGGGGATCGAAGAAGCCCTGGACGATCACCCGCACCAAGGGCCAGACCACGAAGACGAAGACAAAAGCCCCCACGGCCATCAGGCCCAGGGCCAACACCGGGTCCTGGCCGATGAGACGGAACTCCTGCCATCGGCGCCACAGGGTCGAACGCTCCGCCTGGGCCGGGGCCGCGGTGGGCACCACTGCACCGGGAGAGGCTTCAGCCATAGAACGCTCCTGGAGGGGGCGCAGCCATTCCATGCGGCCGACGGGGAAAGAGGTCTCCCCGCCGGCCGCCACGTGGGAGGAGGGTTACTTGCGCAGGTTCTCCGCGCCGGCGATCTCGTTGGTGAACTTGTCCACGAAGGCCTTCTTGTTCTCGCCGCACCACTGGAAGTCGTAGTCGATGAGCGTGACCTGGAGCAGCTCGGGCCGGGCAGCCTGGGCGCCCTTCACCGTGGGGGCCTGGTAGGCCTGGTACTTGGGGCCCAGCTCCTGGGTCGCGGGCTCCAGGGCCCAGTCGTACCAGAGCTTGGCGTTCTCCAGGTTCTTGGCCCCGGCCACGATGCCCATGCCGCCGATCTCGTAGCCGGTGCCCTCCTCGGGGAAGGTCAGCTCCAGGGGAGCGCCGTTCTCGATCTCGGCCACGATGTCGTGGGAGAAGACGATGCCCACTGCGGCCTCACCCTGGCCCACGAACTTCGCAGGGGCCGCGCCGCTCTTGGTGAACTGGAGCACCTGGCCTGCGTACTGCTTCAGGAACTCCCAGCCCTCCTCCTCGCCCTTGATCTGCAGGATGGTGCACAGGGCCGTGTACGAGGTCCCGGAGCTGGAGGGGTGGGCCACCATGATCTGGCCCTGGAACTCCGGCTTCAACAGATCGTCCCAGCTCCGGGGCGGCTCCACCCCGGGGTTCTCTGCCAGCCAGTTCTTGTTGGTGGCGAAGCCCAGGGTGCCCACGTAGATGCCCACCCAGTACTTGTCGGGGTCCAGGTACTTCTCGGGATCGGCCAGGTTCGCGTGGTTGGGCGAATCGTAGGCCTCCAACAGCCCCTCCTGCTTGGCCGCGATGAAGCTGTCGATGGGGCCTCCCCACCAGATGTCGAACTGGGGATTGTCCCGCTCGTTGCGGAGCCGGGTCAGGGACTCGCCGCTGGACATGCGGACGAAGTTGACCGTGATGTCGGGATACCGCTTCTCGAACTCCGCCTTCATGCCCTCACACCACTGGACCTGCGGGGTGCAGAGCAGGTTCAGCTCGCCGCTGGGCGCGGCCGCGGCCTCACCGGCGGCCGCGCCGCCCTCAGGGGCCGTGGCCGGGGGCGGTGGTGCCGGACACGCGGCCAGCAACAGCACCACGATGACCAATAGGGAGAACAGACCGATTCGGCGCATGCAGACACCTCCTTTTGGCGGGATGGGGAACCGGGTACAGAGCGTCGAACGACGCCCAGACCGGGGGATGGGTCCTGCCTACCATTATGGGAGTTGCCCGGGGATTGTCAAACAGGGTTCTCAAACCCCAGATCGCCCCCCTCCCCCGTACAGGGGTAGCCGACCAGGGCACGGGCCCGGAGGGGCCCAGGTCCAGAGGCGTCGGAGCGCCCCCTCGTCTCATCCGCTCCACCCGGTTCGGGGATCGGCCCACACCACCTGGCCGTCGAACAGGGTCAAGAGCACCTCGGTCCGCGCGATGGCATCGTCCCGGACGTTCCGGGCAGCCAACGCGAAGAGATCCCGGTCCAGCACAATGAGGTCGGCCCGCTTGCCCGGAGCGAGGCTGCCCAGGAGGGCCTGCCATCCCACTGCCTGGGCCGGGCCCAGGGTATAGGCCTGGATGACGGTGGGCAGATCCAGACACTCCTCCGGATACCAGGCAGGGCGTTCCATGCGCTCGGGCCGTTGGCGATAGAGGGCCGCATGGAAGCCCAGGAAGGGGTTGGGATCGGACACCGGGGCATCGCTGCCGAAGGCCAGGAGCGCGCCGGCCGCGTGGAGGCTGCGAAAGCGGTACATGCGACGGCCCCGCTGGCCCAGAAGAAGGTCCGCGGTGTCCATGTCGTCGGTGCAGTGGATGGGCTGGACGCTGGCGGTGAGGCCGAGCTGCCCGAAACGGGGGAGGTCGTCGGGGTGGAGGGTCTGCGCGTGCTCGATACGATGGGGCACGGGGGGCTGGAGCCCCACACTGGCCAACTCCTCGAACAGGTCCAGACAGACCCGATTGGCCTGGTCGCCGATGGCGTGGACGCTGATGGGGAAGCCCTGGACCGTGGCGCGGCGGAAGGCAGCGGCCATCTCCTCCACCGGGGTCACGTTCACCCCCCGGTTGTCCGCCGGCTCCCCGGGCTGGGGAAGGAAGGGCTCCATCATCCACGCGGTGCGGCTGCCCAGGCTGCCGTCGGTGAAGAGCTTCACATGGCCCAAGCGCAGGACAGCATCCCCCAGCCCGGTCCGGAGTCCCAGGGCCTCCACATGCTCCAGATCCCGGTAGAAGAGGTTGCACGCGACGCGCAGACGCAGGTCCCCCTCCTGGCGGAGCTGCTGGAACGCGGCCAGGGCCCGGCGCCCCTCGGTGCCGTTCCCGGAACGTTGGTCGTGGATGCCGGTCACGCCCAGGCGGTGCAGCTCGGCCATCCCGGCCCGCATGGCGGCCTCCACCTCCGCGTCCGTGGGCCTGGGCACATGGCGGAACACCAGGTCCATGGCCTGCTCCCGGAGCACGCCGGTGGGCTCCCCTCGCGGGTCCCGGTCGATGACACCGCCGGGCGGATCTGGGGTCTCCCCGGTGATGCCGGCCGCCTGCAGGGCCGCGGTGTTGACCACGGCACAGTGCATGTCGCTGCGGGTGAAGCAGGCCGGTCGGTCCGTGCCGGTGACCGGGTCCAGGTCCTCGCGGGTCGGGAACTCGGTCTCGCCCCAGAAGCTCTCGTTCCAGCCATGGCCCAGCAGCCAACGCCCCGGGGGCGTCTCCTGGGCCCGGGCCTGGATCCGGGCCAGCATCTCCGCCTTGCTGCGGGTGTCGGCCAGCTGCACCCGCTGACGCCCCAGGGCCCAGGGAAGGAAGTGGATGTGGGCATCCCACAGGCCCGGCAGGACCAGACGGCCGCCCACGTCGATGATCCGAGTGCGGGGGCCGGCCAGCCCTCGGATCTCCGGGTCCGTGCCCAGGGCCAGGATCCGCCCCTCCCGGATGGCCAGGGCCTGGGCCCAGGGCAGGTCCGGATCCACGGTGTAGATCCGCCCATTGACCAGCACGGTGTCCGGATGGGAAGGCAGCGCGCGCATGACGTCTCCTCGCTTCCTCGGCAGCGGCGGGACAGGCCGCCAGGCCATTCGTCCACTGGAGGAACAGTGTAGCCGATCCCGGAAAAATGGCAAACCAGGCGGCGGGGACCCCGTCCGGGTCCGGGGCGGTCCCCGCCGCCGGGGCCCTCGTCTCGCCACATCCCTCAGAGCAACAGCCAGGTGCCCAGCCCCAGGAAGAAGAGAAAGCCGCAGACGTCGGTCACCGTGGTGAGGAAGATCCCCGAGGCCAGGGCCGGATCTCGTCCCATCCGGTGGAGCGCGAAGGGGATCAGGACGCCGGCCAGGGCCGCCATGAGCATGTTGCCCACCATCGCGACGCCGATCACCAGGCCCAGCATGGGATTGCCCTTCCATACCAGGGCCACGCCGGCCACCACCAGGCCGACGGCGATCCCGTTGAGCAGCCCCAGGAGGAGCTCGTAGCGCAGGGCCTTCCAGAGTTCGTCCAGGGCCAGCTCGCCCAGGGCCAGGGACCGAATGACGATGGTGGAGGTCTGGATGCCCGCGTTGCCGCCCTGGCCCGCGACGATGGGCATGAAGGTGGCCAACACCGCGACCCGGGCGATGGTGCCCTCGAAGAGGGAGACCACGGCCGAGGCCAGAAAGGCCGTACCCAGGTTCACCATCAACCAGAAGAGGCGGGTGCGTACTGCCTCCCGCAGGGGGCTGAAGATGGCCGCATCCCCGCTCATCTGGGCGATGCCGTAGATGTCCTCCGTGGCCTCCTCCTCCAACACGTCCATCACGTCGTCCACCGTGACGATGCCCAGGAGATGGTTCTCCTCGTCCACCACGGGCAGGGCCAGGAGGTTGTAGCGGGCCAACAGCCGGGCCACCTCCTCCTGGTCCACGTCCGGCGACACCGAGATCACATCCCGCTCCATGATCTCATCCAGGGTCTGGTCTGGATCTGCCAGGACCAGGGCCCGGAGACTGACGATGCCCACCAGCCGCTGGTTTCGATCGAGGACGTAGAGGTAGTAGAGGTCGTGTTCGTCCTGGTAGTGTTCCCGCAGGAAGGCCATGGCCTGGGCCACGGTCATATGGCGCCGGAGCATATGCCGGGGCGTGGTCATGATGCCCCCGGCCGTGTCCTCCGGATAGGCCAGGAGGGGCGCGACCTCCTCCCGCTCCTCCATCTGCTGGAGGACCTCCGCGGCCTCTGCCTCCTCCAGCTCGCCCAGGAGGTCCGCGGCCATGTCCGGTTCCATCTCATCCAACACCCCGGCCAGCTCCGAGGTGGTCAGGCTCTCCACCACCTCCACCATCTCGTCCTCGTCCAGCTCCTCCAGGATGTCCGCGATGGTCTCCCAGTCCAGCTCGTGGAGGACCACGGCTCGGCGGTCGGGCTCCAGCTCGTAGAGCACCTCCGCCGCGTCCGCCGGGTGGAGCCTGCGGAGGAGCTGGGCTGCCTCCCGGTTCCGGCCCCTCTCCAACAGGGCCCGGACGCGCTCCAATGCCCGATCGACGACCATGGGCTCGACCATCCTCTCTACCCTCGCTTCCTCCAAGTGGCTTCGGCGCGATACTCCCTGGAGAGGGGAGCAGGACCTGTCCCCTGGGCGCAGGGCATCGGGCCGATATTCCGGTTCCGACCTTATCGGAGACGATACATGCCGGGCCTGGAAAGGCGTTCCCAGGCGAGATTCGAACCTACGCAGGGAGCCCGGTAGGGGCAGGGAAAGGGGAAGCCGACAGCGCCCAGAGCGCCGTCGGCGAGGGGGAGGAAAGAGACGCAGACCTCACGGACGGCGGCGGGCGCTGGGGACTTCCGGGCTCTCGCCGTCCCGGGTGATCCCCGGCCACGACCTGCCACGGCCGCTCTCGGATGGTGGACAACGACGCAGCCCACCCAGGGTCCAGGGCCCCGGCAGCCCTGTTCCACCCCTGGAACGGGAGCTACTGCCAGGCTCTGGATCCGGCTGCGAATCGACCTGCAGTTGGGCGTTCATGGTCGGTGCACACAGAAAGCAGCAGCCCGGAAGCCGACCCCTTGAGGATCGTCCCTCTGGGGGAAGCTTCGGGCTCCTGCGCGAAAGGGAGCTCCATCCACCGATGCGCTCCTGGAGACCCGGCCTCACAACCGATACAGCGCCCATTATGGCAAAGAGCAGGGGGAGATGCCAAATTTCCCGGAGTCGGCATCCGGGGCGGGGAGCCCTCAAGCGCTCACCCATGGGATCATGCCGGGGCTTCCCGACCGATTCCCCGCTCATGGGCCAGGGCCACGACCCGGGCCACCACCTCCTCGGGGGTGAGACCGCCGGTGTCGACGACCACCGCGTCCGGTGCCGCCCGGAGGGGAGCCACCTCCCGGTGGCTGTCGAGGGTGTCCCGACGCCGCATGTCGGCCAGGACCTGCTCGTAGCTCACCTCCTTGCCCCGGCCCACCAGCTCCAGGTACCGCCGTCGGGCCCGCTCCTCCACAGGGGCGTCCAGGTAGATCTTGAGCGGGGCATCGGGCAGGACCACGGTGCCGATGTCCCGTCCTACCATGACGACGCCGGCCTTGTCGCCCTGGCCACATCCATAGCGGTGGCCGATCTCCCGTTGACGTCGGGTCATGGCCATCCGGACCCGAGGATGGGCCGCCACCAGGGAGACATGCTTGTCCACCTCCGGAGTACGGATGGCCCAGGTCACGTCCTGGCCCTCCACCCGCACAGTGGCCTGACGGCCGTCCGCGTGGAGGGCATCCGGGGCCTGGATCTCGATGCGGACGGTCTCGGCCAGCCGGCCCACCGCAGCCTCGTCCCGAGGATCCACCCCCCGATCCAGCACGGCCCAGGTCACCGCCCGGTACATCACCCCGGTGTCGAAGTAGAGGAAGCCCAGTCGCTGGGCCACCGCGTAGCCCACCGTGCTCTTCCCCGAGGCCGCGGGGCCGTCGATCGCGATGACCTGCAGGACCCGGTCCCCGGGGCAGGGGTGGGCCTCCTGCCTCGCGCGCACCTGGGGCCCCGATGGGCCCGAAAAGTGTTCTCCCGGGTGGTCTTCCATCTTCCTCCCTCTGTGTCCGGCCTGGCTCAACGTCTGCGACGCCGAGGACGGGATCGGCGCGAGCGGCTAGGGCTGGACAGGCCCGATGGACCGCGGGAGCGGGACCGGCCATAGGCCTGGACCCGGAGGCCGGCGATCTCCCGCCTCGTCAGGGGACGAGCCTCCTTGGGCCGGAGCCCAGCCAGGGTAAGGGGGCCGATGGCCCACCGAATCAGGCGGACCAAGTTCAGCTCCACCGCGGCGATCATGTGGCGGATCTGGCGCTTCTTCCCCTCCCGGAGCACGAACCGGAGCCACGAGCCCTTTCGCTCTCCAGGCGCCAGGATCAGCTCCGGCGGCGGTGCGTCCACCACCTCCACGTCCGCCGGTGCGGTGACCCCCCCGGGGATCTCCACCCCTCTGCGCAGCCGGTTCAATGCGCTCTCCGGAGGGCGCTGGGTCACCAACACGTAGTAGACCTTGGGATGTTCGTAACGGGGATGGGTGAGCCGATGGGCCAGGGCCCCGTCGTCCGTGAGCAGGACCAACCCCTCGCTGTTCAGGTCCAACCGCCCCACCGGGAACACCCGCTGGACGCCCTGGGGAAGCAGATCCGCCACCGTGGGGCGGCCCCGGGTATCCCCCCCGATGTCGCTGAGCATGCCCCGAGGTTTGTACACCTTGTAGTAGACGTGATCTCGCCGGGGGCCAATGGGTCTGTCGTCCACGGTGATGGTCGCCCGGGCCGGATCGACCTTGGTCCCCAGGGCTGTGACCACCCGACCGTCCACCTTGACCCGGCCAGCCCGGATCAGGGCCTCGCTTCCCCGCCGGCTGGCCACCCCGGCCGCGGCCAGGATCTTCTGCAGCCGCTCCTCTGCCATGGCGCATCCCACCTGATGGTGCCGAGCCCCGGGAAGAGCTCCCCAGGCCGGCATCTCCGAGGCCCCTGAAAGGGCCTCTGTCCCGCTACTGGAGCTTGAGCCGTTGACCGCCCACCACCGTGCCGCCCACATACCAGACCAGTCGACCGACCTCCAGTCCCGGGGACCAGGGCCCCGTCGGCAGGTCCAGGCGCCGGACGCTCCGGAGCCACAGCCGCTCCCACACGGCCAGGAAGAGCTCCGACGGCTCCTCCATGGGGGCCAGCCACCACCGGTTGCCCTGGCCATCCTCCACCCGATCCAGACGGGTGGGGGGCTGGGGCGCCGGGCGCACCCACCCGTAGAAGGCGGTGGCCTGCCGGTACAGGCTCTGCACGTCCGCGTACCGGTCCTGGCTGCCCAGGACCACCAGGAAGAGCACGCGGCCGTTCCGCTCCACGGCCGCGACCAGGGACTCGCCGGCGGCTTCGGTGGTGCCCGTCTTCACGCCCACAGCACCGGGGAAGCGCCCCAGGAGTTGGTTGGTGTTCCGGAGGGAGCGGCCGGCCACCGTCGCGGCCGGGGTGGCCACGATCTCCCGGAACAGCGGGTACTCCCACAGCACCTTGGCCAGGGCCAAGAGGTCCCGGGCGCTGCTGGTGTGCCCCGGCGCGTCGAAGCCCGTAGGGTTGGCGAAGTAGGTGCGGGTGAGCCCCATCTGGTGGGCCCGGAGGTTCATCCGCTGCACGAAGACATGTGCCTGGCCCGAGTGGTACCGGGCCAGAGCCATGGCCGCGTCGTTGGCGCTGGCCATCAACATGCCCCGCAGCAGCTCCTCCACGGTCAACACCTCCCCGGCCTGGAGCCCCATGGTAGCCCCTCCCACCAGGTCCTCCGGTCGTACGGTGACCGAGGCCTCCAGGTCGCCCCGCTCCAACACCAGCAGCGCGGTCATGAGCTTGGTCAGGCTCGCGGGCGGCACAGGCCGATCCGGCTCCCGGAGGATCAGCTCCCGGTCCGCATCCAGGTCGTAGACCAGGACCGAGCGGGCGCTGACGTCGGGGGAAGGCGTGCGGGCCAGGGCCATCTGCCCAAGCTGGCCCACCGTGAGACGCTGGGCCGGGTCCACGTCCCGGTCGATCAGGGTGGGAGGGCCAAAGCCGTAGAGGAACAGGGCAGCCACCCACAGAAACCCCCAGAGAGGCCAGATCGACCCCCGCACCGGGCGCGACGCTCCCATGGTTCTACACCCTCAACAGGACCTTGAGTACCCCCTTGCGGGCGGCATCCTCCAGCGCGGTCACCCCCTCCTCCAGCGGATACACCCGCTGGATCAGCGGTTCCACCTGGATGGCCTGCCGGGCCAGAAGCCGCAGGGCCGGTGGGAAAGGGCCGCACCGGCTTCCGACCACGGTCACCTCGTCCACCACCAACCCGCTGACGTCGAAGGCGTCGATTCCACCGGGGAAGGTGCTCTTGAGCACCAGGGTGCCCCCAGGGCGCACCAGGCTCCGGGCCACCTGGAACCCGGCCGGCGACCCGGTGACCTCCACCACCACGTCCGCCGGGGCCGCCAGGAGCTCTTCGGGCACTTCCCCTGCCACAGAGACGGTGGCAATCCCCCGGGCATCCAGAATGGCCAACTTATCGGGGTTTCGACCCAACACCAGGAGGTCGCAGCCGGTCTGGGCCAGGACCTGGGCCACCAGCAAGCCCAGGCGGCCATCGCCCAACACGTAGGCCCGGGTGTCGGGCCGCACCGAGACCTGCTCCAAAATCTGGAGGGCAGCGGCCAGGGGCTCGACGAAGACCGCGTGGGCGTCGGGCAGGTGCGGGGGCACCGGGTGCAGATTGGCCACCGGCAGGGCCAGGTAGGTGGCGAAGGCCCCTGGATGGCCCCATATGCCCAGCACCCGACGTCGACGACAGTGCTTGGCCAGCCCCCTCCGACACCGTTCACAGCCGCCGCAGCCGATGTTGATCTCTCCCACCACCCGTCGCCCCACCCACTCCGGGTGCTCCGGCGCGTCCTCCACCTGGCCCACGAACTCATGGCCCAGGATCCCCCGGTACCCTCCCTTGTAGCCGGCCACCAGGGCCAGGTCCGTGGCACAGATGCCGGCCATCCGCACCCGGATCCGGGCCCAACCTGGCTCCAGCTCCGGCACGGGGACGTCGGTGCGAAACCGGACGCCCCGATCGCCCAGGACCAGGGCCTGCATGGTGGCGGTCTTCGCCGGAGAGCTTCCCACGGTCGTCCTCGCTCCACACGTGAAACGGGCGATGGGAATCCCCACCGCCCGAGAGCCGATGGCATCGGATGGACCGCCGAGAAGGGGCCGAGGGGTTCTGGGCACCTGCCCATCTCGGCAGCCCTGAAGGGCCGTCACGCGGTCACGGCTCGGCTGCCCGATGCCCGGGCCCTGTCGGCCTGGGCGCGGCCGAAGAGGGAGCCCTCTTCCCAGGCCACCACGATGGGGGTGGCGCTGAACATGGAGCTGTAGGTCCCGGAGACGAAGCCCACGATCAGGGTGGCCACGAAGACCCGCAGGGTAGCCCCTCCGAAGATGAGGATGGCCAACAGGACCAACAGGGCGGTGACCTGGGTGGCGATGGAGCGCTGGGCCGTCTCGATGATGCTGCGGTTGGCCACCGCGGCCAGGCTCTCGCCCTTGTAACGGCGCACGTTCTCCCGGATCCGGTCGAAGATGACGATGGTGTCGTTCACGCTGAAGCCGATGATGGTCAGGGCTGCGGTGAGGAAGAGGGCATCGATCTGCCAACCGGCCACCCGGTTCATGACGGCCAGGAAGGAAAGGGTGACCAGGACGTCGTGCACCAGGGCGACCACGGCTGCAGTGCCGTAGCGAAAGGGATGGGAGAGCTCCCGGAACGCGAGCGCGATGTAGACCAAGATCAGGATGGAGGCCGCGACGATGGCCAGGACCGCGGCCCGGCTCACCTCCGAGCCGATGGCCGGCCCGATGCTCCGGTAGGACAGCTCCTCGAAGGGGCCGAAGCGCTCCTCCAACGCCTGGGCCAGACGCTCCTTCTCGTCCAGGTCGATGGGCTTGAAGCGGACCAGGACCGTGCGCTCGTCCTCCACGTGGAAGGCCGTGGTGTCTGGATAGCCGGCCTCCACGAAGACCTGGCGGACGTCTGTGGGGGCTACCGCCTGCTGAAAGCGGAGCTCCCATTCCGTGCCTCCGGTGTAGTCGATGCTCAGAGGCAGAGGCGAGCCGGTGGTGGCCATCTGCCAGATCATGAAGAGCACACCCGGCAGGATGGCCAGGAGGGAGAGGGTAAACCAGATGGAGCGTCGTTCAACCAGGCGCATGGCTCATGTCCTTGCTGTATGGTTCGCCGGTCTGACTTCAGTAGCCCACCAGCTGTCGGGCCTCCAACAGCCTCTGGCCGCCAGTGGAGAGGACCGTCCGCATGAAGGTTCGGGTGGCGAAGAACGCGGTGAACATGGAGAGCACCACACCGATGGAGAGGGTGACCGCGAAGCCCTTCACCACACTGGCGCCGAAGTTGCTGCCGAACCAGTAGAGCACGGCGCAGGAGATCAGGGTGGAGAGGTTGCCGTCCCGGATGGCCGGCCAGGCCCGGCTGAACCCGGTCTCCACCGCCAGCCGCAGGGAGCGCCCCCGGCGCAGCTCCTCCTTCATCCGCTCGAAGATCAGGATGTTCGCGTCCACGGCCATGCCGATGGAGAGCAGGAAACCGGCGATCCCGGCCAGGGTGAGGGTCACGGGGATCAGCTTGTAGACGGCCAGGTTCAGGCTGATGTAGAAGGCCAGCGCGACGTCTGCCAACAGGCCGGGCAACCGGTAGAGAATCAACATGAAGAGGAGCACCGTAGCCAGGCCGATGAGTCCGGCCCGCAGGCTCCGGGACACAGACTCCTGGCCCAGGCTGGCGCCGATGGTGCGCACGTCCACCACCTTCAGGGGCACGGGCAACGCGCCGTAGCGCATCTGGATGGCCAGGCTCTCGGCCTCCTCCTGGGTGAACTGGCCGGTGATGACGCCATTGCCCTGGATCGCGGCCTGGATCACCGGCGCGGAGAGGACCCGGCCGTCCAGCACGATGGCCATGGGGCGGCCGATGTTCTGGCGGGTGTACTCGTAGAACTGATCGCTGCCCTCGCCGGTCAGGGTGAACTCGATCTGCCACTGGCCGAACTGGTCCTGGGTGGCCACCGCGTTCCGCAGGATGTCCCCGGTCATGACCGTGTTGAAGACCCGATCCGGGTAGGGCGCGTTCACCTGGGCGCCCTCGGCTTCGGCCCGCTGTTGCCACTCCTCCACCGCGTTGGGCCGATTCGTGGTGTTGATGATCATGCCCGGAGAGAGCAGGGCCTCCTCCGGGTCCACGAACTCCAACTGGCCCGTGGAACGGATGGTCTCGATGGCCTGTTCCGGGTTCTTCACGCCGGGAAGCTCCACGATCAGACGACGTTCGCCCTGGATCTGGACATTGGCCTCGCTGACCCCCAGGCCGTTGACCCGCTGCTCCACGATGACCTTGGCACTCTCCATAGCCCGGGGCTCCACCGGCTGGTCTGCGGGCAGGTCCGCCTCCAGAAGCACCTGGGTCCCCCCCCGGAGGTCCAGTCCCAGGATGAAGTCCCGCAGATCCCGGGAACCGTCGCCGGGCTCCGCCAGGTCCTCCAGCCAGGCCGGGTGGTCGACGGGCATGGCGATGTAGAGGCTGACCGCGAACAGGGCCAGGATGACGGTCAACACAAGGGTGGTGTGGCGTGCCATGGTCCTCTCCTGCTGGGTGCCCTTCCCCGCAGCCGCGAAGAAGGGCCGGTACGCGATGGAGGCATCTCAAACTCCGTCATTATAGGGCAGGCCTCCAGGGGGTGTCAAAAGTTCGCGGGCCGGCCCAATAGGGCCACAGGAGGGCCTGAGACGCCGGGAACCATGGGGACTGCTCCCCCGGATAGAAGGATCTGCCCCCCGTGGGGGGCCGGATCGCGCAGCCGCACATGTCCCCCCCTGGGTCCCAGGTTCTGGGAGGCGCTCCCCTCGGCATCTTGCGCGATCCGGGGGAGATGATGGACAATAGACAGACAACGCCTGGAACAGGCGGACAAGGGCACCGGACGGCCCAGGGGCCCTGGGCCGCACAGAGGCTGCGGAGGGCGAGACAGGCCCGGTCGGCACGCCACGGCGGATCGGGACGGGGCGCCCGTCGGTCCGCAGACCCTGGAACTCCCAAGAGCTGGCACAAGGACATCCGCGCGAGGCAAGCCATGGGCCACATCCCTTCCCCACAGACGCAGGCCTCCTCCCCCGAGGCATCCGAATCCCGGGATTTCATCCGCGAGTGGATCCGGGAGGACATCCGGACCGGCCGCTTCGGAGGCCGGGTCCACACCCGCTTCCCGCCCGAGCCCAACGGCTACCTGCACATCGGCCACGCCAAGTCCATCGTGCTCAACTTCGGCCTGGCCCAGGAGTTCGGGGGCCAGTGCAACCTGCGCTTCGACGACACGAACCCCCTGAAGGAGAGCCAGGAATACGTGGACGCCATCATCCGGGACGTCCGCTGGCTGGGCTACGACTGGGGCGAACGGCTCTTCTTCGCCTCGGACTACTTCGAACAGCTCTACCAGTGGGCCGAGGAGCTGATCCGCAGGGGGCTGGCCTACGTGGACGACCTGAGCCCGGACGAGATCCGGGAATACCGGGGCACCCTCACCGAGCCCGGCCGGGAGAGCCCCTACCGCAACCGGTCGGTGGAGGAGAACCTGGACCTGTTCCGCCGCATGCGGGCCGGGGAGTTCCCCGAGGGCTCCCGGACCCTGCGGGCGAAGATCGACATGGCCTCGCCCAACCTGAACCTGCGGGACCCGGTGATGTACCGGATCATCCACGCGCCCCACCATCGCACCGGGGACACCTGGTGCATCTACCCCACCTACGACTGGGCCCACGGCCAGTGCGACTCCCTGGAGGGGATCACCCACTCCATCTGCACCCTGGAGTTCGAGAACCACCGCCCCCTCTACGACTGGTTCCTGGACGCGCTGGGCGTCTACCACCCCCAGCAGATCGAGTTCGCCCGGCTGAACCTCACCTACACCGTGTTGAGCAAGCGCAAGCTCATCCGGCTGGTGGAGGAGGGCCACGTGGACGGATGGGACGACCCCCGGATGCCCACCCTCTCCGGGCTGCGCCGTCGGGGTGTGCCCCCGGCGGCCATCCGGGCCTTCTGCGAGCACATCGGGGTCTCCCGTACCCCCAGTGTGGTGGACATCGCGCTGCTGGAACACTTCATCCGCCAGGACCTGAACCGCTGGACGCCCCGGCGCATGGTGGTGTTGGACCCCCTGCGGGTGGTGATCGAGAACTACCCCGAGGACCGGACAGAGTGGCTGGAGGCCGTCAACAACCCCGAGGACGAGACCGCGGGCACCCGCCAGGTGCCCTTCTCCCGGGTGCTCTACATCGAACGGGACGATTTCATGGAGGACCCACCCCGGAAGTTCTTCCGGCTGGCTCCGGGCCGCGAGGTGCGCCTGCGCTACGGCTACTTCATCCGCTGCGTGGACGTGGTCAAGGACGCCCAGGGCCAGGTGGTGGAGCTGCGCTGCACCTACGATCCGGCCACCCGGGGTGGCTACGCACCGGACGGCCGCAAGGTCCGCGGGACCATCCACTGGGTGTCCGCGCCCCACGCGGTGGACGTGGAGGTCCGGCTGTACGACCGGCTCTTTGCCGTGGAGAACCCCGAGGACGTGCCCGAGGGCCAGGACTTCACCGCGAACATCAACCCCCACTCCCTGACCGTCCTGGAGCACGCCAAGGCCGAACCCAGCCTGTCCGATGCCCAGCCCGGCGACACCTTTCAGTTCGAGCGCAAGGGCTACTTCTGTGTGGATACCCGCTACACCACTCCTGAGCGGGTGGTCTTCAACCGAACCATCGGCCTGCGGGACACCTGGGCCAAGATCGCCCGCAGACAGGGGTGATCGCCTTCCCCCTGTGAAGAGGGAAGAGAGACCCCGCCGCCCACCTGGGGGACTCCGCTCCAACGGCGGTCGCCCCCCAGGGTTCCGGCGGCAGAGTTTCCGGCGCTCTCACCCAGCGCGCCCAGTGGAAAGGAGGATCCCATGTTGGAAGGCCTCATGATGCACTACCCCCTGACCATGGACCGGATCCTGGAACATGGCAACCGCCTCTACCGCCACAAGCGGATCAAGACCCTCCTGCCCAACGGGAAGATGCACGAGTACACCTACGGGGACCTGTACCGCCGGGTCAAGCGGCTGTGCAACGTGCTGGAGGGTCTGGGGTTGCAGATGGGCGACCGGGTGGGCACCTTTGCCTGGAACAACTACCAGCACATGGAACTCTACTTCGGCGCCCCCCTGGCCGGTGGCGTGGTCCACACCCTGAACATCCGCCTCTTCCCCGAACAACTGGCCTACATCATCAACCACGCGGAGGACCGGATCCTCTTCGTGGACGGTACCCTGCTGCCCCTGGTGGAGCAGGTGGCCGACCGGATCCCCCACGTGGAACACTTCGTCCTCTTCAACGTGCCCCCTGGTCGGGAGCCCCGGCTTCCCGGCCAGGTCCACGACTACGAGGCCCTGTTGGCCGACGCCAGCGAGGAGTACACCTGGCGGGTCCAGGACGAGAACCAGGCCCTGGGCCTCTGCTACACCAGCGGAACCACGGGAAACCCCAAGGGCGCACTCTACAGCCACCGCTCCATGGTCCTCCACACCATGGGAGAGTGTCAGGCCATGGCCTTGGGCCTGACCGAGTCGGACGTGGTCCTGCCCGTGGTGCCCCAGTTCCACGCCATGGCCTGGGGCCTGCCCTACGCGGCCACCATGGTGGGCGCGACCCTGGTCATGCCGGGCCCCCACCTGAAGCCCGAGGCCCTGGCCCAACTGATCGAGGCAGAGCGGGTGACCGTGGCCGCGGGCGTCCCGACCATCTGGAACGGCCTCTACCACGAGCTCCGGACCCGTCCCCGGGACATCTCCTCCATCCGCGCGTTGGTGGTGGGGGGCTCGGCCATGCCCCGAGCCCTCATCGAGGCCTACGAGCGGGACCTGGGGGTGAACGTGCTCCACGCCTGGGGCATGACCGAGCTCTCCCCCCTGGGCACGGTCTCCAAGCTCCTGAGCCACCACCAGGACCTGCCCGCCCCCCAGAAGTGGGACGTGAAAGCCCGACAGGGCTATCCCATCTTCGGCGTGGAGATGCGCATCGTGGACGACGCGGGCCACGAGCTCCCCTGGGATGGCACCACCATGGGCGAGCTCCAGGTCCGGGGCCCGTGGATCATCCGGGACTACTTCAAGCTGGAGGGGAGCAGCGACGCCTTCACCCCGGACGGCTGGTTCCGTACCGGGGACGTGGTCACCGTCCACGAGGACGGCTTCATGACCATCACCGACCGGACCAAGGACCTGGTGAAGTCCGGCGGGGAGTGGATCTCCTCGGTGGAGCTGGAGGGCCACCTGATGGCCCATCCAGATGTCCTGGAGGCCGCGGTCATCGCCATGCCCGACGAGAAGTGGCAGGAACGGCCCCTGGCCGTGGTGGTCCTGGCCCCCCAGGCCCGAGAACAGGTCCAGGTAGAGGAGCTGAACGCGTTCCTGGAGCCCAGGGTGGCCCGATGGTGGCTGCCCGATGCCTATGCCTTCGTGGAGGAGATCCCCAAGACCAGTGTGGGCAAGTTCGACAAGAAGGTGTTGCGGGAGCGGCTGGCCCAAGGCGAGCTGAGGCCCATCCGTGCCCGGGAAGCCACCCGCTGAGGAGCCCCGCGGGCCCCCTGCCCCAGCCACCACCTGTGGACGCTTTCCCGACCCCACCGCCCAGGATCCACCCAGACAGGTGCCTGAACAGCCGGCACCGGCAGGCCGGCTGCACCCGCTGCACAGATGCCTGCCCGGTGGACGCGCTGCCCCAATCCCAGGGCCTCCCCGTCCTGGATGGGGACATCTGCGTGGCCTGTGGAGCCTGCGCGGCCGTCTGTCCCACGGACGCGGTGTACCCGCCCCAGCGGCCGGAACAGATCCTGCTCCGGACCCTGGACGGGCTTCCCGCGGTGCCCCTGCTCCTGGCCTGCCCTCGAGCCTCTGTGGATCGAGGGACCCAGGCCCCGGTGGCCGGGATCGTGCGCCATGTCCGCTGCCTGGCCGGCCTGGACATGGCCGACCTCCTGGCCGCCACCGGCCACGGGCAACGGACCCTCTGGCTGGACGACACGGCCTGTGGCCAGTGCCCCATCGGCGCCCTGGGCCCCGCGATCCAGGCCACCGCCCGGGCCGCGGATCGCATCCTGCACACGTTCGGCCTTCCCGGACGCCTCCGCACCACGGCGCTGGACACGGGGCAGCTCCTGGACAGCCCGGAACGCCGCCCAGTCCTTCTCGGCACCCAGCCTCGGCTCTCTCGCCGAGAGCTCTTCCGAGGGCTGATCCGAGGAGACGAGGCCTCGAGAGACAGAGACCCTGCCCCGGATCTGCCCATGCTCCTGCCCGGGGGTCCCGTGGCACTGCGCCTGCCCAAACAGCTTCCGGAAAGCCGTCGGCGGCTGCTGGAGGCCCTGGCCCGGCTGGCCCGCTCGGCCGCAGTGGACATGGGCGCCGCGACCCTCGCGGCCCAGGACCTCCCGATGGCCCGGGTGAAGGTCCAGGGGGACAGGTGCTCGGGCTGTGGGCTGTGTGCCCGCTTCTGCCCCACCGAGGCCCTGGCCTTCGCCGGCCCCGACCCCACCGTCCGGCTTCGGCCCACCGAGACCGTGCCCTTCCAACTGGCCTTTCGGGCCGATCTGTGCATCGACTGCGGGATCTGTCAGGTGGCCTGCCCCGAGGAGGCCGTGGAGTACGGGGAAGAGCTGTCGCTCCGGGATCTGGTGGAACCGGGCTGGAGCGTGCTGGCCGCAGGTGCGCTGGGGGCCTGCCGGAGATGCGGTGCGGCCACTGCCCCGCGCCCCGGGGATGGAGCACCGCTCTGCTATGCCTGTCGAGGCGGCGAGGGGGAGCCGCTCCACGGGACTGGGGGAACGGACATGCTGGACGACCTGCGCAGTCAGCTGATGGAGTACCTAGGCGGCTCCCAGGAGGATCCAGGAGCCTGACCCGGAGCGCCCTTCCCGGGCGGGGCCCAATCCGTTCCAGCCCCGCACCCAATGGCGCCCGAGAGCCCGGCCTGTACGCCCCGAGCCGTCTGCGGGAGTCCCGCAGGGCGGACGCCGGCCCTCTGCCATCCTTGGAGGCCCGAACCATGCGCACCTGGACCATCGATCTGAGCCGTTCCCGGGTCTGTCTGGAGGAAGCCGTCCGGCTGGCCCAGGCAGGCTACACCGTCCGCATCGTGGAGGACAGCCGCGTGGTGGCCCGCCTGGTCCTCGCTACATCGCCCCCGGTGTCGGCCCGGGCCCCCGGCCTGGCCCGGGGGCAGATCCGTCTGCCCGAGGACGACTCCAGCCCGGCGGAGCTGGAACAGCCGTGAGGCTCCTCCTGGACACCCCGGTCTTCCTCTGGTGGTGTGCGGCCCCGGAGCGCATGCCGGCCCCGGTGCTGACGGCCTGCCGTTCGCCCGAGAACACCCTCTCCCTCAGCACCCTGAGCGTGTGGGAGATACATCGAATGGTCCAGGGCGGCCACATCCAGCTCCAGACACCCCTGTCCCAGATCCTGCAACAGGAGATGGCCCGCAACGGCCTGGAACTCCTGGGCTTTCGTCCTGTCCACGCCCTGGCCCTGGCAGAGCTTCCCACACGTCATCCACCCGCGGATCCGCTCCGACAGGCGCTGGTGGCCCAGGCCCGGGTCGAAGGCCTGGCCCTGGTCAGCCCGCGCCCAGGGCTGGAGGCCTACGGGGTCTCTGTGTTCTGGGCTGCCCCGGATCCCTAGGAACCGGCCCCCGAAGGGATGGGATGGGTCCCCGGATCCCGATCCGCGGTCCGCTTCCCGGTCCGAAGGGGCTGGAAGGAGAGGGCCGGGTCGGCTGCCTGAAGCCGCACCCGAATCCACTGGCCGATGGCCCGAATGGCCTTTCGTGCCTCGGGGACGAAGGGGTAGAACGCGTGGAAGACATGGAACATCCCGGGCCATACCTTGAGGCTCACGGGGACCCCGGCCTGGCGAGCCTTCTCGGCCAGGCGCGTGGCATCGCTGAGGAGGATCTCGCAGTCGCCCACGTGGATCAACATGGGAGGCAGCCCCTCCAACGCCGCGTAGAGGGGCGAGACCAGGGGGTGGGTCGGCGGGGTCTCGCCGTGATAGAGACGGGCCACCGCGGGCATGCCCTGGGGCTGGAGCCAGGGATCCTGCCGTGCCCGGGTGCGCAGGCTCTCGCCGGTCCCGGCCAGGTCCGTCCACGGAGAGATGAGCACTGCGCCCGCCGGAAGCGGTACCCCCCTATCGCGAAGGGCCACGGAGGCCGCCACAGCCAGGCCACCGCCGGCCGAATCCCCGGCCAGGACAACGCCGTAGGGGGGCACCCCCTTGGCCAGCAGATGCCGATAGACCGCGAGCACGTCCTCCAGGGCAGCAGGAAAGGGATGCTCCGGGGCCAGACGATACTCCGGCAACAGGGCCCGGACCCCGGCAGCCGCGGCGATCTGGGCCACCAGCCCCCGGTGGGAATGGGCCGACCCGGCCGAGTAACCACCGCCGTGGAGGTAGAGGAGGATGCCGGAAGAGGCCCTCTCCACGGGCAGGATCCATTCGGCCGAGATCTGCTCGATCTGGACCCGAGCGACCCGGGTCCCCTGGGGCAAGGGCAGCCGCGCACCCCATCGATCCAGACGTGCACGGACCTCCGCAATCGGGCGCGCCCGGCCTCGGTACAGCCGCTTGGTCCGATAGCGCAGGAACTCCCGGAACAGCGCCCCTCGTATGCTGGTCATGGCTTCACTCACTCCATGTCCAGGGACGGTTGGACAGGTCTACCAGGCCACGGCGATCCTCGCACCCAGTATAGGTCCAGTGGCCCGAGAGGGCAAGATCCCCCGGAGCGGCGGGCCCCGACCGTGCACGAGACCACCCCGCACCGGAGCCCCCACGGTTCCGTGGGCTGTAGTATAATCCCGGGTAGGCACTCCTGCTGGAGATCGCCCTTGGCCGAGGATCCCATCTTCCCATCGATCCGGAGCGCGCCATGACCCCCATCCGCATCCACCTGCGCCCAGAACAGTTCACCGAGCGTCCCTGCCTCGTGGCCGAACACGGTCCTCTGCGCGCGATCGCCTTTCGCTTCCCCAGCGGCGTCGCGGGCCTTCGCCTGGAGAACGAGCTGGGCCACCTGGTGATGCTCCCCTTCCAGGGGCAACAGATCTGGTCCGCGCACTTTCGGGGCCGGGAGCTGACCATGCGTTCCATGTTCGACCAGCCCTGGCCCACCCAGGACTACCTGCGCACCTACGGCGGGTTCCTGCTCCACTGCGGCGCCACCCGCATGGGCGTGCCCGGGCCGGAGGACGATCATCCCCTCCACGGCGAGCTGCCCAACGCCCCCTTCCAGGAGGCCTGGCTGGAGGCAGGTCAGGACCGGGAGGGCCCCTACCTGGCCCTGAGCGGGCGCTATCGCTACACCGTGGCCTTCGCGTTCCACTACGACGCGGTCCCCCGGGTGACCCTGCACGGGGGCTCCTCCCGGATCCACGTGGAGATGGCAGTCCACAACCGCAAGCGGACGCCCATGGAGCTCATGTACCTGGCCCATGCGAACTTCCGGCCGGCGGACAACGGCCGCCTGGTCTACTCCGCGCGGCCCACCCCGGAACACGTGCGGGTGCGGCGCAGCGTCCCCGCCCACATCCGCCCCGGCCCCGGCTACCTGGAGTTCCTGGAGACCCTGGCCCAGGACCCGGCCCAACACCATGTGCTGCGGCCGGATCGGGTCTTCGATCCAGAGGTGGTATTCCTCATCGACTACCTGGCGGACGAGAACGGCTGGGCCCACTCCCTCCAGATCCACCCGGACGGCCAGGCCGACTACGTGGCCCATCGCCCAGAACAGCTTCCCATCGGGATCCGTTGGATCTCCCGGACCCCCGACCAGGATGCCCTGGGATTGGTGCTCCCGGCCACCGCGGAGCCGGAGGGCTACACCGCGGAGAAGGCCAAGGGATATGTCCGGGAGATCCCCGGCAGAGCGACCTGGCGCTGTGAGTACATCCTGGGAGCCCTCTCCCCTGAGGAGGCCAAGACCATCGCAGCCACCATCCAGGCCATGGTGGGCCCATGAGCCGAACTCCGCGGCCGCCCCGGAAGGGATCTCCCTCTGCTCCCCGACAAGGGGAGGAGGCCCCATCGGTCTCCTGTTTGTCGGGTTCCACCCAGGCCGTCCGCTCCTTCCATGACCTCTCCTGCCCGTGATCCCCGGTCGACGACATCCATAGGGGCATCCATCCCCATCTCTGTCCTCTGGCTTGTCCTGGTGGGGGCCAGCGGCTGGCTCCTGGCCCAGATCGGAACGGTCCACCCCTGGGCCGCGGTGGACGACGCCTTCATCACATATCGCTACGCGGACAACCTCCGTCGAGGACTGGGGCTGGTCTACAATCCGGGCGAAGCGGTCCTGGGCACCACGGCTCCCCTCTACGCGCTCCTGTTGGCCGGGGTGGGGAAGCTGTTGCCGGGGGCAGAGATGGCCACCATCGGCCTCTGGGTGTCGGGCATGGCCTGGGTGGCCGCCGGTTGGATGGTCGCCCGCTTCCTGGGGAGGCCCCAGGAGCGGATCGCGGCCCTGGCCGGGGTGCTCCTGGTGGCCACCCAACCCCAGATGCTCCCCCACCTGGGGATGGAGACCCCTCTGGTGCTCCTCTGGATGCTGGGGGCCGCCTGGGCCTGGCGCGAGGGACACCGGACCTGGGCAGGGGTCCTCTCCGCGGCCCTGGTCCTCACCCGCCTGGACGGTGCCCTGTGGGTGGGCCTGCTCGGCCTGGAGACATGGCGCCGGGAAAGACGATTCCCCTGGGCCGAGGCCGGGGCCATCGCCCTCCTCTGCCTGCCCTGGTTCCTCTATGCCTGGGAGACCTACGGCAGCATCCTGCCCAACAGCGTGGTGGCCAAGGTGGGCCAGCTCCAGCGAATGCCGGTGGGCAACCGTGCGACCACCTGGCAGTGGTTCTGGGTCCTCCTCACCGAGCCGGGGACCCGGCTCGGGGCCGGGGCGATGGTGGGGCTGGTCCTGGCCGGCCTGGGATACATCCTGGTACGCCGGCGGGACCTGGGATGGCTGGTGATCTGGATCGCCCTCTACCTGACCATCTACCAGATGCTCCAGGTGGTCAACTTCACCTGGTACTTCCTGCCCCCGCTTCTGGTGGCCAACCTGATGGCCGCGCTGGGCCTGAACGGCCTGCTCCAGGCCCTCTCCCGACTGCCGTTTCCATCCCCCGAGCGGCGCGGAGCTGTGCTGCTCGGCGCGGGGCTGGTGCTCCTGGGGATCCTTCTGTGGAGCCGAGGCGCCGCGGTGGGCCAGGAGCACGCCCGGCTCCGCCGCGACAGGGTGCAGCTCCACCCATACCACGCGGCCGGACAGTGGCTGGCCGCCCATGCCCGGCCCCAGGATGTGACCCTCACCATCGAGATCGGCATCATCGGCTACCACGCACCCACCCCGATCCTGGACGCCATGGGGCTGGTGAGCCCGGCCGCCCTGCCCTACCTGACAGGGTGGATGGATTCCCTGGTCTATCCCGTGACCCAACGCTGGCCGGAGTACGCGATCACCCTCCCCCGGACCGCGTGGGAGCGGATCGTGCCTCTTTGGTGGTTCCAGAAGCACTACCGAAAGGTCGCCCAGTTCGAGTACGTCTCCATCTACCGCCGGATCGCGGTGCCCACGTACCCCTACACCATCCCCCTGGGCACCCGCTACGAGACCGGACTGGAGGTGGTGCAGGCAGCCTTCCAGAGCCCGACCATCCGCCCCGGCGAATCCCTGGACGGCACCCTGGTGCTGCGGGTCCACACGCGCCAGCCCGCGGAGCTGCGGTTCCTCTGGACCTGGATCGGCGTGGACGGGAGCCAGGTGGCCCAGGAGGCCACCTGGCCCTTTGCCCTCCGGGACGCCTGGCCCGCGGACCACTGGCCCCCCGGCGCGACCCTCGCGGTCCCTGTGCGGCTCCAGCTTCCCTCGGGATTGGAGAAGGGCCCCTATCGGCTGGGCCTGGTGATCTATCGGGTGGACACAGGAGAGCCCTTGCTCCGGGTGGGCGCGGAGGAGGGCACCCTCTCGGAGGTGGTGTTCGGCGACTTCCAGGTGGACGGCCGATGAGGGGGTCCCCCGGCTCTCGAAACCCCGTTTGACATCCTCCACAGCACCGGGTACAATGGCCCTCGTTCCCCCGCCGAGATTTGATCAAATATCAAACCTGCCGCGGGCCCTCTTCCTCCTGGCCCTGGAGGTCCCATCCGTGGCCACACTGACATACCGCACCGTGAAGAATGCCTTGGTGGATCGCATCCGGGAGGAGATCCTCCAGGGCACCTACCCGCCGGGGCAACACCTGCGCCTGGAGGAGCTGGCCCGGCGGTTCGGGGTCAGCCACATGCCCATCCGGGAGGCCCTTCGCCACCTGGAGGCCGAGGGGATCGTCACCAACGTCCCCCACAAGGGCACCTTCGTCACCCGCTTGACCGCGGCCGAGATGGAGGACATCTACGACATCCGCTCCACCCTGGAGGCCCTGGCCACCCGGCTGGCCGTTCCCCGGCTCACCCCAGAGGTGCTGGCCGAGCTGGAGCAGATCCTGGAGGAGATGGACGGGGCCATGGACGCCCTGCCCACCTTCATCATGTTGAACCATCGGTTCCACATGACCCTCTACCGCGCCAGCGGCCGTCGCCATCTCTGCGAGCTGCTGCGGACCCTCCGCTACCGGATGCACCACTACATGTACACCTTCCGGGCCCACACCCCGGACCTCACCCCGGTCCAACAGGAGCATCGGGCCATCCTGGCCGCGTGCAGGGCCGGGGATGCGGAAGAGGCCGCGCGGCGGGTCGAGGAACATGTGGCCCAGGTCGGCCGGGCCATCATCCAGTCCATGGTCCAGG
>Ga0256839_1000940_pt1 | contig 36687 bp, 30 predicted proteins | sample 354166metaG_FD_185968 | JGI IMG/M metagenome (GOLD analysis project Ga0256839, IMG submission 185968) | Hydrothermal vent microbial communities from Mid Atlantic Ridge, Atlantic Ocean - 354-166 | ecosystem: Environmental > Aquatic > Marine > Hydrothermal vents | place: Atlantic Ocean: Mid...
GATAAAAGGCGAAAGTCCGGCCGGGCATTATTTGCGTGATCATCAGGTACGTCCGGTTGATTTCAATTCCTATGGTTCGCGTCGCGGTAATCATCAGGTGATGATGCGCGGCACATTTGCTAATATCCGTATTAAAAACCAGATGCTGGACGATGTTGAAGGTGGCTATTCGCGCCATTGGCCATCGGGTGATCAGGGTGCCATTTATGATGTGGCCATGCGTTATGCCGAAGAGGGTGTGCCGCTGGTTGTATTTGCCGGTAAGGAATATGGCACCGGTTCTTCGCGTGACTGGGCAGCAAAAGGCACCCGGCTTTTGGGTGTTCGGGCAGTAATTGCCGGAAGTTTTGAGCGCATTCACCGCTCCAATCTGGTGGGCATGGGCGTGTTGCCGCTGGTCTTTACCGGCGATGACAGTTGGGAATCACTGGGCATGACAGGCAAGGAACAGGTATCCATTGCCGGCCTTGATGATTTAACCCCGCGCCAAAACCTTGAGGCTCACATCACCTATGAGGGTGGTTCAACTAAAACCATCACCTTGCTTTCACGCATTGATACGGAAGATGAGCTTGATTATTACCGTAATGGCGGCATCCTGCATTACGTGCTGCGCAATTTGAACCGGGGTTAGTTGAGGGATACAGCTCGGATTGTGAGTGTGGAGAGTGATAGTTGTCTCACGGCTAACCCTCGCCATGCTCGGACCTGCGACGGCGCGCCTTTTTTAGTAGCTCAAGTTTTGCGCTTCCCCCGAATCAAGTCCGGGGTCAACGTGCAACTTGAGCTTTCGGGCGGCTCGCTGTTTGCTTTGTTTGTCGTTCACGCCAGATGTGCAAGCACATCGCCTCCACGAGGGCGCCCTGTTCGGGCAGCTCGCTAGTCAGCTTGCTATACGGTGAGATTAGCACTCACAATACGCATATTGCGCTGTTTGGGTTTACTTAAACTTTCCGTGTAGTGAGCGGACCGCGAACCGCTGCTTATGCAGCGCCCCCGCGGAGGCCGGGCGGAAGCCCGAATAGCCGTGAGCGAAAGCCTATAATCTCAATTCACTCACCAGCGGCTGCGCCCATCAGCTTATTGAGCGCACCATTCATTTTGGCAAACGGTTTTTCAACGCCCTCAATAGCGTAACGTGCTTTCAAGGCTGAAGGCTTCAGTGCGCCCAATTTGGTCTGGCCGTTCTCGCTCCAGATCAAAACCTTAATCGGCAGGTCAATTGCGGCGCGCGGGTTGGCCTTCATGATCGGGGTGCCAAGCTTGGGGTTGCCAAACAGAACAACAGTGGCGGGTTGCATTTCCAGGCCCGCATCCATCGCACCTTTTTGATGGTCAATACGGGCAAATACTGTAGCGCCCGCCTTGATGATTGTGGCAACCAGCCGATCTGTGGTTGTTTTTACATTATCCGGGCTTTTTTTGATGATCCAATCTTCCATCGCATTGGATGGCAGGGCGGAAATCATCAGCATTGCGGCAGCTGTAGCCAATAGGGGTAATTTGTTTAAGCGCATTTTTCTCTCCAATATTATTTATGTTCTGTAATTAACGCCAATATAGGCCTCTTTTCCCCACAGTTTTTTTACGGCTTTGTTGCGCCCACACGAATAGCGATAATATTTATAGCGCACCGGATTTTTCTTGTAATAATTCTGGTGGTATTCTTCAGATGGATAAAATCTTGATGCTTTATATATCGGGGTAACAATTTTTCCCTTTAACCGGCCAGATTTTTGCAGCGCGGCCTTTGAGGCCTTGGCAATTTTTATTTGTTCTTTTGATGTGGCGTAGATGGCGGTTGTATAGGAAAGGCCACGGTCACAAAACTGGCCTCCGGCATCGGTGGGGTTTACCGTGCGCCAGAAAATATGAAGCAGCTGTTTATATGAGATTTTTTTTGGGTCATAGGTAATTTGCACCGCTTCGAGATGTCGACCTGCTGAATGATTCTTATAGGTGGGGTTGGGTGTTGTGCCACCGGTATAGCCGGAGATAACGTCGATGACACCTTTCACATGCTCAAAGTCTTTTTCAATGCACCAAAAGCACCCGCCAGCCAATATGGCTCTGGCGCTTTCTGCCGATGCCTGATTGATGAATGTGGTGTTGATGCCCGCAAGCGCAATTATTGCGACGGTTGCATGAGAAATTGTTTTGATCATGTATTTACTCCGTTGTTGGCATCAATTTGATTATTCCGCCAACATATACAATTCAATCTCGTACACAGATATGTGAGAATTGAAGCGAGCGTCTCAAATGGATGCCTTGGATTTGTTCCGTGGGCGAGTTTCGGGCCTTCGAATAAAGTCTGCATTATGTTTTTGTGAAAAAAATTGCAGGAATATTTGACTCTTGATTGAGAACAAAATAGGAACATATACTCATTTATGCTTTCTGTCAGGCCATCCGGCCCGACATCCGTTCACGGGCTTGCAATTTGGTAAAACCAATTTTGCCCTGCCACGGAGGGGCAAGCGAACGATAAACAAATAGTAATAATCAATGCAACTGGAACAATTACGACAGAAGATTGCCAGGATCGAGCGGCGCAATATTACCTTTAAACCGTCGAACAATGGGCACAAGGGGGTAGCCGATCGTGGCTGGCAATCGGGCTGTGCGGCGATTGATGATGTTTTGCCGCAAGGTCGGCTGGCGTATGACGCTTTGCATGATTTTTCGACCTTTCGCAGCCGTGATACACCGGCAATGGATCATTTTGTTTTGGCTTTATTGCAACGGTTTTTGCAGACAAAGGAAGCGGGCGAAATTATCTGGTGTCAGAGCCATTTAAACATGCGTGAACATGGGCACCCCTATGGGCCGGGGCTGAAGGCACTGGGGCTTGCGCCGGAACGGCTATTGTTTGTTTCTCTGCGCAAGGAGCATGATCTGGCTTTTGCTATGGAGGAAAGCCTGCGTTCGGGGGCGGTGGCGGCCGTTATTGGCGAGGGTGCACCAATTGGCTTTACCGCTTCACGAAGGCTTTCGATTGCCTGTCAGGAAATGGCAATTCCGTGCCTTTTTCTTAATAATACCAATACTTATGAGGCAAGTGCGGCGGCAACCCGCTGGCGCATTGCACCGGCAATTGGCCCGCCAAATGCGGCTGATCTCGATGGTCCGGGCATGGCTGCATGGTCGGTATCATTGTTACGCGCACGCGGTGGGTGCGCTCATCCGGGTAATCCTCCATCGACGGTTTTTTGGAATGATGCGACGTATTCTTTCGATCTGGTTTCCACGGCTGGCAATCGAGCGCTGGCAGATAGGGCGCAAACGCGCCCGACGGTTCGCTCCGCTTACCCGGCAGGACGAATTGGAAAGGCAGTATAACAATGAGCCGATCGTGCTGGTGCATTCCGGTGTTAAAGGCACGCGGATTACGGCAACCAATAGGATGGCTGAAAAAGCCGGTGCGGTAATTGGCCAGATGCTGAATGATGCACGTGCTGCCTGCCCCGAAATTCATGTGGAACAGGGCAATGAAGAGGCAGACCGGGATTATCTTACCCGACTTGGCCATTGGGGTATGCGCTACAGTCCGATGGTTGCCATAGACGGGATTGATGGACTGCTGGTCGATATTGCCGGATGCGATCATCTGTTTGGCGGCGAACAGGCTCTAATTACTGATTTTATGTTGCGGGTTGAGGCGATTGGTTTGAGCGCGCGCGCGGGTCTTGCTGACACGCCGGGGGCCGCATGGGCGTTGGCGCGATATGGCAGGGGGCAAGATTTGATCGCTCCGCCTAATCAATCTCTAGAGGCAACTATAGATTTACCAATAGAGGCGATGCGGCTGGAGGAGAAAGTTTTGCTGCTTTTGCGCCGGTTGGGACTAAAACAGATCGACCAATTGCACACTATTCCCCGTGCTGCGCTTGAGCGGCGGTTTCGTTCGCGCGAGGCGGCATCCTCGGTGCAATTGCGGCTCGATCAATTGGTCGGCTTCATTCGTGAACCGCTTGTGCCTCTAAAGGAGGTTGCCCCTTATCGCGAGGTTTTATCCTGCGCGGAGCCAGCGATTGAGGCGGCGGCGATTGCTATGGCGCTGGACCATTTGTTGTTGCGGTTGGAGCATCGGCTTGAATGTGAAGGGCTTGGCGCACGAGCGCTTACACTCACCGCCTGCCACAGCGATGGCGGCTATGATGGGGTGAGTATTGTGCTTGGGCGTGCGGCGCGTGAACCCGATTATATCGCGCGGCTTTTTAGTGAACGATTGGAGGGCATCAATCCGGGCTTTGGCATTGATCTTTTCATTCTTTCTGCCGATCGGGTGGAAAAAATGAGTGAGGCCCAGCAAAGCCTTGCGGCCAATTCTCTGCCTAAGGATGTGATCCCGCTGATTGACCGGTTGATGAACCGGCTGGGGGTTGAACATATTACTCGCCTTGCGCCAGTTGCAAGCCATGTGCCGGAGCGGGCGCAAAGAAGCGTTCCAGCGATAGGGGGGCAGGTGATGGGCGGGCAGGCGCCCGCATGGGAAATTATGGTATCGCGGCCATTTCGGCTGTTTGAGAGGCCGGAACTGATTGAAACCATTGCCGAGGTGCCGGACGGGCCGCCCTTGCGGTTTGTCTGGCGCAGGCTAACGCGCAAAATCATCCGCTCGCGAGGGCCGGAGCGCATTGCGCCGGAATGGTGGCGCGAGATCGGCAATGGAGGGCAAGGCTCATATGACAATCGTCAATCCCTGCTGTTGCGCACCAATGCGCGGGATTATTATGAGGTGGAGGATGAGGAAGGTACCCGCTACTGGCTTTTTCGCGCCGGGCTTTATGGGCTGACGCGCAACGGTGATGCGCCGCAATGGTTTATTCACGGGCTGTTCGGGTGATATGATGGTGCATGAAATTCCCTATGCGGAATTACAATGTGTGACAAATTTTTCCTTTTTGCGCGGGGCATCACATCCGCACGAACTGGTGGAAGAGGCGCACCGGCTGGGCCACCGGGCCATCGGCATTGCTGATCATAATTCCTTTGCAGGCATAGTGCGCACCCACATTGCGGCAAAGAAAATTGGACTAAAATTGCTGGTTGGCTGCCGGATAAACACGCTGGAGGGGATGAGCTTTATTTGCTATCCGCATGATCGTGCCGCCTATGGGCGTCTTTCAAAATTGTTGAGCAAAGGAAAACTCGCCGCGCCAAAAGGCGCGTGCTATCTGGGTTTTGATGAGGTGCTGCCAGCGCTTGCCGGTTGCTGTGTGATTGGGCTTGTGGGGAGATCAAATTTTGAGCCAGCCTTCCTTGCCAAATTAAAAGCCGCGGTGCCTGATAATTTGTGGATTGCCGCACACTATCTTTATCGTGGTGATGATCGCCGCCGCATGCAGCAACTTGCAGAACTATCGAGGGAAATGGGTATTCCACTGATTGCCACCAATGATGTGCATTATCATATTCCCGAGCGCCGCCCCTTGCAGGATGTGGTGACGTGTATTCGCGAGAAATGCACCATTGAAAAAGCCGGTTATCTGCTTGCGGCCAATAGCGAGCGGCATTTGAAACCGCCTGAGGAAATGGCGCGGTTGTTTGAAAAATATCCGCAGGCTCTGGCCGGTATAGCTATCATCATTGAGCGCTGTAGCTTTAGTCTGGATGATCTTTCCTATAATTATCCCAATGAGCCGGTGCCAAACGGCAAAACCCCGCAGCAGCAATTGGAGAATCTTACCTGGGAGGGGGCGAAGTTTTATTACCCCGATGGATTGCCGGACCGGGTGCGGGTACTTTTGTTAAAGGAATTTGCCCTGATCAAAAAACTGAAATATGCGCCCTATTTCCTTACCGTTTATGACATTGTAGCCTTTGCCCGGCGCGAGGAGATTTTATGTCAGGGGCGGGGGTCGGCGGCCAATTCCGCAGTTTGCTATTGCCTTGGTATTACGGCGGTGGATCCGGCTACCTCGTCTTTATTGTTCGAGCGCTTTTTGTCGGAATCGCGCAAGGAGCCGCCCGATATTGATGTGGATTTTGAACATGAACGGCGCGAGGAGGTTATTCAATATATCTACCGGCGCTATGGCCGCCACCGGGCGGGGATTGCCGCAACGGTGATTTCCTACCGCCCGCGCAGTGCGGTGCGTGAGGTGGGCAAGGTGATGGGCTTGAGTGAGGATGTAACCTCGTCGCTGGCCTCATCCGTCTGGGGCTCATGGGGGGCGGATATGCCGGAAAGTCAGGTGAAGGAAGCAGGCCTTGATATTGATGACCCGCATTTGCGCCGCACGATTATATTAACGCGGCAATTGCTCGGTTTTCCGCGCCATCTTTCCCAGCATGTGGGCGGGTTTGTTTTAACCGAAGACCCGCTGGAGGAAATGATGCCGATTGGCAATGCGGCGATGGAGGAGCGCACCTTTATTGAGTGGGACAAGGATGATATCGACGCGCTGAAAATCCTTAAAATTGATGTGCTGGCGCTTGGCATGTTGACCTGTATCCGCAAATGCTTTGATTTTATTGATGTCCATTACGGCAAGAAATATACGCTCGCCTCAATGCCGAAGGAAGATCCTGAAACCTATCAGATGTTGCAAAGGGCCGATGCTATTGGTGTATTTCAGGTGGAAAGCCGGGCGCAGTTAAACATGTTACCTCGGCTGAAGCCGTCGAGGTTTTACGATCTGGTAATTGAAGTGGCGATCGTGCGCCCCGGCCCCATTCAGGGCGATATGGTGCACCCCTATCTGCGTCGCCGTGACGGAATTGACAAGGTTGAATATCCATCTCCCTCTCCAGAACATGGGCATCCAGATGAGCTAAAACGTATTCTCGGGCGCACATTGGGGGTGCCCCTGTTTCAGGAACAGGCGATGCAGATTGCCATTGATGCGGCGAAATTTTCGCCCGATGAGGCGAATGACTTGCGCCGGGCAATGGCGACTTTCCGCCGGATGGGGACAATCCATAAGCTGGAGAAAAAGATGGTTAGCCGGATGATTGCCCGTGGTTATGAGCCGGAGTTTGCCCAGCGCTGTTTTAACCAGATCAAGGGCTTTGGTGAATATGGGTTTCCCGAAAGCCATGCGGCAAGTTTCGCGCTTTTGGTTTATGCCTCATCGTGGATTAAATGCCACTACCCGGATGTGTTTTGTGCAGGGCTTTTGAATTCCCAGCCGATGGGTTTTTATGCCCCGGCGCAGATTGTTCGTGATGCGCGGGAACATAATATCGAGGTGCGGCCGGTGGACGTTAATTTCAGTGATTGGGATAATAAGCTGGAGGTGGTTGAGGGAAAATTTCATGCGGTGCGGTTGGGTTTTCGTCAGGTGGATGGCTTGCGCCGTGAGGTGATGGAGGCGTTTATGGAAGTGCGGAATGAATATAAAGTGCCCCTCACCTCAATCGAGCAAATTCGCCACAAGACGAGCCTTTCAATCGCGGTGCTGGAACGGCTGGCGGCGGCAGATTGTTTTCGTTCGCTCGATGTTGACCGTCGGCAGGCATTGTGGAAAGTGCGCGGTCTGGTGAGTGATGCGCAATTGCCGCTGTTTGAAGTAAGTAATACTGATGCATTGGGGCAAGACCACAAGGTCGAATTACCAAAAATGCCACTTTCAGAACATGTGGTTGCTGATTATCAAACCCATAGGCTTTCGCTCAAGGCCCATCCAATGAGCTTTTTGCGTGAAGATTATTCAAGCCGCCGGATTATTTCAGCGCGGGATCTCTTGAAAACCCGTAACGGGCAATATGTGCAAATTGCCGGTGTGGTGCTGGTGCGGCAAAAGCCCGGCACGGCCAAGGGTGTGGTGTTCATGACGCTGGAAGACGAAGGCGGGGTTGCCAATATCATTGTCTGGAGCAAGATGATGCAGCGCTATCGCAAGGTGGTTATGCGCGCTCGACTGGTGCTGGTGAAAGGCATTGTTCAACGGCAGGGGGCGATTATTCATGTTATTGCACGCAATCTGGTGGATCTTTCTGACGATCTGGCGCGGTTATCGGATGAAAATCTGCCGCCGGTATTGGCGCGGGCGGATGAAGTTGCATCCCAGGTGATTGAGCGACCCTTTTTGGGCCGTGCGGCGAGGGCTGGCCACACCCAGCGAAGCCATCCGCGTAATGTGCGGATTATCCCCAAGAGCCGGGATTTTCACTGATAGCACTCACGCCAATCGCTTTGCGATGGCTCCGTGAGGGCGCTTCGTGCTTCGCCTATTGGCTCAGTTGGTGGGTGACAGAAGTGCAGCGGAACAATATTTTGGGCGCGCTCCCTCCGTGGCAGGGCAAGCATTGCGTTTAGTGAGCGCACGTGTTTACGCGCAAGCGAACGACTAGGAAGCAATGTGCCAGCCAGTGAACGGACGGACGGCCGGAGGGTTGAGCGGAAAAGAATACTCCCATATTGTCGACCATCGTATCATCAGATAGCATTGCCGCATGCAAGATAAGGAAATATCGACAAAAAATACTAACTGGCCCGCAAATCACCCGCCGGAAGCCATTTCGCTTGAAGAACAGCGCAAGCTATGGCGGATGAAATATGCCCAAAAAGATGTCGAGGCCGGCATCGAGGTTGATGATGATTTTGAGCCATTCAACCAGATCAATGATATGTTCACCCGTGCATTTTGGGATGACACTATTCGCTCCAAAAAAACTGATGCGTTTTTCAACGGACACCGGGTTGCGGCAAATCCTCGAAAGGTGGAAGGTTTCCGCCAGCGTGATCTGGCCCTGCGCAATGCGGCATGGGCTGTTTCCAATGTGATTTCCTCACGCGGTATGAGCGAGGGTAAGCGTGAAGGTTTTCAGGCCCCTATTGAAGAGGGCGGCCCGATTGCGCCAGAAAAAATCGAGATTGAAGATCTTGACCGTCATACCGGTGAGATCAAGCGGATTGCAAAATTATTCGGTGCAGACCTTGTCGGCGTTACTGATTATGACGAGCGCTGGCACTATTCCAAGCGGGTGGACACAAGAGATTTTAGTGAGGCGGATAGCGAACTGCCCGAAGGATTGAGTAGCGTTATCGTTATGGGCCATGCGATGGACCATGATCTGGTCGCGACCTACCCGTCGGCGCTTGCCGGGGCCGCAACCGGTATGGAATATTCTCATGAGGTGGCAATCGTTGTGCAGCTGGTCACCTATATTCGCAATCTTGGCTATAACGCTGTTGGTTCGATGAATGATACGGCATTGGTTATACCCTATGCGGTGAAAGCCGGGCTTGGGGAATATGGCCGCAATCAAATGGTGATTACGCCTGAATTTGGCCCGCGTGTGCGGTTTTCAAAAATATTTACCGATATGCCGATAGCGCATGATCGCCCGCAGCCAAAAGGCGCGCGGGCGTTTTGTGATATTTGTACAAAATGTGCTGATGCCTGTCCGCCAAAAGCACTGCCCTTTGGTCCGCCTGAAAGCGGTGGAGAAAATCAATCCACCATCAGCGGAGTCAAAAAATGGTCGGCCAATTGTGAAAAATGCTTTGGCTATTGGGCAGCGATGGGAACTGATTGCGCTATTTGTATGCGGGTTTGCCCGTTTAACCGGCCCTATGATGGCTGGAAGGATCAGCTGTTTTTGAAGCTTGCCTATAGTCGTTTTAGAAGGTTGGCGCTTTGGTGGGACGATAAAAGTAGCCGGGCCGAGCGGGTTAAACCAAAAGCCTGGTGGGGGAATTTCAAGTGAGCGCACGCGTTTACGCGCAAGCGAACGACTAAAAAGGGGAGTGAAATTTTGGACAAAAAAAGACCGGCCTTTACGCAATACATGGCCGGTCAATAGGTTCTTGTAAGAGACTATTTTGTCTCTAAATAAGATGTAACCTTTAAAGAGTTGGTCCGGTTCAACAAAGCACCTTGAGGGGCTGGGGGGCTGTGATACAAGGTGTGGTTAAACCGGACCGTCTGAGGCAACAAACACAGAATGACGATTAAAGGTGACCGCACCGAGACAAGATTGCGGCAACAATGTGATAAGTTTGAAATATTTATCACGCATTACAACGAATTTGTAAAAATCCGTGATAACGCAAGTAGGTGCTTCAATGGCACATAGCCACTTGCATTGGTGGCGCTTGCGCGACACTATACACTAAAAGTGGCCTTATCTAAAGGGAATATATGTCTGAAATCGCGGAAAACAAGGCTCAATATTATAAAACCGGGAAACTAATTTCGTTTAAACGACGTGTCGCTGAAAATAATATTTCTTCGCAAGCACATTCATCCGCCAAAAGGGTTGTTATCCAAACCTCAAATGCGCAAGTGGCAGCCCATACAGAGCAGCCTTCTCAAATTATGTTTGATCGGCGTGAGCTTAATGAAATTCTGCGGATATACGGGTTTAAAGTTATAGCCGGAGAATGGCGGGATTACGCGATTGATCATTTGAAAGACAAGGCGGTTTTTTCAGTATTCAGAAAATCAAGTGAAGTCGCCCTTTACCGGATCGAAAAATGTCCAAAGCTTTCGCGCAAACAGGGGACTTATAGTGTGCTTACTGTTGCTGGCGTGGTGCTAAAGCGCGGCTCAGATCTACGCCAGGTATTGCGGGTATTTGAGAAGAAAACCAAATTGCGGATACTTTAGTTCCCCGTTTGCTTGCGCGTATACACGTGGGCTTACTTGATGCCCTACGCGCGATTGCTTTTTAGGTGATCCAAATCTTGCGAGACTTCGCCACGTGCGATTTGAATTGATAAATACAAAAACGGCGCCCTTTAAAAAGAGCGCCGTTTGGATTTTCATATCGTCATTAATTGTTAGTCGCGATTGCCCATGAAGCTGAGCAGGAACAAGAACAGATTGACGAAATCCAGATAGAGGCTCAATGCACCCATAATGGTTGCACGGGCCATCATTTCTCCGTCGTGAGAAACCTGATCATACATGTTTTTGATGCGCTGTGTATCATAGGCCACAAGACCGGCGAAAATCAGAACGCCAATCACGTTAATGGCAAATGCCATTGCGCTTGAAGCCAAGAAGATGTTGACCACGGATGCAATGATTATGCCGAACAGGCCCATCATCAGGAATGATCCCATCGCAGACAGGCTGCGCTTGGTTGTGTAGCCATATAGGCTAAGGGATGCGAATGATGCAGCGGTTACAAAGAATGTCTGCGCGATGCTGCCGCCGGTATAAACCAGAAAGATGGATGAAAGAGATATACCCATTACGGCAGCAAATGCCCAGAAAACCATTTGCGCGGTGCTGGTTCTAAGCTTGTTGATGCCAAATGACAGTACAAGGATAAATGCCAAAGGCGCCAGCATGACAACCCATTTTACCGGAGTGTTGTAAAGCATATTGGCAAAAGATGGATTGCTCATTGCATAATTAGCGGTGAACAATGCTGTTACGCCGGTTAGGCCGACAGCCAGTGCCATATAGTTGTAGATACGCAACATATAGGAGCGCAGGCCCTCGTCGATTTCGACTTGTGAGCGACCAGCGGCCATACCTCGTTGTGTATTAATATTTTGATAGTCAGCCATTAGACCCTCTCGTTACGTTGATCGCAATTATTAAGTTTATTGGTTGTAATCCACGTTTTGGATCACAATCCACTTGCACTCAATATGAGGATTAATTCTGCCAGTAACAAGACCCTTATATTAAAGGTTGTTAATTTTGGCTTATTTTATCGCGGTTTAACGCAATTTTTTGCCAGTTTGGGCCTGATACCGTCGAAATTTTAAAGATTTCGCAGCACGGGTGCTGCTTTTTGTCCCAATATGCGCCAGGTGCCAATCAGCCCAAACCCAACGGTTAGAACCAGCGCTATGACAACGGTTCCAATGGCAACTTCGGGCAGGAACATTGCGGTGAATCCCATAATCTTTGAGATAACAAACCAGCTGGCAAGCGCGCCGGTCAGGATGGCAAAAATTGCGGTGGCCATTCCCAAAATCAGATATTCCAGGGTGAAGGCGGAAATCAACATTTTGCGGGTGGCACCGAGAGTTTTTAACACAATCGAATCGTGAACTCGGGCAGTATTGCCGGCGGCAAGCGCGCCCCCAAGCACAAGAACCGATGCCACCAGTGCGAGCGCTGCAGCGGCACGAATAGCGGTTGCCAACTGGCCGATCAGCCCGTTGATGGTGTTTAGGGCATCTCGAACCCGGACAGTGGTGACGGTCGGAAACTTGTTGGTGACAATACGAAGAATTTCCGCATCGCGTTTACTGGTTTGTTCAATTGTCTGGTTTTTATCTTTCAGCTGCATGGTGGCCAAATGGGCGTGCGGAGCACCGGCAAAGGTGTTGGGAGAAAATACCATGACAAAGTTGATCGACAGGCTTTGCCATTCCACATTGCGCAGATTGGCAATGCGAGCGGTAATATTGCGCCCCAGCACATTAACGGTTACCCGGTCACCAACTTTTAAATAAAGTTCGCCTGCTTCCTCAGCTGAAAATGAAACCAGCGGTTCACCGCTATAATTTTCATCCCACCATTTACCATCGGCAATCGACGAATTCACTGGTAATTCGGCGGAATAGGTTAGGCCGCGATCACCACGTAGAACCCACCTGCCACTTTCTTTAACATCGGCTTTTTCGGCCGGGGTTTCATTGAGGGTGATAATGCGGCCGCGCAACATTGGCACGGTTTGAATATCAGCCTCCGGTATATTGGTTTTCATAAACTGGCTGAATGCATCAAGTTCAGTATTTTGAATATCAACAAAGAAAAAATCCGGGGCTTTTTCCGGGATGTTTCCTGATATCTGTTGGCGAAGATTGCCGTCGATCAGGGCAAGGGCAACCAGCAGCGCAAGGCCCAACCCAAGCGATAAAACCACCGATTGAGTAAGCGAGCCGGGTCGATGGATGTTGCCAAGAGCCATGCGCAGACCGGGCGACTTTACCCGTGGTGCCCGTTTGGCAAGCCATTGAATGAGCATGGCGACCAGTCGTAACATAATAAATGCAAACAGGATGGCACCAACAAATACCATTGCAATCATTCGCTGTTCGGCAAAATATATGGCAAGGCCAGCCAGTGCCAATATCAGTGAAAGCATGATCAGAATATAGATCGGGCGGGGCCAAATTCCGCTGCTGCGCTCATTTTCGCGAAAAAGTGCCGTTGCCGGAATATCGCGGGCCTGCGCCAGCGGCCAGATTGCAAATGCGAGCGATGCCAACAACCCGTAAACGGCCCCAAGCGCCAAAGCATCTGGATAGAATGCAGCACTGCTGCCAACCGGAATAATGCCCGCAAGGGCGACCTTGGCAATAAAGGGCATGGCAGCCCCGATGATCAGGCCTATAAATATGCCGACAAAGGCAAGCAGCATGATTTGTAAAAGATAGACGGCGAACACAAATTTTGCCGGTGCGCCGAGAGATTTAAATGAGGCGATGACCTGGCGTTTGCCATCGAGATAGGCGCGAATAGCATTGGCGACGCCAACCCCGCCGACGATTAAAGCGGTTAGGCCAACAAGGGTGAGAAATTGTGAAAATCGATCTATGCTGCGTGATAGGGCTGGAGCCGCATTTGAGCGCGAGCGAATGCGCCAGCCGGCATCAGGAAAATCTTTACGGGCGTTATCAATGATCCGGGTGAGGTTTTCGTCCGATGGCTCATTGAGTAATAACCGGTATGACCAGCCAATCAGGCTGCCCGGCTGTACCAGCCCGCTTTGTTTTAAGGCCGCATGGCTGATGAGGATTTTTGGGCCAAAGCCAACACCATCTCCAACCCGATCGGGTTCGTTTTCGATTGTGCCGGTAATGGAAATCTCACGCGATCCAAGCTTGATTTTGTCACCGATTTTCAGGCCCAGTCGATCCAGCAGCAAGGGGTCGACGATGGCCTGATTATCGTTTGCTGTAAGTGCTGTTGCCGCTTCAGGCGGGTTTGAAATGAGTGAACCATGCAATGGATAGGCTTTATCCACGGCCTTGACCTCAACCAAAACCTGGTCGGAGCCATCGGGCAATCTTGCCATAGCGCGCATTTTGCCGATGGTTGAGGTCGCGCCAAAGCTCTTGATAAAGGCAATTTCATCCGAGCTGAATTGGCGCTGATTTAGGGAAAAGGCAATGTCGCCGCCCAAAATTCCCTTACCCTCTGCCGCGATGCCGCTGGTGATCGAGCGAGCGACCGAGTTCACACCAGAAATTGCGCCAACGCCAAGCGCAATACAGGCAAGAAAAATATAAAAGCCACGAAGCCCGGCGCGCAATTCGCGCAATGCAAAGCGTAAGGCAAGTGACAGGTTTGCACCGTTGGAGCTAAAAAATGTGTGGTTGTTTGCGGCACTCATTGGGCAGCCTGGGATTTGGATTCAGCCAGCGGCGCAGCGTTTTCAATCTCGCCCGAGCGCACCTGCAACACCCGCTCGCAGCGAGAAGCCAGACCACTATCGTGGGTAACCAAGACCAGGGTCATGCCGCGCTGTTTTTGTTCCTGAAACAACAGATCTGCAATTTGCCCACCGGTGGTTTCATCCAGATTACCGGTCGGTTCATCGGCAATCAGAATTTTGGGCTGTGGGGCAAGCGCCCTTGCCATTGCCACCCGTTGTTGCTCGCCACCTGACATTTGCGCTGGATAATGGGACAGGCGCTCGCCAAGTCCAACGGCATTCAATTCAAATTCAGCGCGTTCAAACGCATCATCTCTTCCAGCAAGTTCTAGCGGTACGGCAACATTTTCAAGCGCGGTCATATTGGGAATGAGATGGAAGGATTGAAATACGATGCCAATATTCTTGCCGCGAAAGGCTGCCAGATCATCTTCGTTGAGATTGGAGAAATTTTCGCCTGCAAGCGAAATTGAGCCCTCGTCGATGCGTTCAAGCCCGGCCATCACCATTAATAGCGTCGATTTACCAGACCCGGAAGGCCCGACAATGCCAACCGATTCCCCCTCTTCAATTGCAAGGCTGACGCCTTTCAAAACGTGCACTTTTGAGGCACCGTTGCCAAGAGTCAGGTGGACCTGATCAAGTTTAATTGCGGGAATGTTTGCTTGCATATTGATCTATCTCGGCGCATCTAAATCGAAATGCACCCTTTAGAGGGATATTCATCACCATATGGTCATGGTCACACAGGATTCAATTCGGGAATAGCCACATTGTTGTTAAGAAATGTAAAGTTAAACCTAATTTCAATCGGGTTCGCACAGATTGTTGGCCTTTTTTTTGTTTTGGCAGCCTATGCTGAAACGCCAAAAATTGTGGTGCTGGGCGATAGTCTGGTGGCGGGTTATCAATTGCCGCCGGGGGAAGGGTTTCCCGAGCAATTGCAACTGGCCCTGACTGCCCGCAATATTGATGTGAAAATTATCGGGGCCGGTGTTTCGGGTGATACAACAAGCGGCGGGCTGGCGCGGCTCGATTGGTCGGTGCCGGAAGATGTTGACGGTGTCATTTTGGAGCTTGGTGCCAATGATGCAATGCGTGGCCTGCCTTTTGCATTGGCCGGAAAAAACCTTGATACGATGATTGCCCGACTGAAGGCACGTAAAATTGCGGTGTTTCTGGCTGGAATGCGCGCACCGCCCAATATGGGTGAGGATTATCAAAAGGGTTTTGATGCGATCTATCCGGCTTTGGCAAAAAAGCACAATGTGATGCTTTATCCGTTTTTTCTTGACGGGGTTGCGGCCAATCCGGCGCTTAATTTGAGTGATGGAATTCACCCCAATAAAAAGGGCATCGCCATGATGATTGAGCGGATTTTACCCCATGTGGAGCGGTTTATTAAGGGCCTGAAAATTCGGAATTAGCCATTCAATTTTGCGAGTAGCGCGTTGGAGGCCCTAAATACCATTTGATATACCTGCTCAAACCCATCCGCGGCTTCCATATAATAGGGGTCTGGCACTTCGATATTCTGGCCAAGTGCATAGTCCATGAACATCACTATTTTAGCGTCGGCATCATTTGGCATAATCGCTTCCACGTTTCGAACATTGGAATGATCCATGCAGATGATCAGGTCGAAAGTGTAAAAATCATCTGGTGAGATTTGGCGACAGCGCTGGGCGGAAATATCTGTTCCGTGGTGATTTGCTGTCTCAATCATGCGGGCATCAGGTGGGTTGCCAATATGCCATGAACCGGTGGCGGCTGAATCAATTTGGAATTTATCTGACTTGCCTGATGTTTCAACAACATGGCGAAATACCCCTTCAGCCAGTGGAGAGCGGCAGATATTACCCAAACATACAAATAATATTGCAGTCTTTGAATTTGCTGCGGTCGTAGGCATTTGATTTCCAATCTATGATTTAACAATCTATTGTATGATTGAGGCTGATTGGAAATTCAATGAATAATAATGGGCCTGGCAATTTCGATTGGAGTGGAAATGGCGAAAAGACTGGACGATGATCAAATTCAAGAAATGCTTAGTGAGCTTCCAGATTGGAAAATTGTTGAAGGACGCAGTGCAATTTTCAGGCAGTTTAAATTCAAGAACTTCAATGAGGCCTTTGGTTTTATGACCCGTGCAGCACTTGTTGCAGAAAAAATGAACCACCATCCTGAATGGTCGAACGTCTATGGCGTAGTAAAAGTGATACTTGCTACTCATGATGCAGGCGGCATTACTGATCTGGATTTTACGCTGGCAAAGGCAATGGATAGGTTTGCCGCTTAAAAGGAGAGATAGATGCGAAATAAATTTCAGTTGGTTCTTATATTCATTGCCGGGCTCAATTTCGTTGTTTACCCCGCATATCCAGAAGTGATTCAACCGCTAATTATTAGTTCGGAGCAAAAGAGTGGTGCGTTTGATCAGGACCGGTTGTTTGAATTGCTTGCCCTTGCAGCCAGCGAAAAACGTGGCCGCGAAGTGGAAAACAAAATCTGGCAGAACTGGATGGTCGCACCGAATAAAGAAATTCAGACTCTATTGAAAAAAGCGCTTGAGGCGCGGCGCTGGTATGATTTTGAAAAGGCGCGAAAACTGCTCAATCAGATCGTTGAAAAGGCGCCCGATTATGCGGAAGGCTGGAACCAGCGGGCGTTTATTTTGTTTTTACAGGGAAAATTTGACGAGGCTTTGAGCGATGCGGAAAAAGCGCTTGAACTGGAGCCCCGGCATTTTGGTGCGATGGCGGGACAGGCTCAGATTTTAATGCGACAGGGCCGTTTTGCAACTGCGCAAAAAATCCTTAAACAGGCGGTTAAAATCCACCCGTTTTTACGCGAACGCTCGATGATTGTTAAAACCCAAGGACAGGATTTGTAATCCCGTTCCTGGGTCAAGATTAATTCTATTTCGGTGCCATGCGAATAGCTCCGTCAAGGCGGATCGCTTCGCCGTTGAGCATTCCATTTTCGCAGATATGCTGAACCAGACTTGCATATTCTGATGGTTCACCAAGCCTCGCTGGAAAAGGCACGCTTGCGCCAAGTTTCTGCATGGCTTCCTGCGGCAGGCCTTCCACCATCGGGGTGCGAAACAGGCCGGGTAAAATGGTGCAAACACGAATTCCATCGCGGGAAAGATCGCGGGCGATGGGAAGTGTCATGCCGAGAACCCCGCCTTTGGAGGCGGAATAGGCCGCCTGACCGATTTGTCCGTCGGTTGCTGCAACCGAGGCCGTATTGACAATGACACCGCGCTCGCCGTCATCGGTAATCGGGTCAACATCCAGCATGCCCACCGCGCATTGGGTGATCATATTGAATGTGCCGATTAAATTGACCTTCAATACGGTTGAAAATGATGCAAGGTCGTGGCCGCGCACGGTCCCGGTTTCCCGGTCGCGTGATACGGTTTTGCGGGCAACAGCAATACCGGCGCAATTGACCAGAATATTTTCCTGACCAAGGGCGGCGCGGGCTTTTGTTAGTCCGTCAGCAACACTTGTCTCATCGCTCACATCCACATGGGCAAATATGCCGCCAATGTCATCGGCAACTTTTTGGCCGCGCTCGGCATTCATATCAAAGATTGAGACTTTGACACCCATTTTGGCCAATTGGCGTGCGCTTGCCTCACCAAGGCCGGAAGCCCCACCGGTTACAACGGCGGAAATATCTGATCCGAGTTTCACATTATTCTCCTGAATGGTTGAAATTTTTGCTGAAATAAACCTATCGATTTTCAGGTGCAGAACAAGAGATACTTGAATTCACTGCACTATATATCCATATTTTAAGAGGGAGGTTCCATGTCCAGCAATTCTGATGAAGTAAAGTTTGGTGAAATTCAGCCGCCAGAAGGCCGCTCTTTTCAAGATGCACGCGAGCGTTCTGTGCGTGATAAATTCTGGAACAAGGCGCGCAAAGCGGCCAATAAAATACCGATGATGGATGATGTGGTTGCCGCATATTTCTGCGCAATGGACCCCAATACGCCGACAAAGGTGCGGGGCACTTTGCTCGGCGCTTTGGCCTATTTTATCATGCCGATTGATATGATCCCGGATTTTTTGGCGCTGGTTGGCTTTGGCGATGATATTGCTGTTTTAAGTCTGGCGATTTCGACCGTCAGCGCCCATATCACCGACGCTCATAAGCAGGCGGCAAAAAATGCGCTCGCAGATCCAGCAAACGCCGATTTGCGTGATGAAAATGAGTAGGACTAAATTTGTATCAGCACCTTGCCTTTGACATCACGGGCAGTAATTTTTTCTATTGCTGCTGCTGTTTCAGCTAATGGAAAAATACTGTCCATATGCGGTTTCAATGTGCCATCGGCGAGCCATGCCAGCAATTGGCTGATATTTTCCTGATTGCCTTTTATGTCGCGCGCGGTGAATGCGCCCCAGAACACCCCACGGATATCTGCGGATTTTAGCAATGGCAGATTAAGCGGAATTTTTGGAATTTCCCCAATCGCAAATCCGATCACCAAAAACCTTCCCAAATAGCCTATGGCTCGAAATGCTGCTTCAGAAAGCCGCCCTCCCACGGGGTCGTAAATTACATCAACGCCATTGCCGCCAGTGAGTTCTTTCAATCGGTTTTTCAAATCTTCCTTTGAATAATTTACCACCTCATCGGCACCGCATTCCCGGCAAAATTCGAGTTTATCATCGGTGGAAGCGCAGGCAATTACCTTTGCTCCCATCAGCTTTCCAAGTTCGACGGCGGCTTGCCCAACACCACCGGAAGCGCCCAAAACAGCGAGCGTTTCGCCGGGCTTCAGGTTGCCGCGATCTTTCAGGGCATGTAAACTGGTTCCATAGGTGACCATGATTGAGGCCGCCTGTTCATCGCTAACGCCTTGGGGAATGGGTGACAATGCATCGGGCCGAATGGTAATATATTCCCGGGCGCAACCGCTGGTATTATAGCCGCAGACCCTGTCGCCGGGCTTAAAAGCACTTACCTCTGAGCCGACACTTTCAATCGTGCCAGCCATTTCAGCGGCGGGAGAAAACGGCCGTGGCGGCTTGAACTGATAAAGGTCTTCAATGATCAGGCTGTCGAAGAAATTTAGTGCAGCAATGTTGATTTTTACCAGCACATCTTTGGGGCCGGGAATGGGTTTATCGATATTTTCCAATTTCAATGTCGAAGGTGGGCCAGGTGTGTGGGACAATATTGCTTTCATGAAATTCTTTCAGTTGAATTGAATTTTTGACAGGGGCTGATGTGGAAATTGGACATTTCTTGCGTTAGCCATTATTCAACCACGGAAAATCGGCGTGATCAATTGGAGAATTAATGTGCGAGCGCGAGGCTATTTTGGCATTGGGGTTGAGGGCATATCAAAACCAATGAATTTTGGTAATTTGTCGCGCTCGGCATTTGGCTTTGGTGCGAGCTTTGTGTTCACCGTGTCGCCCGGAAAATATATAGGCAAACCACCATCTGATACCACCCGCAGTCAGGACCATATGCCCTGGTACACTTTTGATACGGTCGCAGACATGCGCTTGCCGGATGATTGCCGTCTGGTGGGTATTGAGCTGGTTGATGATGCGATTGATTTGCCGAGTTTTCGTCATCCGTTAAAGGCTGCATATATTCTTGGGCCGGAAGGCGGCTCGCTGTCACCAGATATGATGGAACTATGTGAATTCATTGTAAAAATTCCAACCCATTTCTGCGTGAACGTGGCAACGGCAGGGGCAATTATTATGTATGATCGGGTGCAATCCCTTGGGCGATTTGCTGAGCGCCCGGTAAGGGCAGGGGGGCCAGTTGAACCTATGGCCGATCATAATGACGGGAAGCCAACCTATGCCGGTGGCAAACGTATTGAGGGTACTAAATTACGCAATCGTAAAATCTGAATTTGAACAAGCTGGCTAGGGTCCTGTCCCTAGGATAAATATACGAAATATGTCAAAATATTGCCGCTTTTGATGTTACAATATCGAGAGAATCAGCTAGCAATCTATGTGGCATTTTATCGGGTTTGATTGATTTTTAGTAATTCTGTTCATAATATAGTAACCGATATTAAGGCACAATTACAGGTAAGCACTGCTTTGGCTGGATTTGGGTAAAGAAACGCAAATTGAGCGTTTTGGTGCAGATGATAACCGGTATGACTGGTAGGAAAATATGCAGTTCGAAAAATTGATCAAACCAGTATTGGCTGGTATCGTAACATGCGCATTAGCCGCAAGCGTGGCAGTGGCGCAAACGCCAACAAAGATTAGCCAGTTTAACGCCTGGGGAGCCTATAGCTACAAAGACAGTGGCAACCGGGTGTGTTATGTTTTGTCTGTTCCAACAAAAAAGGAACCGGCGGATCGTGATCATGGTGATATATTCTTTTTAGTGAGTCAGAAGCCTGGGCAAAATGTATCCTACGAGCCTCAGGTCGAGGTTGGCTATCCCTTTAAGGAAGGCTCTAATGTGATTGTCGACATTGATGGCAAGACTTTCTCGATGTTTACCAAGGGCCGCAATGCCTGGGTGGAAAATGCAGCGCAGGAACCAGCATTGGTACGCGCAATGCGGGCCGGTCGTTCGATGAATGTTTCTGGTAAGTCGCGCCGTGGAACCGGTACATCTTATACCTATTCGCTTTCTGGTATTACGGCTGCCCTGAAAGAAATCGGCAAGTGCAAGTAAACGGTCATTGATACTTATTCAGCATTCGAAATTCAATTATTTGGCCTGATTGACCCTAGATATACCGTCATTTGAAATTGTCCGGTATTTAAACAATTGTATATTTCGCACAGACTTGCCATATGGTGACATCAGCGCGCAGGATATTCCTGTGCGCATTAGGCTGGCTTTTATAAATGTCCGTATCTCTTGACCTTCGATCCAACAATTCTGAGACGTCCTTGGTGCGTTCTGATTTTGCTGCCACGGATAAACCCAATCTCATTGGTATGGATAGGGCAGAATTATCCGCGGCGCTTGAGAAAGCCGGTATCCCACAAAAACAATTGCGTATGCGGGTAAGCCAGATCTGGCAGTGGATTTATGTTCGCGGGATTACTGAATTTTCCCAGATGAGTAATATCAGCAAGGATTTACGCGCAATATTGGCCGAGCACTTTACCGTATCGCGGCCTGAAATTGTTGAGGAACAGGTCTCTACCGACGGAACCCGGAAATGGTTGTTTCGTTTTCCTTCTCGCGGAGCTGGCAAGCCGGTTGAGGTGGAAACGGTTTATATTCCTGAAGAAAATCGCGGTACGCTGTGCATTTCCAGTCAGGTTGGGTGTACGCTCAATTGCACTTTTTGTCATACTGGCACCCAAAAGCTGGTGCGAAACCTGACCGCAGAAGAAATATTGATGCAGCTTATTGTAGCGCGTGACCGTTTGGGAGATTTTGCAGCGGTTAATGCGCCGGCTCAAAAAAACTCTGACAATGATGGGGCAAACCGCAAGGTCACTAATATTGTCATGATGGGTATGGGTGAGCCATTATATAATTTTGACAATGTCAAGAAAGCGCTGCTGATCGCCATTGATGGCGATGGTTTGGCGCTTTCGCGCCGGCGCGTCACACTTTCCACCTCTGGTGTGGTGCCTGAAATTGTTCGTACCGGGGAAGAAATCGGCGTGATGCTGGCCATATCGCTGCACGCCACAAGAGATGAATTGCGCGATGAACTTGTACCGATCAATAAAAAATATCCGTTGAATGTACTTATGGATGCCTGCCGCAATTATAAAGGGCTTTCCAATGCGCGCCGCATTACTTTTGAATATGTCATGCTGAAGGGCATCAATGATAGTTTGAATGACGCAAAGCAATTGGTTTCATTGCTGAAAGGTATTCCGGCAAAGATCAACCTCATTCCGTTCAATCCCTGGCCAGGTTCGGGCTATGAGTGTTCTGACTGGGAGCAGATTGAGAAATTCTCGGATTTTATCAATCAGTGTGGCTATGCCTCACCCATTCGCACACCGCGCGGGCGCGATATTCTGGCGGCATGCGGTCAATTGAAATCTGAATCGGAACGATTGCGGATTAAGGAGCGAAAGGCGCTAGAAAGTTAGGGCTCAGTTGTATCCGGGGATGATGTGCAAAAGTAATTGCAAAAGCAGACTTTGGGGATTACGCCTGATTCAGGGAATTTTAACCGGACAATGTTAGGTTGTATCATATAATATTGTTAAATTAGCCCAACAGTTGACCAAGCCTATAGTAAAATTGTAGTGTTTGTCTTGAGTTTGGCTGTTGTTCATGCCTCGCACGATGACGGGCGTTAGTTGGATTTTACCTTAAGTAGCATTTGTGGGCACAAAATTTCAGGAGTTTTTTTAATGGATAAGTTGAAAGTTGCAGTTGCTGCAGCCCTTATTAACGGGTTGATTGTTGCAAGTGGTGTATCGGGTGAGTTGACCAAATATGCTTGTGCTGCAGGCTCGGTTTCTTCATTAGGCGTAATTGGAAAAATTATTCAGTCTTCCGGCGATGTGCTTTATTCTGGCTCCAAAGGTTATACCGAAGCTAAGGTTGGCGCGAATCTTGTTTCGGGTTCACAGATTTCAGTCGGTGATGGTGGCTCCGCCAAAATTTCCGTTGGTTCAAATTGTAATTTACCAATTGGTTCCAATTCAATTGCCACGGTTATTCAAAAAAATGGTTCGGGTGATGTGTATGTGAGTATCGCCAATCAGCTGAATACATCGTCCGAACTTGTGCAGGAAGGCACTTCTACGCAGGCTCTTTTCGGCGGGTTAGCTGGCTTAGGCGGTTTAGGTGCTGGCGCAGTAGTGGGCGGCATTGTTGGCGGTATTGCGATTGGAACGGTTGTGCAAGCCGTTTCTACTCCAGCCAGCCCGTAAATGATTTAATTGCCCTTTTTAAGAAGGCAAAATTTAATAGAAATTTGTTGCAATTTACTTGCCTGCTTGAACTCATGCCCGCGCCGAAAATTTTGCGCGTTGGAGACGCATCCAACAGCAATTGGATGAACCTTGATTGATCTGCACTCACATATTTTGCCGGGTATTGATGATGGTGCCAAAGATATTGAAATGTCTTTGGCAATGGCGCGGTTGGCGATTGCCGATGGCACAACACATATTGCCTGTACACCACATTTCATGCCCGGTGTTTATGAAAACAACCTACCGGTAATAACCAAACTTATTGCAGCACTAGAAATTGCATTTCTTGAAAACAACATCAACCTGACCTTGATTCGCGGTGGTGATATTCACATCGCGCCAGATATTGCTGAAAAGCTGTCAAACGGCACTTTACCAACCCTTGGAACAAGCAAATATTTTCTGTTTGAACCGCCCCACCATGTGGTGCCGCCGGGAATCAAACAATTGTGCAAGGGTATAATAAATGCTGGATATATGCCTGTGCTTACCCATCCTGAGCGGCTGACATGGATCGAAAATAATTATCAACTCATCTGTGCTCTGGATGAATTGGGGGTTGTGGTGCAAATAACCGCTGGTTCAATTACCGGAACCTTTGGCAAACGGGCTCAATATTGGTCGGAACGTATGCTGGATGAGGGGCGGGTGGATATTATTGCCAGTGATGCACACAACACCGGGTCGCGACCACCGGGTCTTTCGCGTGCACGTGATGCTATCACCAAACGGTTGAGTGAAGAGGCCGCAACATTGATGGTGCAGGTGAACCCCGAATGTATTTTACAAAACCTACTTGTTTCGTCAAAACCAGAAAAACATGTGATCAAATCGAAGCCGGAAAAGAAGGGCTTACTTAAAAGAATGGGGTTTGAATAGGGACTTGGATACTGAACCCCAGGGCTTGAACCAGGTGTAAATATACATACTCGTTTGGCTCAATAATCCTATATATGATATGAATATACTTATAATTGTATTATAGGTAAGTCGGGCTCTGTTTCTTGGACATATGCTGGATAAATATTTAGGCAAATGGCTTCCAGCTAGGTGTTGGGTGTTATTTTGCGAACTGGATGCGAGAAAGCTGATGGATTGGGGAATTCACAAATTGGCAAAGATTTTTACGCTGTTGATATTTTCAACGGTTTTTCTTTCAAGCTGCAACAGTACCACCGGAGCGCTGAAAGTATCCGATACGGCTTCTGCAAATGCAGGCGCGCGCGCAGGAAACCTGCGGGTCGTTGCGGTATTGCCGCCACCACAAAATACCAGACAGGGTGCGGACCAGCTAATTTCTGAAAATGACCTTTTGGAGGTCGACGTATTTCAGGTTGATGATCTTGATCGAACGGTGCGGGTTGACTCAAATGGCCGTATTTCAATGCCGCTCATTGGTGTTATACAGGCTGCAGGCAAGACTATTCCGGCAGTTGAAGCTGAATTAGAGCGCAAATATGGAGCAAATTATTTGCAGTCGCCGGAAATTACCGTATTCATGAAAGAGTCTTCCGGCCAGCGGATGACTCTGGACGGCCAGTTTTCAAGACCGGGCATTTATCCGACGACTACGAGCAGCAGCCTTGTGCAAGCTGTGGCACAGGCGGGTGGTTTCACCAAATTGGCTGACGAATCAAAAATATACGTATTTCGCCAATTCGGTGAAACCAAGCTTGTGGCTAATTACAGTATGAAAGAAATTCGCAACGGCAAAAAACCCGATCCCCGGCTTTTTGGCGGAGATGTGGTAGTTGCTTTTACATCGAGCTCCAAGGTTGCCATCAATAATTTAAAAAGTGCACTTGGTCTGGCGTCCTCTGCTGCGCGCATTGCTGTGCCGTTCTAAAGCTTGTCTCCTAAAAGTGGTCACCGGTTTTAGGAATAAAGACATGCGATAGCAAACAAAGCTTGTCTCCTAAAAGTGGTCACCGGTTTTAGGAATAAAGACATGCGAAAACAGATAGATAAAGCATGTTGAGTGAATGCTAGTGAACGCGAAATGCTATAGAGCGTATCCGTCTTTGACGGAATCACCCTATTTTCTTTCGCTCACGGCCATTCGGGCTTTTCTAGTGGCTCAAGTTTTGCGCTTCGCGTTGCTCAACGTGCAACTTGAGCTATGCCCGGCCTTCGCTAGGGCGGTGCATAAGCAGCGGGCCACAATTCGTGGCCTGACATGCTTCTATGTAAACATGACGCAGTTTAGAAAAGCGCAAGCGCCAAAGAGCTGCGCAATTTAACTGTCTGAATTGCGATTATAGACATCTTCCAGGCGAATAATATCGTCCTCGCCAAGATAGTCTCCGGTTTGAACTTCAATCAGCACCACCGGCTCCTTTCCGTGGTTTGCCAACCGGTGCACAGCGCCAAGCGGCACATAGACAGACTGGTTTGGCTCCAGAATTCGTACATCATCATTAATTGTTACCTCCGGATTGCCGCTAACAACCACCCAATGTTCTGAACGGTGCCGGTGTTTTTGTAGAGATAAAACGCCCCCAGGAGTAATGACAATACGTTTGACCTGATATTGATCATCCATATCCAGACGCTCGTAATTTCCCCAGGGGCGGAATATTTTCAGAGCCTCATTGGCCTCGACCCGACCGTTGTCTTGTAAACTAGTGACCAGCTTTTTGACATTTTCTGCCTGAGATTTTGATGTCACAAGCACCGCATCACTGGTGGTGATTACCGCCACATCATCAACACCGACAAGGGTTGTTAATTTGCCGACCGAATGCACAATATTGTTGCGGCCATCGACAATTTCCGCATCACCAATTATGACATTGCCTGCATCGGACTTGTCTGAGACCTCCCAAACGGCTTCCCATGATCCGACATCCGACCATAGATAGTCGACAGGGAATACGGCCGCCTTTTTAGTTTGCTCCATAATTGCATAATCGACAGAAATTGATGGCGAACGCTCAAATGCTCCCTTCTCCAGACGCAGAAAATCAAGATCAGATTCAGCATTTTCGTGAGCTTCTTTCACCGTATCCAAAATTTCTGGGGCAAGAATAATCATCTCGTCAATAAAGGATTGTGCCTTGAATAGAAAATTACCGCTGTTCCACAAATAGCCGTCCTGTATATATTGTTCAGCCGTTTTTTGATCTGGTTTTTCGACGAATTTATCCACCTTGTAACAGCCGCCACGGCTTATCTCATCACCGGGCAAAATATAGCCATAGCCGGTTGCAGGTTTGATTGGCTTAATACCAAATGTGGTAAGGTGTCCGGTGTCAGCATCTTTTACTGCTTGGGATACAGCTTTTGAAAATGCAGCAATATCGGGTATCTGGTGGTCTGCCGCCAGGATTAAAACAACGGCTTCCGGGTTGCGGGCAATTGCGCTTAAACAGCCAGCTGTAATTGCGGCACAGGAATTGCGACGGGCCGGCTCTAGCAATATGTCGGCAGTAACGCCGATATTTCGCAAATCTTCGGCGATTAAAAACCGATGGCTCTCGGCACAGACAAAAATTGGCCTGGGGTCAAATATCTCTGACTGGCATCTCAATGCGGTTTCCTGAATGAGCGAATGCTCGCTCCCAAAGCTTAAAAACTGCTTTGGTTTGGAGTCTCTCGATAATGGCCAAAGGCGAGTGCCCGAACCGCCACTTAATATGACTGGAATTATTGCCATTTTGAAACCTTCAATAACTGTTATTTGCAGGTGATTTTTAGTATTGAATAGTGGATTTTGCTAAAATTGTCATTAACAAGATGGGTTGCCCCGCCAAGTAATCTATCGTACCGAAACAATTGAATTTAGCGGACAAGCTCGGGAGCCGATGTGTAATTATGAAGAATAGATCTAACAGCAATTTTTCTTTTTCTGCGTTTTTTGTTTTGGTCGCCACCATTCTCGGTGTTGTGATGGTTGCCGTCATGCTTTTTGGTTTTTCTATCAATCCGGTTTTCTCCCAGACCAGCGAAAGCTCTACCCCGCAGGTAAATATCCAAGCGCCTGCCGCGGCGGCTGCAGCTACGCCGCAAGTTATCAAAGAAAAACTATCGCAGAAGAATATTGATGGGTGGAATATAGAGCTTGAGCGTATGTCCAAAGCTCTGGCGCGAAAAGGAATTCGCGATGAAGATTTTGAGAAGATTCACCAAGAGGCACTAGAAATTCAAACCAGCGGTACAAAGCTGATTAATGAGATTTCACCGAAACTAAAATCATTGCGCGAGCGTTTTTCCGAATTGGGTCCACCACCGGCAGATGGTCAGCCCGATGAAAGTGAAGCTATTGCCAAGAAACGCAAAGCACTTTCTAAAGAAATTGGCGATGCAGACGGGATTGTGAAAGCAACCCAGTTAATCATCGTCAAGGCCCGCCAGATACGAGACCAGATTGTTGAAGCGCGGCGGTCTCGATTTGTAGAATCGGTCACTTCTAAAAGTTATTCAATTCTTGATCCGGACCTCTGGCAGCCTTTCCTCAATGAAATTGGGTTTTTCGGCAAAGGATTTCAAATTCTGATCTCCAATATATACACTGCCAATACGAAAATCCTGGCTGAGTCTCCCCAAAAAATTGGGGCGTTTATTGGTAGCTTGCTGATTTTGATTATTCTTTTTGCACTGGCTCGGAATTCTCTCAAAAGAGCAAAAACAAGGCTGGGTAATATTGAAACGGACCGTTCGTTGCGTGCCATGAATGCGCTGATTTATATCTTTCAGTTTGGTGTTTTGCCCGCGATATTTGTTTTGGGGATTTTAGCCATTTTGAATGGTTTTGAAATGCTGACCGGCAATACGGTTTTCTTTGTTAATGGTGTTGCGTTTTCGCTGGCGGTGGCGATTAAGTCGCGGGCCATAGCCTATGCGTTTATTCGCCCAAGCAGTCCAGAAATGCGCATCGTCGGATTGAGTGATAATGCAGCAAGCCGGGTAAGCAAAGTAATCTCGCTGGCAATAGCTGTTTTTATAATTTCCTGGTTTATCTATGATGCGGGCCGCGCGATGGTTTCTTCGCTGGAATTCGGCATTGTTGTGAAAGCGCTATTTTCATTGATCATAGCAGTTTTAACTGGTGCTGTACTTCGCATGATCAATCTTGATCGCAGAGAAGAAGATCAGCAAAGTTCTGGTGTTGGATTGAGCATATTGCTCAATTGGGTCGTCCTTCGTGCGGCGGTTTCGTTTGGTGTATTCGTAATTCTGGTTGCTCTCCTAATGGGCTATATTGCGCTGGCAGAGTTTGCAGCTTATCAAATTATCTTGTCCTCTGGTATATTGGCCATGCTGTGGTTGGTACTGAAAGTCATTGATGAGGTGGTTGTTGGCTGTTTTCAAACCGGTCATCGGATTAACAATCAAATTAGCAGCTATCTCGGTTGGAAACGTAAATTCACCGAACAAATCGGTGTGGTTCTTATTGGTTTGCTACGCATGAGTGTAATCGTACTGTCGGTTCTTGGCCTGCTCATTCCCTGGGGGTTTCGCGCAAGCGATTGGTTTGAATGGATTTCTGCGGCATTTTTTGGCTTCAAAGTCGGCGACATTACAATTTCACTATCGGTAATCTTGTCGGCTATCGTGGTGTTTTTCATCGGCCTTATTATTACCCGTTCCATGCGCCGGTGGTTGTCGATGCGGTTTTTGCCGACGACCAGGCTGGATGCAGGCATTCAAAATTCCATATCAACGGTATTTGGTTATATTGGCTTTACGATCGCTGCTGCGGTAACTGTTTCCTATGCGGGCTTTGACCTCACGAGCCTTGCATTTGTTGCCGGTGCTTTGTCAGTCGGCATTGGTTTTGGTTTGCAGAGTGTTGTCAGCAATTTTGTTTCGGGACTGATATTGCTTGTAGAGCGGCCGATTAAAGCCGGCGACTGGGTGGTGACCTCCGGTGGTGAAGGCACGGTTCGTAAAATAAGTGTACGTTCCACCGAAATTCAAACATTTGATCGCTCGACAGTTATATTGCCGAACTCAACCCTGATTACGGATTCTGTTGTTAATTGGAACCATAAAAGCAGCATGGGTCGGATAAAACTACCTATCGGTGTTGGCTATGATTCTGACCCGGAACGGGTGCGTGAAATTCTGTTTGAGTGTTCAAATGCCCATGATGGTATATTGAACGAACCTGCGCCAATCGTATATTTCATGGAATTTGGTGCCAGTTCGCTTGATTTTGAATTACGTTGCTACCTTGCCGATGTTGGTAATGGCATGAGCGTTAAGAGCGACCTGCGTTATGCTATTTTTGCCGCTTTGAACAAGGAAGGGATTTCCATTCCGTTTCCTCAGCGCGATGTTCATATAAAGGGCTATGAACAGATTTCTGAAAATATTGCCGCAGTTGCTGCACCAAAGGAAAAGTCTCAGGCTGAAAAGGCCAAAGCAAAGCCTGTTAAAAGTGAACGAGATGACGAATAGGAATTTAGGGGCAGGACCCCAATCTGACCGTTAGAGCACTTTTGCGGTTATCTGAATCGCTCCAGCGCTCTAACTATTTGTTTCTACGTCTTATTCAAATACCGGCTACCACTTCTCGGGAAGCGCTCTAGATGATACGCTTCAACCGGCTGAGGGCGGACTTGGCTAGTGCTTTTGTATTGTCATATCGTTCAAGTGCATCGGCCACTTTGCCAATCTGACCGGATTTACCGGTATCAATTAACAGGGTCCCTAAATCTATCCGCTCGCGCCAAAGATGGTCGATCATTTTATGATCGGCTGATGCAAGAGAGTCTGCATTTGTAAAGCTCTTTTGAGAAAGCCAGTTTGTTGATGCATTCAGCATTAACTGTACGCCGGGGGAATAGGTATCGTAGTCTTCGTCAAAGGCAATTTTCCAGGTGAAATATTCGCCTTTGGTTTTAAAGCAAACCAGGCTTGCGATGATTTTGTTATTCAGCTTCAGCGTATGAATTTCGCTGCGTTTTGATTTTGCCAGTGTTGAGACGGCCTGTCTGGAAAATGCAGCGATTTGCTTCAACGAATACAGCGCTGTGCCACGGCGACCTTTCCAGCCACCTGCCTCTAAAGTCAGGAAGCCCTCGAGGGCATCTAGAACTTCGTCATTTGTTCGAGCAATTTCGAATTTTACAATACCATGATCGCTTAATCGACGTAGCAGGCGGGCATATTCTTTTTGTCTTTTTTTGCCAATTGACTGCCGTATGAAGGTTTGAGGGTCGATAGAGCTGCTATCAATGGCGCAAAGCTGGGCGCGTTGATAGGTGAGTGCGGTTTTGTGTTTTAGCCCAAGGTTTTCAGCCGCCTTTTTAAAAATTTCAACAGTTGGTCCGTTCAGGCGCTGTTGGTCAAATGCAATCGTTGTCGGGATTTCCAGCAGCGGATCACCCAACAGCCGAAGCAGAACTTCAGCAGCTTCTGACGCGTGGTTTTTGTGCAGCAAAGGTGTTCCAAGCGGGGCAAAATGATGAGTAAAGCTGTGCATAATACGATGGCGCGGAATGCCGGCTTTTCTAGCCACCAGCGGCATCATAAATTGAAGCGTTTGGGCGCCGGGATTGCCCTCGAACAGGCATGCCAACATAACACCTTTATCTTCAATACGGTGAATGCCCGCCTGAAGAAACTGTGGCTCAAAGAAAATGTTGCTTTCAAGTGAATGGCTTGCGAGATCGGCGATCTCATCGGCCAGAAGATCATAATCTTTCAGTTCCAAAAAACTTAAATTCCAGCTGGTGCTTGTCAGGCTTGAGACAGATTGTTTAATTGGGACCAACGATTTGGGCTTGCTAACTTCCGGCCAAAATGGCGCATAGTCGGAGAGCTGTTGTCCGGATTTGGTCAATAAATCTTCCAGAATACCCATTTATTTAACCCCTTGAGTGCGGGGTGTTCTGGGTTTTGCCGGTATGATGAACATATGGATGCCGAGTCTGCGCAATGTGGTTGCATAAAGTGCGATGGCCTCAAATATCAAAGCAATTGTGGTGGCGGTTGCTGCACCCGCCAGCCCATATTTCGGTATCAGGGTGAAATTCAATACGATATTGATGATCAATGTGATGGCGTAAACCAGCGCGCAGGCCTTTTGCTCACCAGACATCGTCAGCACGCTTTCTGCAGGACCAACGGATGCTCGCGCGATCAAGCCGATTACCAATATGAACAGGAGCGGATAGCCCTCGGTAAATGTTGATCCAAACAGCATCAATAAATATTTGCCAGTAATCAGCAATAGCAGGCACATTGCCAATGAAGGCCAGAATGTCCATTTGATTGTATCGTTGATAAAGGCTTCATATTTGGATTGATCACCGGCGGATTTGTATTGTGAATAGCGATGTGCCGCTCCGGCTTTTACGGCAAAATAGACAAAATGCACCAGTGCCAGGGTTTTCACAGATGCAAAATACACAGCGGTTTTTTCTGGAGCCATGAAGTGGCCGACAACCAGAATATCAACATTGGTCAAAAGGTTGAAAAACCCCTCCACCAGAAAAATTGGAATTGCGATGGCAATCCATGTCATCGTGTTGGTCGAAGAGGGACCTGCGGGCAGTTCTGTTTTCAGGTTTCTGTTTAAGGAAAGTAATTGTCCAACAGAGGCTAACCAGGTGGCGATAATCGTGGCTGACAATGCCGTTGCCGCATTAATGTCAAAACCAATGAGTACGGCGATTGCCATAAAAAACAGAATTAGAACGGGCCGCAACAAAAAGGTGGGCGACAAGGCAATTGATGGCCAATTAAAGGCGCGTGCGATACCATCCTGCACTTCGGATAGTGCAAGCATGGGAAGGCAAATTGCACCCAGATAGAATGGCAATATGTAGTAGTTTTGTATGACTTCTTCGAACAGGTAAACGCCCGCAACGCCAAATACGGCCAGGAGGGTAGCCGCTGATACGGACCATGCACGGCTGGTAAACAAAAGGCCACGCAGGGCTGCGAAATCTTTTGTTGATTGATATTCCGGGATCAACCGTACCACGGCGCTTTGGAGCCCCAGGCAGGATATTCCGCCCAATATTACAGCGGTTACCCAAACAACGACAAAAATTCCATATTCATAGCTGCCCATCCAGCGGGCAAGCAATACCTGAGAAATATAGGCGATCAATGCGCTGAATATGCGAATTGTGAAGGCGAACAGGGCGGTTCGTTGCGAGATTGCCCGGTCATCTTTGCCTTCGATGATGGTGTCGGCTTGTTCAATAAATGGGTCAATCAGGTGGGCATACCGCTCGCGCATGCGGCGGGGAATAGCCTTTTCCACCTTGTCTAGCACCGGATGAGACACTTGCCGGCTCCCCTGAAATTAAAATACTTCGCCCTTGATTACGGATATAAGCACATAGGGCTTAATATTCCGTTGGAGGAAGATCGTGGAGGTTCTTGCAGCTATAGGATTAAAGAGTTGATTTTATTGAACTATTTTTGGTGTAAAATTTGATAAATAAGGATTGATTCACCATGTCAGCCAGAAAATCCGCCGCCATCCAAAAAAGCCTGTTCGGCGGAAGACGTGGCACGTCCCAATAGGGAATTGCGATGGGGAAAATGGCCAAACCGTTCTATGATGTCTCGATGCAGAATTGCAAATTTAAGATTATCCGGCATATTGACCGCATGAAACAGAGCCACGCACCGGCGTTGGTCATGGATAGATTCTGAATGCATTAACGGCATTAAAAAAAACTGTCGCAATTGAGGCTCTACCCGCAGATCAAAGCCTTTTTCCAGTGCAGATTTTGCGATTCCAAGACAAAGTGAATCTTGTGCAAATGCGCGTGCGTCATTTCGAAAAAGATTGCGGGAAAACTGATCCAACACGATAACCAAGGCAAGGGCGCTGTCTGGTTCGTCCTCCCAGCTTTTCAGTTCTTTGGCCGCTGCTCTTTCAAGCAGGGGGCCAAATTTTTCATTTAGGCTTGCATCAAAAATATCACTGCGTGAAAACCAGGCTTTTGGCCCGGCATTCAGCCAGAATTCGAGTACATCGTTTGAGCTATGCATAATGTTTTAATTGTCACGTAGTTCGCGCCGAAGAATTTTGCCAACATTGGTTTTTGGCAATTCATCACGAAATTCGACATATTTAGGGCGCTTGTAATTGGTAAGATTTTCAGCGCACCATTTACGCACGTCATCCTCTGTCAGGTTTTTGTCGTTCTTCACGACAAATAGTTTCACGGTTTCGCCTGATTTTTCATCAGGAACGCCAACCGCAGCAGCCTCAAGAATACCCTCATGGGAGGCGGCGACCTCCTCGATTTCATTCGGATATACGTTAAAGCCAGATACCAGGATCATGTCCTTCTTGCGATCGACAATTTTGGTTTCACCTGCCTCGTTCATGAAGCCCATGTCGCCTGATTTGAAGAACCCGTCACCGCTCATGACTTTAGCTGTTTCGTCCGGACGGTTCCAATAGCCTGCCATTACCTGCGGGCCACGGATGCATATTTCTCCAACTTCGCCAAGTGGCACATCATTGCCATCGTCATCGCGAATGACAATGTCTGTTGATGGCATTGGATAGCCAATTGTGCCGGAAAATTCTGCGACATCAAACCGGTTTGTGGTTGCCACTGGCGATGTTTCAGAAAGGCCATAGCCCTCGGAAATATTACTGCCAGTCAGTTTTTTCCAGCGTTCTGCTACTGGTTGTTGAACAGCCATTCCGCCGCCAAGTGTCAGTACCAGATTGCTGAAATCCAATTGTCGGAAATTCTCGTCATTCAACAGGGCGTTGAATAACGTGTTCAGGCCTGGAAATACGTGAAATTCCCATTTGCCAAGCTCTTTGACAAATCCGGGAATATCGCGCGGGTTTGGAATAAGTACATTGGTTGCACCAAGGTCCATACCCATGATTGCATTTACGGTAAGCGCGAAAATATGATAAAGTGGCAGGGCGCAAATATAGGTAAGTTCATCGCCCGGGCCCTTGCCGTCATTGATTGATTGCAGCCAAAGATTGATTTGGGCAGCGTTTGAAAGCACATTGGCATTGGTGAGGGCAGCGCCTTTTGAAACACCAGTTGTTCCGCCGGTATATTGTAAAAATGCATAGTCATTGTGAAAGGATTCAACCGGTGCAAACCCGCTTGCTGCTCCCTCTGCCATTGCATTTTTGAATGTGGTGTGGCCGGGAATTGACCAGGCGGGGACCATTTTTTTAACATGCTTGACCACGAGATTGACAATTGTGCCTTTTAATCCTCCCAGCAAATCGCCCATTTGAGTTACGATTACATGTTCGGTTGGAACCTTGCCGCGCACTTTTTCAAAAGTGTTTGCAAAATTTTCCAGTACAAATATAGCCTTTGCGCCACTGTCTTTTAACTGGTGCTCAAGCTCGCGCGGTGTGTAAAGTGGATTGACATTTACGACCACCAGACCGGCCCGTAAAATGCCCGCCAGCACTATGGGATATTGCAGAATATTTGGTAACATAATGGCAACGCGATCGCCTTTAACCAGACCCTTTGACTGCAAATAGGCGGCGATATTTTTCGATTTTTCAAGAACTTCGCTATAGGTCAGGTTTTTCCCCATGCAGGAAAAAGCGATCCGGCTGGAATATTTATTGCACGCGTCTTCTATAAGGCCTGCAACGGACAAATGTTTTAGATCGGAAATTTCATGCGGAACATTTTCGGGATAAGATTTAAGCCACGGTCGCTGAATGTCAGATTTTTTCTTTGTCGTTGATTTCGCCATTATTTTCTCCCGGCAATAGATGAATTTATAGATCGCGTGTATTATTTTTTGTTTATTTTATACAGCAACCAGTCTCAGCTTTAACGATATACTGGAATTGGCCATAAACCAACCGGTAATTGAAAACCGGGTTTCTGGGTTTATTTTGCAGTATGGCCCGGAATTGCCAGTGGGTTATGTTCCATCGCCTGTCTGTCTGGCGTATCTGGTGCAACTTTGCCGATAAAGGCATTGAACAATCGCTCGACAAATTCCGGTGCAAGGTTTTTTGTGATAAGCACCATACGGGTTCGGTGATCATCATCAGGCCATTCCGAAAGGGTTGCCGGTGGATGAAAGAGATGTTGTACCGCATGAATGACTACCGGGTTTTCCGGGTTTTCTGCTGTTTGAATAATACCCTTGAGCCGCAACAGGTTTGGGCCGTGGGCGGAACGCAGCAGGTCAAGAAAAGCCTGAATGGCCGAGGCCTCTATGGGAATGTCGTGGGTCAGGGTGAATGCCCGGATGGATGCATCATGACGGTTTACATCATGATGGTGGTGATCGTGGGAGTTCTCATTTATTGCTTCATCGCGAAGCCAGCGGGCAACATCAACTGATTTGCTTGCCGGATCATAGAGTCCGCAATTGAAAAGCTTTTCAAATAATGTGTTGGTTGTTATGTTCAGCGAGGTCAGATCAATTACAGGTGCTGCCGGGTTTAGCCTTGCGATGCGTCGCAGCAGTAATTCTGCCTCAGAGAGACTTGGTTGCAGCTGACTTTTGGTGAGCACAAGCCGGTCTGCCACTGCCACTTGTTTGGCGGCCTCTTCGTGCGCCTCAAGTGTGTTGCTGCCGTTTACAGCGTCGACCAGGGTGATCACCCCATCAAGTCGCATTTGTTCGCTCAAAACGGGATGGGACATGATTGTGTGTAATATCGGTGCCGGGTCAGCAAGGCCGGTGGTTTCGACAATTATTCTGCTTATTTGGACATTGGGCACATCGAGGCGCTTTAACAGCCGCAATAGTGTATCAACAAGTTCGCCTCGAACGGTGCAGCACAGGCAGCCATCTGATAGTTCGATAATTCCCTCATCGGCGGTTTCCACCAGTAGGTGGTCAATGCCGATGTCACCAAATTCGTTGATGATAATGGCCGTATTGGCCATTTGTGTTTCCTGCAGCAATTTATTCAACAAGGTTGTTTTACCGCTGCCCAAAAAGCCGGTGATTACGCTGAGCGGTATAGGGTTTTCCCGGGTCATTGATTAATTGCTGATGCGCGATAGGTCGGTAGCGGAATAGAGCCGCGCAATTTGCTTTTGGTGAACGGAGGAAGATCATCAATACGGGCCATCTGGAATTCCGGCCTTTTCTTTGGAACCGGAATATAGGGCGGCGGCGCGTGGCCATCGACGGTTTTAATGCCCGTTGGGCTTGGACCAAATGCATTTCCGAGGATTACCACAACCGGTTCAACTGGTTTTGGTGGGGTGAAATAAATCAGATTCTCGGCTTCTCGTTTAATTGCTTCCGCCTTCCAGCGGGCTCTTCGTTGTTTTCTTGTTTCTTTTTTTGCCTGCTTTTTTCGTTTGCAAATCTCATCACGTATATTGTTTGCGACATAACGCGACGTTCCATAGGGGCGCAGGTTTTCAATCAATCCGCCACTTTTGCCGGTTTTTCCTTCAAACCCTGCATTCAGCAATTTTGCCGTGCGAATTCCACGTTCATGAGAGCTTGCCGCGCCAAGTACAATGGCAATCAGCCGCTTACCGGAACGGGTTGCACTGGCAGCGATATTGAATCCCGAAGC
>Ga0256839_1000941_pt1 | contig 36663 bp, 25 predicted proteins | sample 354166metaG_FD_185968 | JGI IMG/M metagenome (GOLD analysis project Ga0256839, IMG submission 185968) | Hydrothermal vent microbial communities from Mid Atlantic Ridge, Atlantic Ocean - 354-166 | ecosystem: Environmental > Aquatic > Marine > Hydrothermal vents | place: Atlantic Ocean: Mid...
GGAACAGCTCAGCCTCTACGACCGCCTCTTCCTAGAAGCGGGCCTGCGCCTGGATGGTAACAGCGCGTTCGGGAAAGAGGTAGGCCTGCAGGCCTATCCGAAGATCGGGCTCTCCTATAACATCCACGAGGAGCGTTTCTGGCGCACTATGCTGGGCAACCTGGTGCCGGTGCTCAAGCTGCGCCTGGCCTATGGCGAAACCGGCAAGTTTCCCTCGCCGTTTGCCCGGGACGTGACCTTCCAGGCCACGCCCTTCCGGGGGGAAAGTGCGCCGCGCTTCGATAACCCCGGCAATCCCGAACTCAAACCGGAACGGACCGCTACCCTGGAAGGGGGCTTCGACGCGGTGCTGTTCCGAAACCGCCTGAGTCTGAACGTCACGTTCTACCGGGCCCGCACTACCGACGCGCTCTTGTTTGTGCCAGAACAACCGGTCACGGGCAAGGGGACGCAGTTGCGGAACGTCGGTACGATCGAAAACACCGGCGTCGAACTGGCAGCGGAGGTGTACGTGTTCAATCGGCGGGACCTGCAATGGTCCATCGGGCTCAGCTACCATGGCTTCCGCAATCGCATGGTTGATATGGGCGGCGCCCCACCCTTCGCCATTTTCGAACCCTGGCAGCGGGTGGAGGAAGGGCATCCTGTAGGTGAGTGGTACGTAACCGTGCCTATCGATACCAACGGAGATGGATTGCCCGATGCTTCTGAGTTCCAGTTTATCGGAAAGACACCTTATCCTACCCAAACGGGATCGATTTCCACAACCCTCACGCTGTTTAACAATCGACTCCAGTTTTATGCCTTAGCTGACTGGGCTACAGGTAGCCTTGTAGCCGACTATGGCAGCGCATGGGCTTCGTTCAATGGCATTGAACGCACAGTTTTTCCCACCCGCTATGACCTTAATGGTAACGAAATTGGCAAGTTTCGTTATCGAGAAGCGTTTGTGGCGCTGCTCAAAAATGGCGATTACCTAAAAATCCGGGAGCTCTCGCTCCGTTACAACGTGCCGCGCACCTTGCTACAAAATCTTCCGGTACAACGCGCCAGTATCAGCTTCAGCGTCCGCAACGTGTATACATTTGCCAAGCAGGACCTGGTCGATCCGGAACTGGCCGGATGGGCGGCTCCCGGCGATCTGCAGCTGGGCGGTGTGCAGAGCATCACCCTGTCCCCACCGCGCCAGTTCCGCTTCGCGGTTCAGGTGACCCTCTAATGCGATGGCAAACCATCTGGCTAAAACGATGCGACGCACGATTCGTCTGATTGGACTGTCAACGGGCCTGTTCCTGCTGGGTCTCTATGGCTCAGGCTGCGATTTCCTGGATCCTACCCGCGTTGAGAATCCACGTACCACATTGGAAGATTTTCAGAAAGCACCAGAGCCTGTAAAGGCGCTGCTGCCGGGCCTACGCGCCCAATTCGCCCGTGCTCTGGGTGCCGTGGTGGTTATCACGGAATTTGTCACGGACAACTTCTCCATCAACGGAACCGGCCTGGGCGGCACGGTCTATGACTTCCCCCGCGACATCAAACCGGTCGATATGGACCGGACCAGCCGCTTTACCGGTCCCTACTGGAACCTGCAGGAACTCCGGGCCCTGGCCGACTTCCTGATCAATGAAGTGGCACCCGACGACGAGCGGGCCACCCCTGAGCAACTGGCCGAGGCCCACTACTACCGGGGAATGGCCTTTCTCATGCTGGGCGAGAACTTTGTTGCGGCGCCCATCGAAAAAGATGGCGCGCCCGTACCGGCCGCTCAGTTGCTGGAGCGCGCGCTCACTGATCTGGAACAGGCCCTGGGCACCAGTGCCGAGTTGCCCGACGGGGTATCGCTGGATCTGGCAGCACGCGCCGCATTGGCCCGCGCCCATCGCGCATTAGGCCATGCTGGTCCGGCCGATCAGTTCGCCCAGCAGGTGCTTGCCGCCGATCCCGAGTTTCTCTTTGCCCAGGGGTTCGACGCCAGCTCCATTGACAACGCCCCCTGGGCCTACCTGGTCGCCCGTGCCCTGCAGGAAATGCAACCACTCCCCCGCCTAGACTTCCTGGATCCCAAATACATCGACCGGGAAAGCCCGATTCCGGTCGCCAAAGCCGAAGAAATGCTCCTGATTCGGGCAGAGGTCGCCCTGGCCAATGGAGACGAAGCCGCAGCGCGCAGCTTCATGAAAGCGGCCCGCGCCCTGGCGGCCTCACGCCCGGTTGCCGAATTCCAGGACGACGACCCGCGGCTGGATAACGACCTGAATCCTCGCCCCCGTAGTTCTTCAATTCTGATCGCCGATGAGCCGGGAGCACCGTTCCGAGCAGGCCTGGTCAAAGACCGGCCGGGACTGGTTACCGTCCCGCTGGTCTCGGCCACATCGGTTACCGATGCAGACATCGACGCGGCCAGCGGGACCGCGCTGGTTCGCCTCCTGTATCTGATGCGCCAGGAAATCCTTTTCCTGGAAGCCCGGCGCATGCACGACCTGGGCATCCGCCTGCCCGTCATGCTGCGGGAAATCAATACCAACCCCAACCTCAACGACGGCGACCTCGGCACCCGGGTCTTTGTGCCCGACTATATCCCGCCAGCCAACGAGATGGACCTGTATGACCCGCTGATTCTCTATGACGAGCAGGGGAACCTGCTCTCTAATGAAGTGACCATTCGCGTTGACATGAACCGGGTACTGGCCGAATCGCGAGGGTTGGTCGTGCAAAACCCGCTGTTACCTGGCCAGTAACATTCCAGCCCCCAAGCGACTTTCAACGCCTGGCTTCTCAATAGCCAGGCGTTGCTTTTTTGAAACCTCTAACCTGACGGCTTCGTTTTGGAGAACGCAAGACACATCGGTCAACCGGGTGCAGATGGTCCTCTGGCGATTATCATTCCTGATTGGGCTGTTGGGATTGGTCGCTGTCCAGGCTTTTGCCCAGTCCGCGCTATCTGACACATTGCGGGCACAGCAATTGCTGGTGCGTAGCCTGACCTACCTGGAAGTCGGCCAGCCAGATAGAGCCATTCCGCTGCTCGAAGAGGCGCTGAACCTGCTCCCGAACACACCGGCCCTGCTGAGCACCCTGGGGCGTGCCTATCGCCAGGAAAATGATCTGCCTACGGCCCGCTTCTATGCGGAAAGAGCCTGTCGGCAGGCGCCGCAGGAGATCAGCTACTGCCACGAATGGCTCGACTTGCTCGAAGCTACCGGCGAAACGGCAGCTCTCCAGGAGGCGATCCGCTTCATGCGTCAGTACCATCCTGAGGCTCCCTCTGTGCTGCAATGGCAGGCCCGCTGGGCGCAGCAGCGCGGGGATCTTATAACGGCCCGTCGGCTCTACGAACAGTTGCGCGACCGCTATGGCGCCGATACCAGCCTGTACCGGGTGCTCTGGTCGTTGCAACTGGCCACGGGCGACTCACTGGCCGCCCAGCGTACGCTGGAAACACTGCTTTCCTTGGAGCCCGACCAGCCACACCTCTGGCGCATCCTGGGCACGCTCTACCTGCACCAGGGCTTCCGCGAGAAGGCTCGCTGGGCACTGGAACGCACGCTGCGACTCGATCCCCGAGACACCGTAGCCGCACACCTGCTGGTCCGCCTTGCCCCCCATCCCTCGACTCCAGAAGCCCTCCTGGCCCGTGCACGACACCTGATCACTCAGCATCCCACAGATCCACAGGCCCTCCAGGAAGCACGTGCCCTGTTGCAGGACGTGTTGCGTCAGGACTCGACCCACGTCGCAGCGCTTCGTCTGCTGGCCCACCTGTACCGCGATCGGCACCCGGACTGGGCGGCTGCATTGCTCACCCGCAGCCTGCAATACGATCCCCGCGATCTGTCCATCTGGAGCGCGGCTGCACAAGCCTGGCTGGAAGCCGGTATGCCTCGTCGCAGCACACAGGTGGTCGAAGAGGGGCTGTTTCTCTTTCCGGACCAGCCTGCACTCTTACGGCTGGCCGCTTATGCTTACCTGTTGCTGGGCCAACCGGAGGCCGCCCTTCCCTTTGTAGAAACTTTTCTGAAGCACCTGCCCGAATGGCCCGAACAGTCCACAGAAACGACGGCGGAGTTTTACGCGCTACAGGGCCACCTGCTGGCCCGCCTGCAGCAACCCGAGGCTGCACGCGCAGCCTGCCGGCAGGCACGGCAGCAGGGCCGCCGCCTGCCTTCCGTACGCCTCCACTGCGCTGTGGTGGCCTGGATGACCGACCATACCGAAAACGCCCTCCAGGAAGCCGCTACTGCCCTCCCTGTCCAACCTGAACCCTGGATGCTGGAGACGCTCGGCTGGTTGTACCTCCAGGCCGGACAATCTGAGCAAGCCCGTGCCGTGCTCCAGCAGGCGCTGCAGACCGGTCATGCCGGTCCCCTTACCTACGCCTACCTGGGCGAAGCACTGGCCCGCATGGGCCACCAGGACGAGGCCCAACGTATCTGGCAAGAAGGGCTTCGGAAAAACCCGGATAACCCTTACCTCCAGCGTCTTCTCACTACGCATCAATGAGCTTCTGCACTATGCGCTCGCCCTGGTCGCTCTTCGTATTGTTAGCTGGCCTGCTGCTGGGCGGATGCGCCCGTGGTCCACACCTTGCTGAACGCCCCGACCTCCCCGCCCGCTTCCCTTATCATTCTGCCGAACAGATTCGCCACCAGCTCCGTCTGCCGCTCGATACCCTCTACGCGTTTATCGGCCAGGCCAGACTGCAGATGCGTACCTCTGGAGGCACCGATAACCTCTCAGCCACTATCGTCGCTCGCCGGCACGACTCCCTTCTGATCCGCCTGAGTCCTGGTTGGGGCATTGAGGCCGCGCGCTTGTTGATTACCCCGGACAGTGTGCTGCTGCACGATCGCATCCATCATCGGCTGTACACGGGCACGCGTGTCGATCCAGCCGTACGTCGTCTGCCGCTGCTGACCGAAAGCGACCCGTTTCTGAGTCTGCTGGGCGCACTCTATCCGCCACCCGGACGCTGGCATGTAACCGCCGACTCCAGTTATTACTATTTGAGCGACCCCACGGGACAGCATCGATACGTCGTGGACCCGGCCCGGTGGCGCATAGTTCGCTATGAACGCTATGATGTGGTCGGCACGCTTGTTGAGGCTTACCGCTTCGAAGCGTTCGATCGGTTTGGCCGACTATTTCTTCCACGTCGGCTGCTGCTCGAACGCCCCGACCTTGGCGTAACCGTCCGGCTATACTACCGCACGTTACAACTAAACCCGCCGGAGCTACCGTTTGTCTGGCATCCGGACGACCGCACGCGCCGCATTCCCTTTCAAGCCCTGCGAGAACGACCATGAAGCGCTTGCTTCTATACCTGTTGCTCACGCTGAGCGCCCTGACCGCTCTGGCCCAACCCACTCAGAATCGCACCGAAATTGAGCGTCGCCTCCAGGCGCTTCGTGAACAGATCCAACAGGAAGAAGCAAGGCTGGCCGAAACGGCGGAAGCTGAGGCGGCTACGCTGCAAACGCTCGAAAGCATCGAACGCCAGATTGCCATTCGACGCGAACTGATCCGAAGCTACCGGCAACGCCGGGAGGAGCTGGCCCGCACGATCGACTCCTTGCAACAGGCGGCCCGGGCACTCAGCCAGGAAATCGAAAAACTGAAGGCCCAGTATCGCCGCCGGGCCCTGCACGCTTACAAGTACGGCCGCATGCACGACCTGGCCCTGCTCCTTTCAGCGCAATCCATCAATCAGATGCTCATTCGGGCCCGATACCTGGGCCGTTTTGCGCGTCAGCGTCAGGCCAAGCTTGAAGCAATCCAGCAGGCAACGGCCGCACTGGAAGCACGCCGTCAGCAGCTCCTGGCGGCCCGACAGGAAACCGAGCAGTTACTTCAGGAAGCCGAAGCCGAACGGCAACGGCTGGCCCGTCTGGAACGCGAGCGCCGTCGCGTGATTCGAGCACTGCGCGCCCAGCGCGCTTCGCTGGAGCAGTCCCTGGCGCAAAAACGCCAGGCAGCCCGCGAACTGGAATCCCGCATCCGCGCGCTGCTGGCGGCCGAACGGGAACGCCGGCGTACCCGCGAAGCGGCCGATCCATCGGCAGCCGTTGCCTTTGCCGAACTGACCGGATCGTTTGAACAAAACCGGGGCCGCCTGCCCTGGCCGGCCGAAGGCGCCGTCGTCGAGCCTTTTGGCGAAGTAGTCAATCCCGTCTATGGCACGCGCACGCCCAATCCTGGTATTCTGATTGCCACGGCACCGCAGGCCGAAGTACGCGCAGTCTTCGACGGCCGCGTGATCGCCATTGATGCCATGCCCGAGTACGGAACGTATATCCTCATCCAGCACGGCGAATACCAGACCTTCTACAGCAACCTGTCGCTTGTGTACGTATCGGTCGGCCAGCAAGTCCGGGCCGGACAGCTCATCGGACGCGCCGGCACCGAGGCCGAACCCAAACGCGCCGGCGTGTTCTTTTCCCTCTTCCGAGGCGGCCAGGTGCTGAATCCCATGCCATGGCTACGCCCCCGCTGATTCCTTCCAGCGATTTCACATAAGCTTGCCGGAGAATCCAGGCAATTACACAGACCAGCGGTTATTTTTGGGAGGTTTGAAGCATCCACGCAAAAACCCCCTGCAGATCAGATATGGCTAACAACGCCCGCTACGATGTGGTGGTCATCGGCTCCGGCCCCGGCGGCTACGAAACCGCCATCCGAGCCGCTCAACTCGGCTTTAAAACCGCCATTATCGAAAAAAATAAGCTCGGGGGCGTCTGCCTCAATATCGGCTGCATTCCTACAAAGGCGCTGCTGAAAAGCGCCGAAATGATGGCCGAAGCCCGAAACCTGAAAGCCTATGGGCTGAAGCTCAACGGCGAGGTGGTGCCCGACTTTGCCAAAGTGATCGAGCGCAGCCGGGCCGTCGCCGACAAAATGAGCCGGGGCGTGGCCTTTCTGATGAAAAAAAACAAGATCGACGTCATCTGGGGCCAGGCGCGGCTGGTAGGCAAAGGCAAGATCGACGTGCAGCCGTCCGTGAACATGGAAGGCAAAAAAATCGGCGAGCCGCGCACCGTCGAGGCTACCCATATTATTCTGGCGACCGGAGCTCGAGCCCGTCAGATTCCGGCGCTACCTGTCGATGGCAAAAAGATCATCACCTACAAGGAAGCGCTGCTCCAGAAGCAGCAACCCAAGCGGCTGGTGATCGTCGGCGCCGGTGCCATCGGCGTCGAGTTCGCCTACTTCTATCACCATATGGGCACCGAAGTAACGCTGATCGAGCTGATGGATCGGATTGTGCCCATCGAGGACGCCGACATCTCGAAAGAGCTGGAGCGGGCCTATCGAAAGATGGGCATCAAGGTGATGACCAGTGCCCAGGTGGAATCGGTTGATACCAAAGGCAAAACCCTGAAAGTCAGGGTCAAGACGAAAAAAGGCGAGGAAGTCATTCAGGCCGACCAGGTGCTTTCGGCCGTCGGCGTGGTGGGCAACATTGAAGACCTGGGCCTGGAAGAGCTGGGGGTTGAAACGAAACCTGGCCAGATCGTCGTAGACGAGTTCTACCGGACGAACGTCGAGGGCATCTACGCCATTGGCGACGTGGCCGGGCCACCCTGGCTCGCCCACAAAGCCAGTCACGAAGGCATCCTGTGCGTGGAGAAGATCGCCGGTAAAGAAGTGCACCCCCTCAACTATAACAACATCCCCGGCTGCACCTACTGCCAGCCGCAGATTGCCTCGGTGGGCTACACCGAAGAAAAGGCACGTGAAGCTGGCTATGATATCAAGGTGGGTAAATTCCCCTTCACGGCATCCGGCAAAGCTACAGCCCTGGGGCATACCGAGGGTTTTGTGAAGGTGATCTTCGACGCGAAGTACGGCGAATTCCTCGGCTGCCACATCATCGGCCACGACGCGACCGAGTTGATCGCCGAAGCGGTCACGGCTCGCACGCTGGAAACGACCGTCCATGAAATCATTGAATCCATGCATCCCCACCCCACACTGTCGGAGGCCATCATGGAAGCAGCCCGCGCTGCCATTGGTGAGCCCATTAACATCTGAACAAATCCACGCATTGCCGTCCGGCCCCGGCGCAAACGTGCCGGGGCTTTTTTGTATATTTTTAGCAAATTTCAGCAAAGGCTTCACAAAACAACCTGCGACACCAGCCATGCGTCGCCTTACCCTGCTAAGCCTGCTGATGCTTGCGGTAAGCTGTCGGCCGCAACCAGAAGCCCCCCGTCCGATCGAGTGGACGACTCTGCCTCCTCCCGGTTACGAGGTGCTCGACCTGAGCTATGCCTACGACGATTCAACCATCTACTGGCCAACTGCTGAAGGCTTTCAGCTGCGCATCGACCACCGCGGCTACACTGAAGCAGGCTATTACTATGAAGCGAACACGTTCTGCACGGCCGAACACGGAGGCACGCACATAGACGCTCCGGTGCACTTTGCGGAAGGCAAGTGGAGCGTGGACGAAATCCCGCTCACCCAGCTCATGGGACCTGCCGTTGTCATCGATGTGTCGGAAAAAGCGCTGAACGACCGCGATTACCAGATTCAAGTGGCCGACTTTGAAGCCTGGGAAGCCGAGCACGGCCCCATTCCGGAAGGTGCCATCATCCTGCTACGCACCGGCTATGGCCGCTTCTGGCCCGACCGCACGCGCTATATGGGCACCGACGCACGCGGTCCGGAAGCCGTTGCGCAGCTACATTTCCCCGGCTTGCACCCTGAAGCTGCCCGCTGGCTGCTTGCAAACCGCCGGCCTAAAGCGGTCGGCATCGATACCCCCAGCATCGATTATGGCCAGTCTACTCGTTTTGAGACCCATCAGGTGCTTTTTGCCGAAAATATCCCCGCCTTCGAGAACGTTGCCCACCTGGATCGCCTGCCACCACGTGGCACGCTGCTTATTGCACTCCCCATGAAGATCGGGCGTGGAAGCGGCGGTCCACTGCGCATCCTGGCCCTGGTGCCCACAACAACAGGCTAATGACCCCATGCGGGGTATCGTATTTTAAGACCAAAATATCCCCATTTTCCATCCCAACGGTTGCTACGACCGACTGAACGGTCGGGAAAAGGTGTTCTCTGGTTTTTTCATTTTTTGATTTTTTCTTCAGAAAAGGCTATTTAGCCCCTGTGCTACACTTTTTCACAAACCATGGAGTGTTATGCGTTCTTGGTTGTTGGCCTGGCTGCTTATCTGGGCCCTTCCGGCCCTTCCTGCATGGAGTCAACGTATTGTTGAAGGAACCGTTGTCGATGCCCGATCGGGCGATCCCCTTCCAGGCGTTAGCATTGTGCTGAAAGGCACGATGCAGGGGACCACCACGGACGTGGATGGGCATTTCTCCATTGAATTGCCCATGGGGCCCCAGGTCCTCGTCTTTTCCTTTGTGGGCTACCGCACGCAGGAGGTAACCGTCTCACCCGAGATGACCTCCTTAGCGATTCGCCTGGAAGAAGATGTGCTGGGGCTTGAGGAAGTTGTGGTCACCGGCCTGGCCACTTCGGTGCGACGGAGTAATCTGGCCCATGCCGTCGCCACCATCAACGCAGCGGAGCTGGCGGAGATAACCGCCCAGCCCACGCTGGACGCTGCGCTCAGTGGAAAAGTTACCGGCGCGTATATCAGTGCTTACAGTGGCGCACCCGGTGGCGGGTTATCCATCAAGCTACGAGGCATCTCCACCATTAACGGAAACGCACAGCCCCTGTTTGTAGTCGACGGGGTACTGATCGACAACTCCCAGATTCAGAGCGGCGTCGATGCGGTCACCAATGCCACAGGCGGGGGTAGCGGCATCGCCCAAGATAACCCGGTAAACCGCATTGCCGATCTAAACCCGGAGGATATCGAATCGGTAGAAATTCTTAAGGGCGCTTCTGCGGCCGCCTTGTATGGAGCGCGCGCCTCCAATGGGGTGGTGATCATTCGCACTAAGCGAGGGCGCCCCGGACAGACCGTCGTACGCATCCGCCAGGAGGTCGGCTTTAATGAGATTTCCAAACGGCTGGGAACACGTACCTTTACCGAAGAGACCGCTCTCGAATTTTTTGGTCCAAAAGGATTGGAAGAGTTCCGGGCCGCCGTAAACGGTCGGGGCTTCTACGACTATGAAGACTTGCTCTATGGACAGCGCGGGCTGTTGTACCGGACCAGTCTGTCGGTCAGTGGGGGCACCGAGCGCACCCAGTTCTACGCTTCGGGCCTGTTGCATAACGAGGAGGGCATTGTCCGTCGTACAGGTTATGACAAATACAGTCTTCGGCTCAATTTAAGCCATCGTCTGACCGAGCGTATTCACCTTGAAATGACGACCAACTATGTCCGCGCGGCCACCCGACGTGGCCTGACCGGCAATGACAACTCGGGAACCACCTTTGGCATCTCGCTCGCGGCTACCCCGAACTTTGTTTATCTCCTGCCTGACGAAAACGGCATTTACCCGGACCACCCCTTCAACTCGGCCAATCCCTTGCAGACAGCCGCTTTGATGAAAAACGAGGAGACCGTAAACCGCTTTATTGGTTCTGGACGCTTGCGGATCAACCTGTTACGTCAGGCGCGTCAGGCCTTGCAGATCATTCTGGAAGGGGGCGCAGACTTCTACAACCTGGAAAATGATGCCCGCTTTCCGGTCGAACTTCAGTTCGAGCGGCTCAACGTAGATGGCCGCGGCCCGGGCACGCTTATCCTGCGCGAAGCCAACACCTTCAACACCAACTGGCGTCTGCTCCTGGTTCATACCTGGACACCGGCCACCCTGGATTTTACGCTGACCTCACAGGGAGGGCTGACCGGTGCAAACTTTGACCAGAACCAGTTGCTCTTCGTAGCTGACGGCCTTGTGCCCGGCCAGCAGAATCTGGACCAGGCATCGACCATCTCGCAGGAACAAACGCGCCAGTTTCAGCGAGATCGCAGCTTCTTCTTCCAGGAAGAAGCCAACTGGGCTGATCGTTTGATTGTAACGGTGGGCCTTCGAGGAGATAAAAGCTCGATCAATGGTAATGTCAACCGATTCTTTCTCTATCCCAAAGCTTCTCTGGCCATCAATTTGCATCAATTCCCGTTCTGGCGCTGGCCTGCCATTGACCAGCTCAAACTACGGTTAGCCTGGGGCCAGACCGGCAATATCGCCGGCTTTGGAATCAAGTATACTTCTTTTGATCCCACCGTCATTGGTGGTCAAGCGGGTTCTATCATCAGCCCTCGACGCGGGTTTGAAAATGTAAAACCGGAACGCCAAACGGAGCTCGAAGGTGGGGTTGACGTAGCGCTCTTCAACGGGCGGGCTGCCCTGGAATTTACGCTTTATCGTAAGGTCATCACCGACCTGCTGCTCCAACGTGAAGTAGAGCCGTCTACCGGCTTTGGGCTGGAAACCTTCAATGGCGGCGAACTGGAAAACGTGGGTCTGGAAATAGGCCTTTCGCTGATTCCGGTTGATCGCCCGAACCTGCGCTGGATCAGCCAGATCCGATTCTGGACCAATCGGGCAACGGTTACCCGGCTGCCTGTTCCTCCATTTCGTGCTCTGGGCGGCGGCTTTGGAGCCACACTGGGCGAAATTCGCATTGAGGAAGGCCAGAGTCCCACTCAGATTGTGGGGATCGACGACATCGACGGAGATGGCCGCCCTGACGGCGTATTTAAGCTGGGGGATGTCGCCCCCAAGTTTCAGCTATCGCTCTCGAATGAATGGTCCATTGCCCGCCGGTTGACCCTTTCCGTGCTGGCCCATTGGAAATACGGAGGGGATAACCTGAACCTGACCATGCTGTTGTACGATCTGTTTGGTACCAGCCCGGACTTCGACAAGGACGACGACGGAGATGGCATTCCGAACGGCGTCGAACGGGTCAGCTTACTGGGGGTCTCGGCACGTCCCTTTGTACAGAATGCTTCTTATTTCCGCATTCGAGAAATCGGGCTGTACTATGATGTGCCGCTGAAGCGTCTCTGGCCCACGCTGGGTCAGACGGTACGACGGCTTCGCATTGGCATTTCGGCCCGTAATCCCATAACCATAACGCCTTATGCCAGCTATGATCCGGAAGTGAACAACTTTGGCACGCAGCCAGTCGCCGACGGCGTTGAGGTAACCCCCTACCCCGCTTACCGGACTTTCCTGTTTTATCTGGGTTTTGAACTCTAACACATGCAGCCATGCTCATGAAACGTCTGACCTGCTATACCGCGCTGTTGATGCTGCTCCTATGGACGAGCGGCTGTGATTTGTTGACGATTGAGGATCGTCCCGATCCCAATGGACCCAGCTTAGAGGATCTGCTGCAGAATCCGACACGCGCCAAACTCGCCAACCTGGCCACCGGGATCGAATCGGCCAGCCGTTTTGAGCTGAACATTTACTTGATCGATGTCGGCATGATCGGCCGAGAATACTGGCGCTTTTCGTCTGCAGATCCTCGCTTTACGGGTGATCTGCTGGGTAAAGGAACGGCCGTGCTGGACAACAACACGTTCTATATCACGCGGCCCTGGGGCGCACGTTACCGTGTAGTGCGCAATGCGCACATATTACTGGAGGCGCTTGCCAATGCCGCCGACCTGAGCGACGCCGAAAAACGCGCCCTGGCCGGCTTTGCTAAAACCTTCATCGCATATCAGTTACTTTTGAATCTGAATCTGACTTACGACAATGGCATCCGGGTCGATGTCTCCGGCCCTGAACCTGGACCAATTGTTTCTCGCAGCGAAGCGTTGGCCTTTATCGCCAGCCTGCTGGATGAGGCGGCCCAGGACCTTTCGGCCGGTGGCGATGCCTTCCCCTTCCCGCTGTCTTCAGGCTTTGCGGGATTCGATACCCCGGCCACGTTCCGTCAGTTCAACCGCGCGCTGGCCGCGCGGGTCGCTGCTTACCGTGAGCAATTCGACCAGGTGTTGACGCTGTTGGCCGACTCATTTTACGATCCGGATGGAGACCTGAAAACCGGCGTCTATCATAGCTTTTCTACGGCGGCAGGCGACATGGTCAATCCGCTCTTTTTCGATCCCAATGCCCCGGCTGGAGATGCGCTGGTCGCCCATCCTTCTTTCGCTGCTGAAATTGAAGCTGGCGACCAACGCCTGAGCAAAGTAGTGCTTCGGGAAGAACCCGCCTCGCTGGATGGACTTACTTCTAACTATGGTTTCTATGTCTATCCCGCTGCCGACGCACCTATTCCAATCATCCGCAATGCAGAATTGATTTTACTGGCCGCTGAAGCCCATATCCAGCTGGGGGACCTGGACACGGCCGTGTCGTTACTCAACCGGATCCGCAACGCGGCAGGCCTTCCTGACTATGCTGGCCCGCTGACGCAGGAAGCCCTGCTTGACGAGATGCTTCACCAGCGTCGTTATGAGCTCTACGGCGAGGGGCATCGCTGGATCGATCTGCGGCGCTATAACCGGCTGGATGAGCTGCCCATCGATCGGCCCGGTGATGACGTCTGGCGTCAATTTCCCATTCCGGCCACAGAAAATCTGTAACTGAGGATTACGGTTCTCTCAGAAGAGGCCGGGACCTGAGAGGGGTCCCGGCCTTTTTTCGCCAGTCCCAGTGACCGGCTGCGACATCACCCGCCAGAGAAGCCGGAGCTTCCAGCGATCCTGAGGCTACCCTCCTGCAACGGTAATGGTTGGCGAACTGTCCGTAGTAGATTGTTCCGTACCCTTCTCAGGTATAAACATATAGGGCGGCCGGCTGTGGTCGGCCGCCCTGCATGGAGGCATCCCCGGAGCAACCGCTATGCTTTCGAGCGGGCAGGCGACGATTCTGCGGGGGCCCCATCCCCACCCGTTGTCACGTAGCGGTCGCCAGGGAACTGCTTGATATGTTCCTTCTGCACGGGTTTACCGGTACCTTTGGCTACAGGCGAAGCCTCATGGATATAGTAATCCTGGTTGGGCAGGGCATCGACGTAGCGTAGCGTAGCCTGCGCAGCCCGGCGCATGCTGGCATCTCCGTTACGACGCAGCAGCCCCAGATTCTGCTGAATCCGAATCTCCAATAGATCAAACAGGTGTTCAAAGGCGGCCCGGTCTTTCTCAAAGGCAACACCTGAAGCGCCCTGGCGTAGCTGCCGATCCATGTCCGAAAGCGCAGCACTCAGCGCAAACAGATACATGGCATTATCGGCCAATCGTGCCTGCTGCGCCTGTCGGGCCACGATGGCATCTCCTTCCCACTTGCTCAGCAGCTTGAAATAGTGCGTATGCTGTTGCACCAAGCGGGCCAGCCGGTCAGCCCAGGGACGCAGACTCGGATGCACGCGGCGAATACGCGGGGCCTCGGGGCGAATCCCCAGAAAGAGTTCCGCGGCCAGCGGAACAGCCCGCCGCAAAAGCGCCGGGTTAAATGCATTGCGCACAATGCGCTGCAGGTTTTCTATCGGCGACTGATCGCGATCCCATCCCAGCGCCTGCTTGATGGCCAGCATCTGTTCGGCCAGTTGCTTGCCCCCATAGCCAAAGATATACGACTGCATGACTTCATTTGCCCCCTCCACAATGCGGTGGATGCGGTGATCGCGCCAGACCCGTTCCATCTCATTTTCGGTCATATAGCCTTCGCCCCCCATGATCTGCAGGGCTTCGTCGATCACCTCCCACCCCATCTGCGAACAGAAGACCTTTGTGGCGGCCGTCTCCAGCATAATATCCGGGTCATGCCGATCCAGCATCCCGGTGGTCATGTACAGCAGGGCCCGCATGCCGTAGGTCAGGGCCGCCATTTTGGCAATCTTCTGCTGGATAGCCTCAAAGTCAGCAATTGGACGTCCAAACTGATAGCGCGTCTGGGCCCACTTCGTGCTCTGCTCCATTGCCCAGGTGGCACCGCCCAGGACACCGGCCGAAAGCGTGCACCGTCCATAGTTCAGGCAGCTCAGGGCCACATTCAATCCCTTGCCCTCTTTGTGAAGCAGGTTCTCGCGCGGCACCTTCACATTGGTAAATCGGATGCGCGCCTGCCAGGTCCCCCGAATGCCGGCCTTGCTGCGATTCTTTTCGAACACATCCACGCCTTCCATGTCGGGCGTGACAATCAGTGCCGTCACCCGGTCCTCCTCTTTCCCTGTTTTCGGATTCTTCAGGCGTTGCTTGGCCATCACCGTCAGCACGCCGGCCAGCGCTCCAGAGGTGGACCACTTCTTTTCACCATTCAGAATGTAATACTTCCCGTCTTCACTCAGCTCGCAACGCGTCTGCTGCCCAGCCGCATCCGAGCCCACATTGGGCTCCGACAGACAGAAAGCGGCCAGCTTCTCCCGCGCGACAATCGGCAGATATTTCCGCTTCTGCTCCTCGGTGCCGAATAGCATGATGGCCTTACAGCCAATCGACTGATGGGCAGAGACGACCACTGCCGTCGAGGCACAATAACGACCGATCAGTTCCAGCACCCGGTTGTAGCTGGTTACTCCCAGCCCCAGCCCACCGTACTCTTCAGGGATGGTAAGGCCCATCACGCCCAGTTCAAAAAGCCGCTCAAACACCCAGTCGGGGATATACTGCTCCTGATCGATCAAAATGGATGGATGCTCGTTTTTGAGATAGTCTTCCAGTCGGGCCAGCAACGCATCACACTTTTCCCGTTCTTCCCTGGAGGCTTCCGGATACGGGAAGACCAGGTCTTCACGAAAACGCCCCCAGAAAAGGTTCTTTATGAACCCCATCTCTTCGGGCTCGGGGCCCAGCATAGCCTCAATTTCTTCGATCATCCGGCGATCTTCCGCCGAAATGCCTTTTAGACGGCTCAGTAACGACATGGCTACTCACGGTTTGATTGCAACGGTCAGGAAAGCGCTTCCGGTTCAGGTCAGGCAAAAAAAGCGCCTGATACCGACGCATCGGAGCCAACCTGCTTAGAAAAAAGAGGGTTCCGTTCCTTTACGCCGGACTTCTGAATTTTCCTGGCAATTCGCACAGGCTTACAGGATGTCTACCGTATTTTTGGATAGACCAAGGCCCTTACGTACACGTATGTTTACCGACCGACTGCGCACACTGCAGCGCCTGAAACAGACCGTACTCTGTGTAGGACTGGATCCAGACCCTGCTCGACTCCCTCGTCCCCTGCGGCGTGAATCCAACCCGGCCACAGCCATACGCACTTTTCTAAAGCAGATCATCGATGCGACGCGGCATGTAGCCTGTGCATACAAGTTTAATCTGGCCTTTTTCGAAGCACTTGGCCGTGACGGCTGGTCGGTGCTGGAAGCCACATTGCAGCACATACCTGATGATGCGCTCACGATAGCCGACGGCAAACGCGGCGATATCGGCTCATCGGCTCGGTTTTATGCCCGTGCCGTTTTTGAACTGCTGCCGTTTGATGCCTGCACCGTTTCCCCTTACATGGGGCGTGATGCAGTTGCGCCTTTTCTGGCCTACAAAGAACGCGCGACTTTTGTGCTTACCCGTACGTCCAACCCGAGTGCGCCGGACTTTCAGGATCGTCGCTGCGACAATGAACCGCTGTATCTGGCCGTTGCCCGAACCGCTGCGCGTTGGCATCAGGAGCTGCCAGGTACCGTCGGCCTAGTGGTAGGTGCTACCGACCCCTATGCCCTGGCTGCCGTGCACCTGGCCTGTCCCGGTCTGCCCCTCCTGATTCCCGGCGTTGGCGCACAGGGTGGCGCAATTGCGCCGATTCTACAGGTTGCTCGACGCAGCCCGGTACTGGTCAACAGCAGTCGACAGATTCTCTATGCCTCGAATCGTGACGACTTTGCCGAGGCAGCCGCTCGTGCAGCCGAAACGCTACGCAATCAGCTAAAGGAAGCGTGCCCAAGTTGAAGTTACAATCAGGCCGATCGCGTGTCTTTATTCCCAAAAACGGTGCAATGCCCGGCCGCCCTCCTGAAGCACTCTTGCACGACCTCTGGTCGCATGGGCTGTTTTCTGAGAAACCGCTACAGACCACGACCGGTGAACTGATCCATATTGTGCATCCAGGAGAGGCCAACCCCGACACAGGCCCTGACTTTCTCAACGCCTGCCTGCTGATCGATGGCACGCGCTGGTATGGAAGTATTGAGCTGCACGTTCGTTCATCGGCATGGAAGGCACACGGCCATCATCGGGATCCACGCTACAACAGTGTCATCCTGCACGTCGTGCTTGAAGCCGATGCAGCCACCGGCTCCCTGCAACGCGCAGATGGTACCCGACTCCCTGAACTGGTACTGGGCCCCTACCTGCCTCATCCCCTGCGAACATTGCTCTATACCTTCTACCGTCGTGCCCATAAGCCCCTCCCCTGTGCAGCCCAATGGCATCTGGTACCCGACCTGGTGCGCATGAACTGGCTGGATATGCTGGGACGCATCCGCCTCCAACAACGAGCCCAACACATTCAAACGCTTCTGGCACAAAAACCATCGGATCAGGTCCTCTATGAGCTGCTCATGACGGCATTGGGGTATGCGTCCAACACTGAACCGATGCGGATGCTAACCCGGCGGCTGCCCCTCACGGTGCTACGGACCCTGCCTACCCTTCCAGACGTCGAGGCGGTCCTACTGGGCACAGCTGGCCTGCTCGACACCCTGCGTCCGGACCGTCTGTTCACTGCCGAACACTGGAAGGCGTTACGCCTCCGCTTTGTCCGGTGGCAGAAACGATGGCATCTTGTTCCCCTGCCGGCCCTGCTATGGCAGCAGGGCCGGCAGCGTCCAGCAAACCGCCCCGAGCGCCGTCTGCTACAGGCTGCCGGCTGGCTGGCACCTGGCGGCTGGCTCCGCCAGCATCCCATAGCGCAGCTCGAAGCGGCCCTTCACCACCCCCATCCCCTACGTCGCTTACGCCGGCTACTTCGCTCCCCTAACCCTCATGTCCCCCTGGGTCGCCAACGCACCGACATTCTCCTGATCAATGCCCTTTTCCCATTCCTACTGGCCCACAACCCGGATTATCACGATCAGCTTGTCAGGCTCCTGCAGACAATGCCCGCCGAACGGGACCGGATTACGCAACGCTTTGCCCAACTTCCCTACCGTGCAGCCACTGCCTTCGACTCTCAGGCGCTCCATCAGCTCTATCGAACATACTGTCAGCCCTGGCGTTGTCTGCACTGTGAAATTGGTCGATATTTAATGGGTCATGTCTCTTAAGCAATCCCGAGCATTTTAGAAATTGCATTTTCAGTCGATTACCGAAGGAGCTACCCGAAGCCTCTACACGTTCGATTCAAAGACGATGCGTTCCCCCGGGCCATCGCTTACGATGCCGAAGTCTCTGACACCGTCAGGCCAGCCAGTTCCGGCCACCCGCTTTCAAGCGAATCTCAACATTCGCTTTCCGCCGCTGCCACGCACAGCCAGCGAAGTAGCCCGGCTGCTCAGCGATGATAGTGCCGATCCCAATCTGGAAAAGCTCATTGAAATCGTCCATGCCGACCCGATTGTTGCCCAGTTGGTACTGCGGCGTATCAACTCGGCCTATTACGGACTGCGGCGCCGTGTGACCGAAATTCAGAAAGCCATTGCCCTGCTGGGCTTTCTTGAGGTCAGTAATATCGTACTGACAGCGGCCATGTTGCAATTGCGGGAGGCGGTCTCCAATCCCGAGCAAGCCCACATTTTTGAGGACTTGATGCGCCTGAGCGTCGGGGGAGCTATCTACGCACAACGCCTGGCACAATGGCTGCAATTGTGCTGGGCCCGCCGTGTCTTCACAGCTGGCCTTCTGCATAGCAGTGGTCGTCTGATTCTGCTATACAATCGGCCAGATGATTACGAAGCCCTCTGGTATACGAACGAGAATGGTTCCCTTCCTTCGGCTGAGGCTGAGCGTACGATTTTTGGCGTCAGCTATCTGGAGCTAAACGAACAGGCGGCCCGTGAATGGAACCTGCCGGAAACGCTGGGACTACTCCTCGGCCAATTGGAGACCCCCAAAAATTTATCAGATCCAGACTTACAAACGCAGGCGGCGCTGGTGGCTACGGGTAGTGCCATCGCCGAGCAATTGCATCTGGCCCGCAACGATACCGTTACCTTACCTCCTCAGGCTCGCCTGCTACTGGGGTACACACTGACCGAGGCCCAGATGTGCAAGCGACTGCTGGAAGTACGCGACGAAGTGGAGCGGTATCTGCACATGCTCCTGAAGGGCAACGGCAACGCTTAGAACCACACCTGCACCCCCAGGCGCAGCTCACGGCCCGGCCCGGGCAGCCCGAGCTGATACCATAGCGCCGTATCCATTACGTTGTTTATACGCACAAACCCTTCTACCTGACCTGACTCCACCGGTAGCCGGTAAGCTATCCGGATATGCAGTAGCCAGGCATCGGGCAGCGCCTGTAGCTGGTTGGTTTCGTCCAACGCCCAGGCCTGCCCCCGGTAGTGTAGCTGTACCAGAGGAGCCAGCCCCAGACCTGGCGTGCGTCGGAGCGTCAGCGTCGCTAACCAGGCCGGCTTTTCTACCAGCGGGCGATCTGGCCCGGGCACAAACGCACGGCTGCGCAAACCAGCTATGTGCCCTTCAAGCTGCCAGCTATAAGGAAGCGTCCATCCCAGCCGGGCCTCAAAGCCATAGACCTGGCTTCCTGGCAGGTTAATGCGCTGCCGCTTACGCTCGCCATCTACCACTACGATACGCTGATCGATTGTGTTAAAAGTGCGATTGACGTATCCGACCAGTTCTGCATAGCTTCGTGTAGAGAACAGACGCAGACCGGCCTCTGCAATCCAGACCGTCTCGGAGCGCAGCCCAGGATTTACCAGAAACCGTCCCAGTGCTCCACTGAATAGCTCACGCATGGTTGGGAACCGCACCTTACGCGAAGTGGCCAGGAACCCTTCCACCCCTTCCTTCCAGGATCGGCGCAGGCCCACGCCCAGGCTCCAGGCCTGCATGGAACCGCGCGAAGGCTTATCGCCGGTCTCCGGCGTCAGCATCACATCGTAGCTGAAGCCTGCCATCCCCTGCACGCGCGATCCGAAAGAGCGTCTCAGCTCGGCGCCTGCGCTCAGCAGATGCTGCTGGTAGTACAGGACAGGGGGAGCCAACACTGCTGGCCGGCCGGTTGCCTCATAGGTATATATCCGCTGGCCACGACGGCTGCCTACCCAGTTGAGGGCCAGCTGCCACTGCATCATGCCGACAGGCCGCCGCCATACCAGTCGTCCACCTGCAATCCAGTCTGCGTCTTCCTCCCGTACCGTACGCGTTTTATAGTACACGTCCCGGTACTGATCAATACGCTGTCGAAACACGCCTCCCCAGAAGGCACCTTCTACCCGCCCCGCCTGTATCTCCCGCTCGCCACTTACAATCACCAGCGCATGCTGTTGCAACGGGTAGCGCCAGTAGCGTACTGACGAAACCAGTGGATTGAGATGGCTTTCCGGCGCCACGCCCTGCATGCCCTGCATATAAAAGAGCGTTACCCCAATCCGACGACCGGCACGTCCTGTCTGCACTCGGGACAACAGATGAAAGAGGCGTCGATCCGTATTGGTCCGCAGATTCAGATCCGGCTGGCTATAGGGGAGATCCACTTCCGGCAGCGGCAGCCCGCTGCGATAAGCATAGCCCGCCCCTACGGTATAAGCTATGCGCCCTGTATGCGCCAGATGCACTACATTCGCCTGCATGGAGGCAGGGGCCCCTCCCCACATATTTATTTCTGTCAGCCGTCCTGGATGCGCCAGCAAGCGTGAACGCAGACTCAGCACTCCAGCAGCCGCATTGGTGCCATACAGAACCGAGGCATTGCCCGGAATAAGCGTAATCCCTCCCAGTACAGCAACCGGTACCAGATCCAGATCATAGCGGTAATCCCAGGGAATGGTCAGCAGCGCGCCATCCAGGAAAAGCGCCACCTGCCGCTCGCCACTCCCTCGCGGGTAAAACAACGTCTCTCCCCGCGAATTCGTCTGGACCGATACGCCAGGAAGCAGGTAAGTAATCTCCGAGACGCTGGTGGCATCCTCCATGGCCAGCTCGGCCAGCGAGACACGCCAGACCGAAGATAGCCGGGGGTCCACCTCCTCCCCGTGTTCCAGCGTAATCACGACCGGATCCAGCGCATACGTCCGGATCGTGTCGGCTGCAGGCTGTCCTTCGACGGCCCCAGCCATCACAAACCCTATCATCCAGAACCGCTTCCAGTGTTGCATATGTCCCCTGCCTTCCGAAGTAAGCAACGATTTCAGGAAAGCCGGGCAGCCAGATAGCGCACGACCTGTAGCGGTGGAATGGTCCGTTCGTTCAGCTGCCGAGCATACTGCGGCGGGAGCACGTAGAAAAAGAAACGCGGCCCTGCTGATACAGGTGCACGGGCCTGGAGGGCCGGCGCAACGTGCCGGACAACCGCCCAGGCTACTGCGGCATATTGCTGCAGGAGCGCCTCATGAAGCGCCGTAATGGCCCCCAGGGTCCGGTTGGCCAGCCGGTAATCGTCCGGATGGGCCGCCACGTTTGCCGCCCAGTACTCAAATTTCAGCACCGCCCGCTGGTGTGCCCCCAACACCGCCTCGTACTTCGCCACATAAGGTACCAGGACTTCGTAGCGCCGGGCCAGCAGCCGCAGCGTCTCAATTTCAGCCAGCGCCTGCTCCAGATCCCGCGCGGCCTGCTCGCTGGCCGCCTCAATCTGCGTCAGCGTCTGCGCTACCCCGCCCGGATAGCCATAAAACTGGCATCCGGTCACGCTCACCAGCACCAGCAATAGTCCACCAAGTCCAACGTATCGTGTCATAGCTTGTTAAGCAATCTGGGTACAACAATCATGCTACCATTCAAAACTTCCTAAAAAGCACCGGCAAAAGGAAGAGGCCATCCCGTTTTGCCGAACTTTTTGCATGGCTGCTCCTTCCACTCAACGGCCCAGCGCAAACCCCGCCTCCGGTCGCTCAACGCCTTCAGCATTTCGCGCCAGCCATTGCCGGAGCTGTTCCGCATCCTGACCTTTCAGTCGAAGCGTATACAGCTCTGCATTTTCCTTGCCTGGAATCGCAAACGTCACCACCAGTCCTCCCTTTTCTTCGCGAAAAAACAGGACGCGATCAATGTTGATCGTATAGGTACCGGCCCGTACCAGTAACATTGTGTTCTCCGTTAAATGATCGTTCCGTCTTCAATTCGTGCATTTTTGGGCAATACAACGATACCGTCACGAATGTAAAAATTCGGTCCTTCGCCCTCCTGAACCTGATCCCGATTCTTGATCACACAGCGTCGCCCGATGCTGACGTTCTTGTCAATAATAGCACCCTCGACATACGACTCCTCGCCAATACCCGGGTTTTCCGGACCCTCCACTGGATCACGCAGGCTCGGATCATGCCATGGGTAGTAGTCAGCGCCCATCATCACCACGTTTTTCACCGTGGCGTTTTCCCGAATGACCGATCGGATGCCGATCACCGAGTTGACAATCTGACTGTTGATTATCACGCTTCCTTCTGCGATAATTGAATCCTGCACAAACGAGCTCTGCACTTTTGCTGGCGGCAGCATCCGTGCGTTTGTATAAATGGGCATCTGGGGATTGTACATATCAAAGGGGGGATGCCGCTGCGCCAGCATCAGATTAGCTTCATAGAACGAACGGATCGTTCCAATATCACTCCAGTACCCCGTAAACGGATAGCTCACCACCCGGTATTGCTGAATAGCTCTGGGAATGATCTGTTTACCAAAATCATGGTCTCTCTGGTGCTGCTCCAGCAGGGTGCGCAGTACCGCTCTGTTAAAAACGTAGATGCCCATCGAAGCCAGGTAGAGGCGTCCCTGAGCGGCCATATCGGGCGATACCGGGCTTTCTTTACCGGCCAGTTCATGTAATGGCGGTTTCTCGTAGAACTCGGTAATGAGACCTTCCTCATTGGTTTTCAGAATACCGAAGGCCGGAGCTTCCTCCGCACGTACTGGAATGGTAGCAATGGTAATATCTGCCTGCGTAGATCGGTGATGCGTCAGCAGCAACCGATAGTCCATCAGATAAAGTTGATCACCCGAGAGAATCAGCACGTAGTCATGCCGGAAAACGCCGATATGCGCCAGGCTGCGACGTACGGCATCGGCTGTTCCCTGAAACCATTCACGTGAGGAGGGGGTCTGTTCAGCCGCCAGAATGGTTACAAAACCAGTTCGGAACCGATCGAAACGATAGGTCTGCGCTATATGGCGGTTCAGACTGGCCGAGTTAAACTGGGTAAGCACAAAAATTCGGTTGATCCCCGAATTGATACAGTTGGAGATTGGGATGTCGATGAGCCGATACTTGCCCGCCAATGGAACGGCAGGTTTGGAGCGTTTAAGCGTCAGCGGAAACAAGCGCGTTCCGGCCCCTCCGCCCAAGATAACCGCAATGGTTCGCTCGTTAATCCGGAGCGCTTCCAGATCCAGCTCCGCTGCCAGTTGTACCTGTTCCATAATGCCTGAGATCCACGTGTTAGCCAGTAAATGATGCTCAGGATGTTACCGGTACGAGGCTCCGGTACAGCTCCAGATATTCCTGCGCCGGTCGATTCCAGGACCAGTCCTGTTGCATGCCGTTACGCTGAAGTATATGCCACTGCTCGGGGCGATGATAGACGGTCAGGGCTCGCCGGATGGCCTGAAGAAAGGCGCGCGGAGTGAACGTCTCAAAGCGAAAGCCGGTGCCCTGCTGTCGTCGGGGATCCCAGGGGTCCACCGTATCACGCAGTCCTCCCACGGCATGCACGATAGGGACCGTGCCATAGGTCATCGCATACATCTGATTCAACCCACAGGGCTCCACACGCGAAGGCATCAGCAGGATGTCCCCTGCCGCATAGAGCTGGTGCGCCAGCGTGTTGTTGAACTCAAACCGGAGGACCAGCCGGGGAAAGCCACCCGGACGCACTATGCGACAACGCAGGTCCTCCAATGCGGCCTGGTAGGCGGGCATTCCCGTTCCCAGCACCACGACGGACACGTCCAATTGATGCATCAGTAGCTGTTCCAGTCCGGCTACCAGCAATTCAACGCCTTTTTCCCGCATGAGGCGGCCAATAAACACCAGCAAGGGCCTATCAAAGCGAAGCCCCATCGCCCTACACAGAGCTGCTTTATTTTTTGCCTTGCCCGCAAGCTCGTCGACCGAGTAATTTGCGAAAATGAGTGGATCAGTAGCCGGATTCCAGACATCCGGATCGATCCCATTGCGGATTCCCCGCATCTTGGGGGCCACCTGTTGAAACACTTCCTGCAACCCTGCCGCAATGTCGTCGCGTTCCTGTAACTCTCGGGCATATCCCGGACTGACCGTGGTCACTGCATCGGCCCAGAGCAGTCCGGCTTTCAGGGCATTGAGTTGCCCCTGATGCTGCAAGGCTTCGGGTTGGGCTACCGGCACGCCGATTTCCTCCCACACCCGCCAGTCGTAGCGTCCCTGATGTTCGGCATTATGCACGGTGAATACAATGGGCAGCTCGGCCAGTTCACGAAAGATGGGATCTTCGCGCAACCAGACCGGCAGCAACGCCGTGTGATGGTCGTGCAGATGCAACAGGTCGGGTGCTATCACGCCTGCTTTCAGCACATCCAGCACCCCACGCTGAAAGACAAAGAATCGATCGGCCTGATCGGGAAAATCCAATCCGGTAGCCGGATCCTGATATACGCCAGACCGTCCGAAGTATACCGGCTCTTCCAGCAGATACACAGGGAAGCCAAGCACCTCGGCGGCCTGCAGCCAGAGGCGATACGCAAGCTGCTGGCCTCGATAGCTCAGCGTTCCCTCATGGACCAGCCGCAACGCTTCTTCTTTCACCTGCGCATCGCCAAAGCGAGGCATCAGCACGGCGGCATCAATACCGGCCCGCCGTAAAAACTTGGGCAAAGCCCCCAACACATCACCCAGCCCTCCAACTTTGGCGATCGGGGCACACTCAAAGGCTATATGCAGTACGTACATATCCGCCCTGTAACTTTGGGTGCATTCCTTACAAAGATAAATCGTACAGACCTATCCGCGACCGCCTAAATACAAAAACTTTGTTACGAGGGGATACGGTACCCCCTCCTCTCCTAAAGGTAGAAGCCACGTTTTTTACACGGCGCAATCTCGCAGCCCCCTTTCGTCTTCACACTTGCATACCCCCCACATGATATGCCTTCGCCTTGCTCCTTAACAACTGCCGGGAAAAATATCCTGTAATCGCTGATTGTAGTGCGCACTCCCACATGCTATCTATAGCGCCGCTTGGCTCCGTGAACTACCCCAACTACTGGAGATCGATCTTCCAGCTGCATGCAGCCCACAATATGACGCTCGTGTGGTAACGGATGACGCCCCAGAGCAAAGGAGTGGATGCCAATGCTGTGAGTCGGGGGCATTCATAGTCGCCGATGGCTTCCCACCATGCGGCCGAGCCTGCATCAGCCGTTCCATAAAGCTGGCCTGCGCTCAAGGTAAGATATCCGTACTGAACGCGTGGCCCCTGCCCAAACCCAGCCAGTAATACAGGCTGGCCCGATAAAGACGGCGACGTCAGCACAGCCGTCAGCGACTGACCAAGACGTTGCGCATCAGGTCTCCCCGTCTGAATCAGGGAAAGGGCTCCACGGTCGCCATCGCTATGGTCCCATGCGCTGACCGTACGCCAGGCCTATCATCTCCTCCGTCCTTCGGGCAGCTCCCCCTCAAAGGGGGAACAAAACTTCTGATTGGGCCACGTAACGCTTACTCCGGCGCGCTTGCTCTATCTTCGGCAAAGCCTCTTGATGAAGTCCCCCCTCCCCTTTGGGGAGAGGGACAGGGGAGGGGCTCAAATCAACCGCGTCCGATTAACCCAACCGCCGCCCCTGCAACACCTAACCAGAGAACTACCCCCTCAGTCCTTTGGACAGCTCCCCCTCAAAGGGGGGCAGATTTTCTGGGATTCCATGGCAAGGCACATCCCGACGCCTACCCCAGAGACCAGGCAAAGCTTTCTTCCTTGCATTCCCCTTCCCCACCGGGGAGGAGCACAAACCGGCCCACCTGATTAAATCGCTGGCTTTTTTCACTGCAAGCGTGAAGCCATAAAAAATGCCCCCTCCAGTCGTCCTGCGACAGCCCTCCTCCAAGGGAGGCAACTTTTTTGCTTTTGAGACGCGATCGATTGCGGCATAACCGTTGGATGTCTATGGAGCGTTTTTGATAGCATTTCGCTTCCTCAGCGAGAGGAGCTACGTTCCGCCATCATTGCTATCGTCCCGGGCACCGGCCCACTGGCCAGGATCATGCCCAAGACCCTTTAGGCTGGCTCCTCCACAAGCGGGCGTAGATTATCTGATTTCCGGCGCAATGGTCAACTTCAGATAGCCGGGGAGCAATCAGCTCCCATAAACGGAATTGCAGACTACAAGGAGGTAGCAGAAACCAGCAAAGCGCCCCGGGGTACATGCCAAAGAATTCGCAGCATGACGATGGACACCCAGACCCACACAGCTACCGCTTTGCTACAGCAGCGGCTGGCCCGTACGCGTCGGCGGTTGTATGTAGCCCATCTGCTGCAAGGCAGCCTGCAGGCCGTTGGAGGGCTGACCCTGCTATGGGGTCTGGCGGTCCTATTGGAAGCCCTGCTGTGGCTTCCTACCGATCTGCGTACGGGAACCTTCTGGGGGCTTGTAGCCGGATCCATTGGATTGCTGGGCTGGACGATTGGCCGTCCATGGTTGCGGCTGCGTCGTCTGCGTAATGAACATCTGGCCCAGCAAATTGGCCAGCACTTTCCAGAGATTGCAGATCGTCTGGTCAATTTACTTCAGCTCGAAGCAGGCCGTCGGAGTACGGCTCCGGATGTATTACTACAACGCGCCCGTGCACAACTGGCCCAACAGATCGCTCCGGTACCCTTTGAGCAGATGGTCGTACTCCGTCCATCTCCCCGGCTTCTTTCGCTGACGCTGCTTCCGTTGCTACTCATGGGTACGCTGCTGTTACTTGCACCCGATGTGTTCCGGGGTGCTTTTGCTCGACTCCTGACGCCGGGCCGCTCGTTCGAGCGCCCTCTGCCTTTCACACTGACAGTAACCCCGGGTACCACCAAGCTGGCCCGCGGTGATACGCTGCATATCACGGTCGCGCTTTCCGGTGCACAATGGCCTGCCCAACTCACGCTTCAGCTCCGCTATGTCGGAGAGGTGCGTGCTGAAACATTCTTGCTGACACCGGATACCGCGGGCTACGCCCGCTTTATGCTGCCCAACCTGCAACGTCCATTAACCTATCAGGTGGCGGCACCCCCGCTTACCTCCCCCTGGTACAGGGTGAGCCTCCAAGAGCGTCCCCTGGTCCGGCGCCTGCAACTAACGTTACACTATCCTGCCTATACGGGTCTGCCTGCGCAGACGCTTCCTCCTGACGTGGGCAACGTTTCAGCCCTGCCGGGCACCCGGATCAGCGTGGAGGTGCTGACCGGCGCGGCTCCTGTCGCTTCCGCTCGGCTGCACTTTGATGACGGAACTACCGTACCGCTGACGCTACGCGATAGCCTGGCTACCGGATCGTTCACGCTACGACGGCCTGGCCAGTATTGGATTGAACTGCGCACACCGGACAGCCTCACCAACCCTGAACCGGTGCGCTATACGCTGGAGCTGGTGCCAGACGATCCCCCCACGATTACGCTGCTCCAACCCGAAGCAACCTACATGCTCGACGACGCCCTGCAGGCTCCGCTGCAGGTACGGGTACACGATGACTTTGGCTTTACAGCACTGCGACTCTACTGGCGCCTGGCCGAAAGCACCTTCCGCATACCAGAAACCGACTTTTCCAGTCGGCCGCTCCCGCTGGCCACCCCCCGCCCCCTCAATCAAGAAATTCAGCAACTATGGGATCTACGCGCTGATGGCCTGGACCTGGTGCCCGGCGATGTGATCGAATATTACCTGCAAGTATGGGACAACGATCAGATCTCTGGTCCCAAGACAGCCCGCACGCCTCGCCAATACCTGCGACTTCCCTCATTGGCCGAACGGTATGAGATGCTGGACGCCGCCCAAGACGACGTTGCCGAGCGGCTGGAGTCGGTGCGTGAGCAGGCCGAACAGCTCCGCACCACCTTCCAGGAACTACGCCAGACCATCCAGCGCACCCAGCAGGCCGGATGGGACGAGCAACAACAGGCCGAACAGCTCCGCCGACAGCAGGAGGCGCTTGAAACACAGGTAGAGACGCTTACCCGCCAGCTTGAGCAGATCACCCGCGAAATGGCCACCAACCGACTGGTCAGCGACGAAACGCTCGAGCTGTATCAGGAGCTGCAGCGGGTCATTCAGGAAATTCAATCTCCAGAACTACGCGAAGCGCTTGAAAAGCTACAGGAAGCGTTGCGATCGCTTGACCTGCCCCGCATGCTGCAAAACATGGAGCAGGTCGCATTCAACGAGGCCCAATTTCGCGAGCGTATCGAGCGGGCCCTGGAGCTGTTTAAGCGCCTGCGTACTCAGCAACAGCTTGAAGAGGCTGCCCGGCGCGCTGAGGCGCTGGCCCGCCTTCAGGAGCGCCTGGCCGAGCGTACTGCGCAGCTTGAGCGCCAGCAAAACACCTTCCAAGCCGGATCGTCTGCCCCAGATACCACTGTCCGCTCCAATTCCGAAGTACTGGCTCGCCAGCAAGAACGGGCCAGTCAGGAAGCTCGCCAACTGGAGGAACTGCTGGAAGCAGTGCAACGACAGATGGAGACGCTACGCGGGATGCCACGCCAGGCCATGGACTCCCTGCGTCAGCGCCTGCGCCAGCAGCAGCTCCCAGAACGGATGCAACAGAATGCCCGGCAGCTTCGGCAGGGCAATTTCTCCGGCGCGCGTCAGGAACAGCAACAGATGGAACAGCAGTTGGAACAGCTGGCCACGCGTCTGGAACACCTTAGACAGCAGCTGGAAGGTACGCAGCGCCAGATCAATGCGGCCGGCCTACGCCAGGCCCTGCGGCATGTGTTACTGCTTTCTGAATCACAGGAAGCATTGCGACACGAGGTGCAGGCCCTGCGGACAGAACGAGCCGCTGTTCCGATGGCCCGTCGTCAGGAACAACTGATGCAGGGCACTCGCACCGTCACCGATTCACTGCGCCAGCTTGCCCGCCGTATTCCCCAGATGGAACGTGCCGTGCAACAGACGGCTGTCGAGGCCATCCAGGCAATGACGCATGCCATTACGAGGCTGACCGAAGGCAATACCCAGAGGGCTGGCAGCTACCAGACAGCCGCAATGATGCACCTGAACGAGCTGGCGCGCATGCTGGCCGACCTGCTTGATCAGCTCCAGCGTCAGCAAAGTATGGGAGCCCTGTCGCTGGGCCAAATGATCGAACAGCTCCAGCGCATGGCCGGCCAACAACAACAGCTCAATGAGCAGATCCAGCAATTGCTCAACGATATTCAGGGAACCCGGCTGGTTACTGATCAACTCGAACGCATGCGCCAGCTCGCCCGTCAGCAGGAAGCAATCCGTCGCCAGCTACAGCAGCTCGCACGCAACCGCGAAGCCCGTCGGCGTCTGCTGGGCGACCTCGATGCACTGGCGCGCCAGATGGAAGAAACAGTTCAGGAGCTGCGACGCGGACAGATCAACCGCCAGACGATCGAACGTCAACGCCGGATTCTCATTCGCCTCCTTGAAGCCCAGCATTCCATCCGCGAGCAAGAACAGGAGCGCCGCCGCCAGAGCCGTCCGGGCGAAGACATTGTGCGCGAAAGCCCACCTGAACTGATACCCCGGCAGGAGCTCGACCGCCTGCGCCGCGCCCTGATCGACGCGCTCGAAAGTGGCTACGCGCCCGACTACGAAGCACTCATCAAACGCTACTTTGAACTGCTTGAGCGTATGCAGCGCTCAGACTATCGCTAAAGCAAGGGAATACCCCTACCCGCCTGTCAGCGTCAGGCTGTCAGCGACGTGCCTCGACATCAATTACACCTGTTCCCCTTTTCCACTGCGACCTGCCAGTAGCATTAGCTGTTCGCGTATTTTTGTAGTTCGGCTTCTACAGCCGGTAGAATTGTTTGCCGGCCAGCTGGCGCACCAGTCCCTTGAATTCGAGCTGCAGGAGATAGACCAGTGCGGTCGAGGGGTCCAGTCCGGTACGCTCACACAGCACGTCGATGTGGAGAGGTTCTGGCTCCAGCGCCTCATAAAGTTGTTGTTCCAAGCCACTCAGCGAGGGTGGCGATGGCGGCCTTGATGTTGCCGATGCACTGCCCATGCCCAGCACCTCCAACACATCGTCCGGTGAGCAAACGAGCCTGGCCAGACTATCGCGAATGAGCCGGTTCGTACCGGCACTGGCTGGATTGTGCAGAGCCCCGGGGATGGCCAGTACGTCGCGATCTTGCTCCAAAGCCAGACGCGCGGTGATGAGCGCGCCTCCCCGTTCGTAGGCTTCGACGATAAGCACAGCCCGTGCCAACCCGCTGATCAGTCGATTGCGACGGGGAAAGTTCGGTGCATCGGGTGCCGCGCCCAACGGAAGCTCGGAAAGGAGTGCTCCCTGGGTCATAATGGCCTGCGCCAGACGCGCATGCCGTGCGGGGTAGAAGCGATCGACTCCAGAACCCAGCACAGCCAACGTGCGACCACCAGCTTCTAACGCCCCCCGATGAGCAGCCGCATCGATGCCATAGGCCAGGCCGCTGATCACCGTTACTCCTTCTTGCGCCAGCGCAGCAGCAAACTGGCGGGCCGTCCGCAACCCGTAATCGGTGGGACGTCGCGTGCCCACAATGGCCACTGCGTTGCTGTCCTCGGGCGCAAGCGTCCCTCGTACCCAGAGCAAAGCCGGCGGGTCGTAGATCTGGCGCAACAACGAAGGGAAACGTGCATCCCAGGCCGGGATCAAGGTGGCACCCACGCGCTCGGCCCGTTCAAACTGGGCATCAACCGCATCCCAGTCGTCAAAAGAGGCGATGCGACGGGCCGTCTGCGCACCAATACCCGGTACTTGCACCAGGGCAGCCACCGAGGCCTGCAGGGCAGCCTGTGCCGAACCAAAACGAGCCAGTAATGCCCGAATACGGCCAGGTCCTACGCCCGGCACCAGCGTCAGTGCCACCAACGCTCGAAGCTCCTCAGCCGGATCGTCCGGCGCGATATCGAACGCTGATTCCTCAAACAGAAATGGTTCGTCGGGCACGATCTACTTTTTTCCATAAAGACCCCGACCGGCGGTGTCTGTTACGTGGTTGTCTCAGCTCCCGCTTGCACCGCTTGCAGTTGCTGCCAGAGTCCTTCCTTCAGCGCTTCCAGCCCGATCCGGGCCACCGCGCTGATCGGATAGATCGGCACATCTTCCGGTAGCTCGGCCTTTACCTCAGCCATCCGGCCTGCTCGCTCCGGCTCCGGCACCAGATCCAGCTTGGTCAGCGCAATGGCCCGGGGTTTTTTGAGCAGGGCCGGATTGAATGCCTCCAGCTCACCCAGCAGCGTCTGATAAACGCGACCGGGGGCTTCCTCAACGACAGGAATGACAAACAACAGAATAGCGTTGCGTTCAATATGCTTCAGAAAGCGAATACCCAGCCCTCGCCCCTCATGAGCTCCTTCAATGATGCCGGGCAGGTCGGCCATCACAAAGGAGCGGAATTCCCCTACGTACACCATCCCCAGCGCAGGCTCCAGCGTGGTAAACGGGTAATCCGCAATCTTTGGGCGGGCGGCAGAAATGGCCGAAATCAGCGTACTCTTACCTGCATTGGGGAATCCCACCAGACCTACGTCGGCCAGCAGCTTCAGCTCCAGCGTGATGTTTTTCTCCTCGCCGGGTTCGCCAGGCTGGGCATAAAGCGGCGCCTGGTTTGTGGACGACTTGAAATGGGCATTCCCCTTGCCTCCTCGTCCTCCCCGGGCCAGCAGCAAGCGCTGACCCGGCCGAAGCACTTCGCCAATGACCTCACCCGTCTCCGTAATCTTGGCCACCGTACCCAGCGGTACCCGAAGGATCACATCGCGGCCGTTTCGACCTTTTTTGTTTTTACCGGAACCCGGCTTCCCGTCTTCAGCAAAGTGGTGACGGTTGTATCGCAAATCCAACAACGTATACAGATGGGGATCTCCTTCCAGATAGACCGAACCCCCATCGCCGCCATCACCGCCAGCCGGACCCCCTTTAGGAACGTACTTCTCCCGTCGGAACGCGACAGCACCCGCACCGCCCTTCCCGCTTCGTACCGTAATGGTAACGTAATCGACAAACTTCATCGCCTTCCCTGCGTTCGTTTTGCATGCTGCTGAACGCCTAGCCGCTGACGAAGTTTTACCGGTCTGCAAAAGCCTTATTGACCCCATGAGCTCCCCGCGCAAACACGTGGTGATCTACACAGATGGCGCCTGTAGCGGCAATCCCGGCCCGGGGGGCTGGGCAGCCCTTCTGCGCTATAATCAGCATGAAAAAGTATTGACCGGGACAGCGGCACATGCGACCAACAATCGCATGGAGCTCACCGCCGTCATTGAAGCCCTGCGGGCGCTGAAAGAACCCTGTCAGGTGGATCTTTACACGGACAGCAACTACATCGTACGTGCCTTTCAAAAGGGCTGGCTGGAACGATGGCAACGCAATGGATGGCGCACGTCCCGCAAACAACCCGTTGAAAACCAGGACCTGTGGCGTCAGCTGCTGGAACTCACGCGCCGGCATGACGTGCGTTTTCTGAAAGTGAAAGGGCATGCCGACGATCCGCTGAATAACCGGGTCGATCGGCTGGCTGTTGAAGCGATGCGCCGCGCTCGCCTCCATCCCCCACCCGCTGATCCATCGACGCCGACGGCTGCGGAATAGACCATGCGCACGCTCTGGCTTCGATTTTATGCCAGCCTGAACGACTTTCTGCCCACTCGTTGGAAGCAACGCACATTCAAGCTGGGTTTTCTTGGAAGCCCCACGGTTCGGGAGCTCCTGGTGCAGCTTAATGTACCCCCTCCGGAGGTTGCCCTGATTCTGAGCGACGGACGGCCTGTCGACTTTGACTACCGCCCGAAGGAAGGTGAGCGGTTGAGTTTCTACCCGATCTTCTACCATCTACTGCCAGCCACGCCTCTCCACACGCTCCCCTCGGAGCGTCCTCCACGCTTCCTGCTCGATACCCATCTGGGACGGCTGGCTCGCTATCTTCGAATGCTGGGCTTCGACGCAGCACACCTATCGGATCCAGATCCAGGTGATGCCGCATTGGCTCGCCAGGCAGGCGAAGATGGTCGGGTGCTGTTAACACGAGACCGGCGTCTTCTGGCCCGTAAGGCCGTCCGCTATGGGTATTTCGTGCGGGCCACCGTGCCGAAGGCACAACTGATAGAGGTGCTGGATCGCTTCGATCTGCACGCTCTTGTCGATCCATTCAGCCGGTGCATGTGCTGCAACGTACCGCTGGAACCTGCCGATGCAGAAGCCGTGGCCGACCGACTACCACCGGACGTACGTGCCCGATACCCTGTGTTTTACTACTGTCCGGCCTGTGAACGCATCTACTGGGAAGGCTCGCATCATGCCCGCATGCAGCGACTGATCCATCAGGTCGTGCGCGGCCACACCTCCTGAGGCGTACACTGTCCACGCCCGGCCAACACCTCGACAAATGCTTCTGCAAAAGCAGGCGCCTTCGAACGCGGCACTTCAACAAGCAATTCGGTTTCGGTATCATAGCGGGTTTCGCCAATGCGGGCTCCGGTACGCTCAATCAACCGCATCACCGGCGCTGTGTCGCTGTAGGCAAAGCGCAACCGAAAACGTACGGTGACAACGCGTTCAGCCACCGGTGCCTGGTCCAGTGCACGTGCCGCCGCTTCGCCATAGGCCCGGATCAGTCCCCCACGTCCCAGCCTGGTGCCCCCAAAATAGCGTGTCACCACCACCAGCGTATTCGTCAGTTGGCGCGCTTCAATCTGCCGCAGGATAGGAAGTCCGGCTGTCCCGGAAGGCTCTCCATCATCATGGTAACGAAACACCTCACCCTGCACTCCCAAGCGATAGGCTGTGCAGTGATGCGTAGCGGCGTGCTCTCGACGGCGCACCGTTACAATGGCTGCCGCGGCTTCTGCCTCGGTCTCTACCGGAAAAACCTCGGCAATAAAACGAGAGCCCTTTACGCGCAGCTCAGCCCGTGCTGTGCCGGCCACCACCCGATACGTATCACTTGCATTGCTGTTCATAACAGGGACGTGCAATTCATAACAGCGCCTACGCTACTTCATCCGGAAGCGTTTAGTTTCTGAAAGCTGCGTACGATCAAACAAGGTCAGTAAGGCTCATTGCAGATGCCATCCTGTATCGCCGAGTTGTTGAGAGAGACCGTTACGTTGCCGGCCTGCGTGAAAAAGCCTGAATGGGCGGTCTCCTGGTCCAACACGCCGGCGTGTAATCTATACGTGGACCGTGAGGACTGCCTCAGGTTTGCTGAAACAAGCTTGTATCCCAACTGGCCGGTAGGCTTCAACACGAAGATGGCCGCGTTTTTCCGTAACCTGAGTCTGAGTGGCAGCGGAGCCATTCGGTACATGTTCTTCTACGCCTTCACGTGTTCGCTCTGCGTCCATGCTAACCCGATCGCCCGTGTCCGACGGCCAGAGTAATGCGTGCTCGGGTTACGCTGACGATCGTGACAGGAGGAGGCGCTACGTCGATCACCCCCCCATGGCTTACCTGGATGGCTCTGGCGAGCCGATCTGTCCACAAGCCTTTTTCGGATGTTCGTTGATCGACTCAGGAGACGGCTAACAATCTGGGGAATGCCCGACATGTGCCAACCAGACATGAGCTACTCCCTGCGAACCACGCTACAGCACACGGAGATGCAACGGGCGGCGGTTGCGCTGGCGGTACACGCTGATAACAATGGTTGCCAGGCAGAAATCCCGAGAGCGACAGACGAGCGTGTCCGAAGGGTCTCAGCATGCAGCGTCTGGTATGCGTTCCACAGCCCGGCCGGTACTCATCGGACCGCGCTTTATCACGCTACCATGGACTATCTCAGAGCTCAGTGTCTGCATCATTCTACACCATAGCCCATGCAGCCAATGAGGATACCTTGGCCTCGGAGATCGCCTCTATGCGCATGCAACGGACTGCCCTTACAAAACGTATCCCAGATCGGAATGTAACTGTTTTGTGCGATGAGCTGGCTACTGTTCAGTCTATTACTGGCAACTGTACCTTCGCGGAGTGATTCGCTGACCACGCCGAGCCTACGGGCCGTGCCACTCACTCATAGCCTGCGCCTTGACGGTCGGCTGATCGAACCCGTCTGGCAGCAGGCTCCCGCTGCTACTGCCTTCCGTCAGACGGAGCCCATTGAAGGCGCTGCGCCTACCTTCCCTACCGCCGTACGCGTCCTCTATGGCCCCAATGCCATCTACATTGGCGCTATGCTCTACGATCCGGAACCCCACCGAATTCGCCGTCTGCTGAGCCGACGTGATCAATTCAATCAGGCTGACTGGTTCAGCGTTGCGATCGACTCGTACTTCGACCGAAAGACCGCCTATGTATTTGCTGTCAATGCAGCGGGCGTGCTGGCTGACGGCATCTTGATCAGCACAGGATCCCCTCGCCAGCGCGGCGAACCTGACCTCTCCTGGGACGCTGTCTGGGAAGCAGCAGTAGCTGTTGTGGACTCAGGCTGGTCGGTCGAAATGCGCATTCCGTACGCGATGTTGCGTTTCCCTCGAGCGGACTCTCTGACCTGGGGCATCTTCTTTCGGCGCGACATCGCTCGCCTGAGTGAAGTGGACGAATGGCCCTTCATCCCACGAGCCGTCCGAAGCGCTGGCGCAGTAGCCTATTTTGGTCAGCTCCAAGGCTTGGTTGGTTTGCGTCCACGACGGAATCTCCAGATTACGCCCTATCTGGTCTCAAATGGCTCACGATTACAGCAACGGAATGGTCAAATTCAGTCTGACCTGGGAGCAGATGGCGGGTTAGATCTAAAATTAGGCTTAAGCTCAAACTTTATTCTGGATCTAACCCTTAATCCTGACTTTGGACAGGTCGAAGTCGATCCAGCTGTACTCAACCTGACAGCGTTTGAGACGGTATTTGAGGAACGCCGCCCTTTTTTCACCGAAGGCACGCAGATCTTCCGTTTCTCTTATGGCCGAGAAGGCCGGCTGTTTTACAGCCGCCGCATCGGAGCACGCGAGCCTATCATCGCGGCTGCGAAAATTTCAGGCCGGAGCGAAGGTGGCCTCTCGGTGGGACTGCTGGGGGCCACCACAGGCCCCGACTTTCAGCCGCGCCAGCACTATCTGGTCGGACGCCTGCGCCAGGAACTGGGGCCTTATTCGACGATTGGCTTGATGACAACGGGTCTGTTTCTCCCCGGAGCTACCGCTGGTGACCTGGCCTATAGTCTGGCGGGAGGAACGGACTGGGACCTGCGCTTCGGCGGGAACATCTACCGCTTTGGGGGACACCTGAGCCTATCCCACCGCCAGAAAGCACAACAGCCAGCCCAGACGGGCTGGGCCATGTCCGTACGCCTGGAACGATTGCAGGGGGTGTGGACCTACGGAGCTGGTTTCGATGGTTTTGACGACCGCTTCAATGTCAACGACGTCGGCCAGCTCCGCCGAAACAACTTGCAACGAATCTGGGCCCGCCTTGGCCACCAGTTCAACAACTACCGCCCCTTTGGCCCATTTCAACGGGCCGACGCCTTCATGTTCACCTGGCACCAGCGTTCATATCGAGACCATGTGTACCTAGGCAGCGGCTTTTT
>Ga0256839_1000942_pt1 | contig 36661 bp, 39 predicted proteins | sample 354166metaG_FD_185968 | JGI IMG/M metagenome (GOLD analysis project Ga0256839, IMG submission 185968) | Hydrothermal vent microbial communities from Mid Atlantic Ridge, Atlantic Ocean - 354-166 | ecosystem: Environmental > Aquatic > Marine > Hydrothermal vents | place: Atlantic Ocean: Mid...
CCTTCCCCTGCTCCGCCAACACCTTCGTGATCGCCGCCGTCAACGTCGTCTTGCCGTGATCCACGTGACCGATCGTCCCAATGTTCACATGCGGCTTCGTCCGCTCAAACTTCGGCTTGGACATGGCGGGTACCTCTGCGCTGGCTGTCTCGGGGACGTCCTCGGGAAGGGAGACGCGGGAGGGCTCTCATGGAGCGGGTGAGGGGAATCGAACCCCCACGGCCAGCTTGGAAGGCTGGTGCTCTACCATTGAGCTACACCCGCACACGTGCTAGCCGCGACGCGCTCCCCGGCGGGGCTGGTGGAGGGGGCAGGATTCGAACCTGCGTAGGCTGACGCCGCCAGATTTACAGTCTGGTGCCTTTAACCGCTCGGCCACCCCTCCACGCGAACCGCCGGCGGCGGATCGCGCGCGGAATATGGCCTGTGCGCGAAGGGAGTCAAGCCGTTCGGGGACGGGAGGAATCGGCCCGATGACCGGCCGTCGCGAACGATCCGGCAGGCCCCCGCGCCCGGCGGGCGGGCGCCGCGGCGAGACGCGTGCTCCGCGGGAGTCCGGCCGCTACTGGTTCTGGGGGCATCACGCGGTGCTGGCGGCGCTGCGCAATCCGCGCCGCCCGGTCCACCGGCTGCTGGCCACCCGCCCGGCGCTGGAGCGCCTGGGCGGGGCGGTGGAGCGGCCGGGGCTCGAGATCCGCATCGTCCCGCCCCGCGAGGTGGCCCGGGTGCTGCCGGAGGGCGCCACCCACCAGGGCGTCGCCCTCGAGGTGGCGCCGCTGCCGCCGGTGCCGCTGGAGCGCATCCTCGCCATCCAGGGCGCGCGCAGCCTCTTCCTGGTGCTGGACCAGATCACCGACCCGCGCAACTTCGGGGCCATTCTCCGCACCGCCGTGGCCATGGGCGTGGACGCGGTGGTGGTGCAGGAGCGGCGCAGCGCCGAGCCCAACGGCGCCTGCGCCCGCGCCGCCGCCGGCGCCCTCGATCTGATCCCGGTGGTGGAGGTGGTGAACCTGGCCCGCGCCCTCGCCCGCCTCGACGAGGCCGGCTATCGCGTCACAGGTCTCGATGCCGAGGCGGAGACGCCGGTGGAGGCCCTTCCCCACGCGCCGCGGCGGGCGCTGGTCTTCGGCAGCGAGGGTCGCGGCATCCGCCGGCTGGTGGGCGCGCACTGCCACGAGTTCGCCCGCATCGTCATGGATCCGCGCATGGAGAGCCTCAACGTCTCCGTCGCCTGCGGCATCGCCCTCTACGTGGTGCGGCGGGTGCTGGAAGGCCGCGCCGGCACGCCGGCGGCCTCAGGGCGTGGCATCCCGGCAGGGTGAGCGCCCCCCGGCCAGCCGCAGCCGGCCGCTTCCCGCCGCGATCCCGAGCCGGGCCACCGAGCCCGCCGGCAGCTCCAGCACGTAGCGCACCGGCATCGGCGCCTCGATGGTGCGCAGGGAGAAGGGTACGGTGTCGGTCGCGACGAAGCGCACCCGTCCCGCGGCGTCCAGGAACAGCATGTCGAGGGGATGGGGCGTGTCCTTCATCCACATGGCCACCCGGCGGGTGGTGCCGAAGTCGAACAGCATGCCGGTGCCCTCCGGCACCTCCTCCCGCCCCATCAGCCCGTGGGCGCGGGCGTCCGGCGTGCAGGCCAGCTCCAGGCGGAGGAGATGGCGGCCCGTCGCCGTCTCCAGGGTCAGTTCCGCCTGCGGGAAGGGACGGCCGTCACCGGCGAGGGCGGCGGTGGCGAGCCCGGCACCGAGCAGCGCCACCGGCACCCGTCGCCGGCGACTTGCGCCCGGCCGGCGCCGTGGCAAGTTCCGGCCGGCCCGGCACGCGAGGAGGTGGACGATGGACATCGCGGCGCGCATCCGCAAGATCCCCGATTTCCCCAAGCCCGGCATCCTCTTCTACGACATCTCCACCCTGCTCATCGATCCCGCCGTCTGGCGCGAGACCGTCCGCCGCCTCGCCGATCTCGCCCGCTCCTTCCGCCCCGACGTGCTGGCGGCCATCGAGTCCCGCGGCTTCCTCATCGCCTCGCCGCTGGCGCTGGAGCTGGGCGTGGGCTTCACCATGGTGCGCAAGGTGGGCAAGCTCCCCGGCGTGGTGGTGAGTCATTCCTACGACCTGGAATACGGCAGCGACACCCTCCAGATGGCGGAGGGGCTGGTGCCGCGGGGAGCACGGGTGCTGGTGGTGGACGATCTGGTGGCCACCGGCGGCACCGCCGCCGCCACCGTGGAACTGCTGCGCAAGGTGGGCGCGGAGCCGGTGGGCGCCCTCTTCCTGATCGAGCTCGTCCATCTGGGCGGCATGGCCCGCCTCGGGGTCGAGGGCCGGGCGCTGCTCCGGTTCGACGGCACCTGAGCTGCCGCCGCGACCCCACCGCCCCATATGTCCGACGATCCCGGGGAGGAGCCGGATGCTGGTCAAGCTGCCCGAACCCGATCCCGACATCCTCGCCCGACGGGCGGAGATCGTGGCCGCCCTGCGGGCCATCGTCCCCGATCCCGAGGGGGTGGTGGAGGATCCCGAGGAGCTCCGCGCCTTCGAGTGCGACGGCCTCACCGCCTATCGCACGGTCCCGCTGGTGGCGGTGCTGCCGGAGACCACCGACCAGGTGGCGCGCATCCTCCGCTGGTGCCGCGATCACGGCGTCAAGGTGGTGCCGCGGGGCGCCGGCACCTCCCTCTCCGGCGGCGCGCTGCCGTTGGCCGACGGCGTGCTGCTGGTGATGAGCCGTTTCGACCGCATCCTCGAGATCGACTACGAGGACCGGGTGGTGGTGGCCCAGCCCGGGGTCACCAATCTCGCCATCACCCGCGCCGTCGAGGCCGAGGGCTTCCATTACGCCCCCGATCCCTCCTCGCAGATCGCGTGCACCATCGGCGGCAACGTGGCCGAGAACTCCGGCGGCGTCCACTGCCTCAAATACGGCCTCACCGCCCACAACGTGCTGGGGGTGGAGCTGGTGACGGTGGACGGCGAGGTGGTGCGCCTCGGCGGCCGCCATGCCGGACCCGAGGCCTACGACCTGCTGGGGGTGGTGCTGGGCTCGGAGGGGATGCTGGGCGTGGTGACGGAGGTCACCGTCCGCATCCTGCCGAAGCCGGAATGCGCCCGCGCCGTGCTCATGGCCTTCGACTCGGTGGAGAAGGGCGGGGACTGCGTGGCCGCCATCATCGCCGAGGGCATCATTCCGGCGGGTCTCGAGATGATGGACCATCTCGCCATCAACGCCGCCGAGGACTTCTGCGCACCCGGCTATCCCCGCGAGGCGGAGGCGCTGCTCATCTGCGAGCTGGACGGCCCCGAGGCGGAGGTGGAGCATCTGATCGGCGTGGTCTCGGCCATCGCCCGCCAGCACGGCGCCTTCTTGGTCAAGGTCAGCGAGAGCGAGGAGGAACGGCTGCGCTTCTGGGCCGGGCGCAAGAACGCCTTTCCGGCGGTGGGCCGTATCTCGCCCGACTATTACTGCATGGACGGCACCATTCCCCGCCACCGCCTCGCCGAGGTGCTGGCCCGCATGCGCGAGATGAGCGAACGGTACGGGCTGCGGGTGGCCAACGTCTTCCACGCCGGCGACGGCAATCTCCATCCGCTGATCCTCTACGATGCCAACGCGCCGGGCGAGCTGGAGAAGGCCGAGGCCTTCGGTGCCGACATCCTGAGACTGTGCGTGGAGGTGGGCGGCGTGCTCACCGGCGAGCACGGCGTCGGCATCGAGAAGCGCGATCTCATGCCGGTGATGTTCTCGGAGGAGGACCTGAGGCAGCAGCAGCGGCTCAAGTGCGCCTTCGATCCGGACCATCTGCTCAATCCGGGCAAGGTCTTCCCCACCCTCCACCGCTGCGCCGAACTGGGACGGGTCCACGTCCGCGGCGGCCGCCTGCGCTTCCCCGATCTGCCGCGGTTCTGAGGGGAAAGGGAAGGGATTTCCGTGTCCCGCCATCCGGTCGCCGGCCCCGGCGGCGCCCGGTCGTGGGCGCGCGGCCTCAGTCCGCGAAGGGGTCGTGGACGAGGATGGTGTCGTCCCGGTCGGGGCTGGTGGAGAGCAGTGCCACCGGACACTCCACCAGCTCCTCCAGCCGCTTGACGAACTTCACCGCATTGGCCGGCAGTTCGGCGAAGCTCCGCGCGCCCCGCGTGCTCTCGCGCCAGCCGTCCAGCTCCTCGTAGACGGGGCGCACGTTGGCCTGGGCGCGCATCCCCGCCGGCAGGTGGTGGAGGAGCTGGCCGCCCAGGCTGTAGGCGGTGCACAGCTTGATGGTGTCGAAACCGTCCAGCACGTCGAGCTTGGTGAGCGCCAGCCCGTCGATGCCGCCCAGCTTCACCGCCTGGCGCACCAGCACCGCGTCGAACCAGCCGCACCGTCGCCGTCTGCCCGTCACCGTGCCGAATTCGCGCCCGCGCTCGCCCAGTTTCCGTCCCGTCTCGTCGTCCAGCTCGGTGGGGAAGGGACCGGCCCCCACCCGGGTGGTGTAGGCCTTGCAGATGCCCAACACGTAGCCCACGGTGTCCGGTCCCACGCCGGCGCCCAGCGCCGCCTGGGCGGCGAGGGTGTTGGAGGAGGTGACGAAGGGATAGGTGCCGTGGTCCACGTCCAGCATCGCCCCCTGGGCGCCCTCGAAGAGGATGCGGCGGCCGGCCCGCTTGAGCTCCGCGAGCCGCATCCACACGGGCTCGGCGAAGGGCAGGATCTTGGGGGCGATGGCGAGGAGGGAGTCGCGCAGCGCCGCCGGGTCCACTTCGGGGATGCCCAGGCCACGCCGGAGCGCGTTGTGGTGGAGCAGCAGCTCGGCGATCTTGGCCTCCAGCACGTCGCGGTCGGCCAGGTCCGCCACCCGGATGGCGCGGCGTGCCACCTTGTCCTCGTAGGCGGGACCGATGCCGCGGCCGGTGGTGCCGATGCGTCCCGTCCCCTCCCGCATCTCCGCCCGCGCCTGTTCCCGTGCCCGGTCCAGCTCGCCGTGCAGCGGCAGGATCAGCGGCGCGTTCTCGGCGATGCGCAGGTTCTCGGTGGTGACGGGCACCCCCTGGCTGCGCAGGCGCTCGATCTCCTCGAGGAGCGCCCAGGGATCGATCACCACGCCGTTGCCGATGATGGAGAGCTTGCCCCGCACCACCCCCGAGGGCAGCAGCGACAGCTTGTAGGTGCGCCCGTCGACCACCAGCGTGTGGCCGGCATTGTGGCCGCCCTGGAAGCGCACGACCACGTCGGCCCGGACGCTGAGCCAGTCGACGATCTTGCCCTTGCCCTCGTCGCCCCACTGGGCGCCCACCACCGCCACATTGGTCATGCCCGCCGCACTCCCTCGCGGGGCTCCGCCCCCGGCGCGCGTCCATACACGCGCCCACCGGCGGGGGGAAGCGCTCCGCGCTCAGAAATGCCGGAAGCCCGTCGTCGCCGGCGTCACCGGCCGCCCCGCCTCGTCCCGCACCTCCACGCCGCTCCCGGTCACCACCGTGCCGATCCGGGTGAGGGGGAGACCAAGGCGGGCGGAGAGTTCGGCGATGCGTCCCCGCACCTCCGGCGGTGCCGCGAACAGAAGCTCGTAGTCGTCGCCGCCGGCGAGCGCCGCCTCCCGCCAGCCCGGGATGGCCCGCGCCGCCGCGCGCACCGGCAGCCGCGCCAGCTCGATGCGGGCGCCCACGCCCGAGGCGCGGCAGAGATGGTCCAGGTCCTGCAGCAGACCGTCGGAGACGTCGACGACGGCACGGGCCAGATCCCGCAGCGCCACTCCCAACGCGAGCCGCGGCTCCGGCAGACGGTAGCGCTGCACGAAGGGCCCGGCGTCCTCGTCGGGCACCGCGAGGCCCCGCAGGATGCGCAGCCCCAGCGCCGCATCGCCGAGCGTGCCCGAGACCCAGAGATCGTCGCCGGGCCGCGCCCCCCGCCGCCGCAGCACCCGGCCCCGCGGCACCGTGCCGATGGCGGTGAGAGTGGCGGCGAAGGGCCCGGGGGTCGCCACCGTGTCGCCGCCCAGGAGCCCGAGGCCGAAGCGTTGCTGATCCTCGGCCAGCCCCGCCGCGAAGGCCTCGAGCCAGGCGTCCTCCAGCTCCCGCGGGCGCAGCAGGGCGGTGAGATAGCCCAGAGGTTCGGCCCCCATGGCGGCGAGATCGGAGAGATTGACCCGCAGCAGCTTGCGGGCGACGAGGTCCGGCGGATCGTCCGGCAGGGCGTGCACGCCCAGCACCAGCGCGTCCTTGGTCACCACCAGCTCGCGGTCGGGCGGGCAGGCCACCAGCGCGGCGTCGTCGGCGAGTCCCAGCGCGCCGGGCATGCCGGCGGCGAGGGGGGCCAGCACCTCCGCGATGAAGGTGAACTCGTCGCGGCTCAAGACGTGGGTTCCTCCGTGCGGAGCCGCCGGGCGAGGCGGTCGAGGGCGGCGTTGGCGAAGGCCGGCTCGCCGCCGCCGAGCAGCACGTGAGCCAGCTCCACGTATTCGCCCACCACCACCCGCCAGGGCACCTCAGGGCGGTGGATGAGCTCGAAGGCCGCGGCCCGGAGCAGCGCCCGCAGGGTGACGTCGAGGCGCTCCGGTGTCCAGCCGGTGCGCAGCACCGGCGCGATCTCCCGGTCCAGTTCGCGGCGCCGGGCCCACACCCCGCCGACCAGCATGGCGAACCAGTCCTCGTCCACCGCCGGCACCGGGCCGTCGCCCGCCACCGCCCGTCGCAGTTCCCCCAGCCGGTGTTCGCGGAACTCGCGGATCACCGCCTCCGGCGTGCCGCCGGCCACATCCAGCTGGTAGAGGGCCTGGACGGCGGCGAGGCGCGCGAGCCGCCGCCGCGGCGGCCGCAGGGGGCGGGCCTCGGCGGCGCTCATCGCCCCGCCTCCAGCCGCCGGCGCCAGGCCAGCAGCGTCAGGGCGGCGCGAGCGGCGAAGCCCCCCTTGTCCTCGCCGTCCGGATCGGCCCGCCGGCGCGCCTGGTCGAGCCGGTCGACGGTGAGAATGCCGTTGCCGATGCAGAGCCCCCCGCGCACGGCGAGTTCGGTGAGCCCGCGCGCGCTCTCCAGGGCGACGATCTCGAAGTGGAAGGTCTCCCCCCGCACCACGCAACCCAGGGCCACATAGGCGTCGAAACCGCCATGGCGATCGGCGAGGGCGACGGCGGCGGGGATCTCGAGGGCCCCCGGCACCGTCACCGTCTCCACACGGGCGCCGGCCCGGGCCAGCACCCGCCGGGCTCCCGTCTCCAAAAGGGCGTGGATCTCGCGATGGTAGGGCGCGGCCACCAGCAGCACGCGCACGCCGGGCAGATGCGGGATCTCGCCGGTGTCGGGGGTTCCGGCCATCAGCCCTCTCCGTCGATGCGGCGCGTCTCCACCACTTGCAGGCCGTAGCCCTCGAGGCCAGGGATGGTGCGCTCCACGGTGTTCGAGAGCAGGATCATGCGGTGGACGCCGAGATCGCGCAGGATCTGGGCACCGATGCCGTAGACGCGCAGGTCGCGCGGGCGCCGCGGCCGCTCGCCCAGCCGCTCGCGCACGCGCCGGGAGATGGCATCGGGCAGCGGTTCGCGCAAGACGACGACGACGCCGCGGCCGGCCCGGCCGACCATCTCCATGGCCCGCTGCAGCCGGTCGCCGCGGCCGGCGGGACCACCGCCCAGCAGATCCTCCAGCATGTCCACGGCGTGCACCCGCACCAGCACCGGCTCGTCCGTCTCCACGTCGCCCTTGACCAGCGCCACGTGCTCCACCCCGTCCAGCACGTTGACGTAGACCTGGAGGCGGAAGTCGCCGCCGAAGCGGCTGTGGAAGGGCATGGCCACCTCCCGTTCCACCAGCCGGTCGTGCTTGAGGCGGTAGGCGATGAGGTCGGCGATGGTGCCGATGCGCAGACCGTGGCGCTCGGCGAAGGCCAGCAGGTCGGGCAGCCGCGCCATGGTGCCGTCGTCGTTCATGATCTCGCAGATGACCCCGGCGGGATAGAGGCCGGCGAGGCGGGCGATGTCCACCGCCGCCTCGGTGTGGCCGGCGCGGACCAGCACGCCGCCGTCGCGGGCCATGAGGGGGAAGACGTGGCCCGGGGTGACGAGATCGTCGCGGGTGGACGCGGGATCGATGGCGACGGCGATGGTGCGGGCGCGGTCGGCGGCGGAGATGCCGGTGGTCACTCCCTCCCGCGCCTCGATGCTGACGGTGAAGGCGGTGGCGAGACGCGATTCGTTGCCCTGGGCCATGAGCGGCAGGCCCAGCTCCTCGCAGCGCTGCCGGGTGAGGGCGAGACAGACGAGGCCGCGGCCGTACTTGGCCATGAAGTTGACCGCCTGGGCGTCGCAGAACTGGGCGGGGATGACGAGATCCCCCTCGTTCTCCCGGTCCTCGTCGTCCACCAGGACGAACATCTCGCCGCGACGGGCGGCCTCGATGATGTCCTCGATGGGACTGATGCGGGGATGGCGCGACATGGGCAGGCTCCGGCCTCAGGACCCGTGGCGGTGGGCGAGCTGACGGGCCACGTAGCGGGCCAGCATGTCCACCTCGACGTTGACGGCGTCCCCCGGCCGGCGATCGCCGAGGGTGGTGACGGCACGGGTGTGGGGGATCAGCGCCACGGCGAAGCGGTCGTCGCCGGCCTCGGTGACGGTGAGGGAGACCCCGTCGACGGCGATGGAGCCCTTGACGGCCACCAGCGGCGCCAGGGCCGGCGGGATCGTCACCTCCATCCGCCACATCCCGCCCACCGGCTCCAGGGCGGTGATGCGCCCCACCGCGTCCACGTGGCCGAAGACGAGATGGCCGCCGAGCTCGTCGCCCAGCCGCAGCGCCCGCTCCAGATTGACCCGCCGGCCCGGCGTCCAGGTGCCGAGGGTGGTGCGCGCCAGCGTCTCGGCCACGGCGTGGACGCGATAACACCGCCCCGCCACCGCCGTCACCGTGAGACACACGCCGTCGTGGGCGATGCTGGCGCCGAGGGGCAGCACCGCCGGATCGAAGGCGGGTTCGACGAGCAGATCACGTCCGCCCGCCCGCGCCTCCACCGCCGCGATCCGCCCGATATGGGTCACGATCCCGGTGAACACCCGACCCTTCCCGTCTCCGCCTCCGGCTCCAGCACCAACAGCCGATCCTCGCCGAGGCGGGTCTCGTCCACCACCCGAAAGCGCGGCGCCTCGCCCACCCGGTCGAGGCCGAGGGCCCCCACCGCCGCCACCCCCTCGGCGCCGAAGACCAGCGGTGCGTGCACCAGATGGAGTCGATCCACCACCCCTTCCAGCAGCAGCGCCGCCGCCAGCGTGCCGCCGCCCTCCACCAGCAGGCGGGTGAGGCCGCGCCGGGCGAGGAGGCCGAGGGCCTCGCGCAGGAAGGGCCCATCCACCGCCATCACCTCCACCCCTCTCGCCTCGAGGGCCGCGCGGCGGCGGGGGTCCGCATCGCCGCGGGTGAGCACCCACACCGGCCCGCGCGCCACGGTGCGGGCGAGGGTGGACTCCGGCGGGAGCCGCAGCCGGCGGTCGAACACCACCCGCACCGGCTGGGAGTCCTCGAGACCCGGCAGGCGGCAGGTGAGTTCGGGATCGTCGGCGAGGGCGGTGCCGCTGCCCACCGCCACGGCATCGTGGCAGGCGCGCAGGCGGTGGGCCTCGGTGCGGGCGCGTTCGCCCGAGACCCAGCGGCTGTCGCCGCGGCGGGTGGCGATGCGCCCGTCGAGGGTGAGGGCGAGCTTGAGGGCCACCATCGGCCGGCCGTCGCGGATGCGGCGATAGAGGCCGAGGTTCTGGGCGCGCGCCTCGGCCTCGAGACAGCCCACCTCCACCGTCACGCCGGCGGCACGCAGTTCGGCGATGCCACGGCCGTCGACCCGCGGATCGGGATCGATGCAGCCCACCACCACCCGCCGGATGCCGGCGGCGAGCAGGGCGTGGGTGCAGGGCGGCGTCTGTCCGGTGTGGTTGCAGGGTTCGAGGGTGACGTAGGCCTCCGCCCCCCGCGCCGCCTCGCCGGCCCGCGCCAGCGCCTCCGTCTCGGCGTGGGGGCGGCCGCCGCGACGGGTCCAGCCGCGGCCGACGATGCGTCCCTCCCGCACGATCACGCAACCCACCGAGGGATTGGGCCAGGTGCGGCCGAGCTCGCGCTCGGCCAGCGCCAGCGCCACCCGCATGAAGCGTTCGTCGCGGGCGGCGGTGGCGCTCACCGTCCCCCCTCGCCCTCGCCGGAGGGCAGACGGCGGATGAACTCCTCGAAGTCGCGGGCGCGGGCGAAGTCGCGGTAGACGGAGGCGAAGCGGACGTAGGCCACCTCGTCGAGGCCGGCGAGGCTCTCCATGGCGAGCTCGCCGATGCGGCGCGATTCCACCTCGCTCTCGCCGCTGGTCTCGAGCCGGCGGACGATGCCGGCGACGATGCGGTCGATGCGCTCCTCGGAGATGCCGCGCTTGCGGGTGGCGATGCGGATGGAACGGGCGAGTTTCTCGCGGTCGAAGGGCTGGCGGCGGCCGTCCTTCTTGATCACCACCAGCTCCCGGAGCTGCACCCGTTCGAAGGTGGTGAAACGGGCGCCGCAGCCACCGCACTGGCGGCGGCGGCGGATGGCGGTGCCGTCGTCCACCGGCCGCGAGTCCTTGACCTGGCTCTCGGCGTAGCCGCAGAAGGGACAGCGCATCGTCACGTCCGGCTCCCCGCCGGGGTTATAGGCCGCGCCGGCCGCCGGGGACAGGGGACGCGGCCGGCTTGCCGGGGCGGGGCGGCGGCGCCATCCTCCCGGCGGCATCCGGGGAGCGCACGCATGAGCGGCGACCGTCCGGCGGCAGACGGACCGCACGGGGACGCCGCCGTCGGGAACGGCGGGACCGGCACCGGCGAGCGCCTGGATCACCTGCTGGTGGTCTCCGTCGAACAGGCGGTGGCGGCGCCGCTGTGTACGCGGCTGCTGGCCGACGCCGGCGCGCGGGTGATCAAGGTGGAGCGTCCCGAGGGCGATTTCGCCCGCCGCTACGACCGCTATGTCGACGGCGAGAGCGCCAACTTCGTCTGGCTCAACCGCGGCAAGGAGAGCATCGCCCTCGATCTGCGCGATCCCGGCGATCGGGCGTTGCTGCGGCGCATGCTGCGGCGGGCCGACGTGTTCGTGCAGAACCTGGCGCCGGGCGCCATCCGGCGACTCGGCCTCGCGCCCGAGACCCTGCTCGCCGCCAATCCGCGCCTCGTGATCTGCCACATCTCCGGCTATGGCGAGGAGGGACCGCGTGCCCGTCGAAAGGCCTACGATCTCCTGGTGCAGGCGGAATCCGGCATCGCCTGGGTGACCGGCCTCGACGATCGGCCCACCCGGGTGGGCGTGTCGGTGTGCGACATCGCCGCCGGCCTCAACGCCTATGCCGGCATCCTCCACGCCCTGCTGCTGCGCGAGCGCACCGGCCGCGGCCGGCTGGTGGAGACCTCCCTCTTCCACGCCGTCGGCGAATGGATGAACGTCCCCTTCCTGATCCATCGCCATGCCGGTCTCTCGCCGCCCCGCCCCGGCCTTCATCACCCCAGCATCGCCCCCTATGGCGCCTATCGCTGCCGCTGCGGCCGCGAGATCCTGATCGCCGTCCAGAACGAACGCGAATGGGCGCGTTTCTGCCGCGAGATCCTCGGTCGGCCAGAGCTCGCGGACGATCCGCGCTTCCACGACAATCCCGCCCGAGTGGCGCACCGGCGCGAGCTGGACGGCCTGATCGCCGAGGTCTTCGCCCGCATCGACCGCAAGACGCTGGCGGCGCGCCTGGAGGAGGCCGCCATCGCCCACGGCTTTCTCTCCACCCTCGAGGATCTCGACCGCCATCCCCAGAACCGCTACGAGACGGTGACCGGCGAGGGCGGCGGCACCATCACCCTCCTGGGCCGCGGCTATCGCCTCGGCGGCGAGCCCCCCGCCCGCGGGCGGGTGCCGCGGCTCGACGAGCACGGCGCGGCGATCCGCGCCGAATTCGCGGAGGATCGGACGGGGGAGGCGGATCCGTGACCATGCGACGCTTCGTGGACCGGGTGGCCATCGTCACCGGCGGCGCCTCGGGCTTCGGCCGCGGCATCGCCCTGCGGCTGGCGGCGGAGGGTGCGCGGGTGGCGATCCTCGACATCGATGCCGAGGGGGCGGCGCGGGCGGCCCGCGAGATGGACGGGGAAGTTCGCGCCTTTCCCTGTGACGTGGCCGACGGCGCCTCGGTGGCGGCGGCGGTGGCGGCGGTGCGGGAGGCCTTCGGCGGCCTCGACGTGCTGGTGAACAACGCCGGCACCAGCCACCGCAACATGCCCATGCTGGAGGTGCCGGAGGCGGAATTCGACCGGGTCTTCGCGGTCAACGTCAAGTCCCTCTACCACACCGCCCGCGCCTGCGTGCCGCTGCTGCGCGCCCGCGGTGGCGGCGTGATCGTCAACGTGGGCTCCACCGCCGGCATCCGCCCCAGACCCGGCCTCGCCTGGTACAACGCCACCAAGGCAGCGGTGAACAATCTCACGAAGACCATGGCCCTCGAGCTCGCGCCCGACGGCATCCGCGTGGTGGGGGTGGCGCCGGTGGCCGGCGAGACCCCGCTGCTCGCCACCTTCCTCGGCGAGGACACCCCGGAGCAAAGGCGCCGGTTCCTCGCCACCATCCCCCGCGGCCGCTTCTCCACCCCGACCGACGTGGCGGCGGCCGTGGCCTTCCTCGCCTCGGACGAGGCCGACATGATCACGGGAGCCATCCTGGAGGTGGACGGTGGACGCTGCGTCTGAATTCTACGAACCCCTCTTCGCCACCGGACCGGACACCACCCCCTGGCGCCGGCTGGAGGTGGACGGCGTGCGTCCCGTCACCCTCGGCGGCCGCGCCTTCCTCGAGGTGGCGCCGGAGGTGCTGACTCACCTCGCGGAGGAGGCCTTCTTCGACGTCCATCACCTCTTCCGCCCCTCCCATCTGCGCCAGCTCCGCGCCATCCTCGACGATCCCGAGGCCTCCGCCGCCGACCGCTTCGTCGCCCTGGAGCTGCTCAAGAACGCGGTGATCGCCGCCGGCCGCCGGTTCCCGAGCTGCCAGGACACCGGCACCGCCATCGTCATCGCGAAGAAGGGCGAGGGCGTGCTCACCGGCGGCGACGACCGGGCGGCGCTGTCGCTGGGCATCGCCCGCACCTACCGTGAGCGCAATCTGCGCTATTCCCAGCTCGCCCCCCTCTCCATGTTCGAGGAGCGCAACACCGGCACCAATCTGCCGGCCCAGTTCCACATCGAGGCGGTGCCCGGGAAGGAATACCGCTTCCTCTTCGTGGCCAAGGGCGGCGGCTCGGCCAACAAGACCTTCCTCTTCCAGGAGACGCCGCGCCTGCTGGATCCCGAGCGGCTCATGACCTTTCTCGAGGAGAAGATCGCCTACATCGGCACCACCGCCTGCCCGCCCTATCACCTCGCGGTGGTGATCGGCGGTCTCTCGGCCGAGCAGACGCTGGAGACGGTGAAGCTCGCGAGTTGCCGCGAGCTGGACGACCTGCCCACCACCGGCAGCCCGCGGGGGCGCGCCTTCCGCGATCCCGAGTGGGAGGCGCGCATCCTGGAGACGACCCGCCGCCTCGGCATCGGCGCCCAGTTCGGCGGCAAGTACTACTGCCACGACGTGCGGGTGATCCGTCTGCCGCGTCACGGCGCCTCGCTGCCGGTGGGGATCGGCGTCTCCTGCTCCGCCGACCGCCAGATCCGGGCGAAGATCACCGAAGAGGGAGTCTTCCTGGAACGGCTGGAGGAGGACCCGGCCCGCCACCTGCCGGAGGTGGAGGTGGAGATGGGCGAGGCGGTGCCCGTCGATCTCCGCCGTCCCATGGACGAGATCCGGGCGACGCTGTCGCGGCTGGAAGTGGGGACGCCGGTGCGGCTCACCGGCCCCATGATCGTGGCCCGCGACCTCGCCCACAAGCGGATCGCCGAGCGCCTCCGTGCCGGCGGCGACCTCCCCGCCTGGTTCCGGGACCATCCCATCTACTACGCCGGCCCGGCCAAGGCGCCGGAGGGCCATCCCTCCGGCTCCTTCGGCCCCACCACCGCCGCCCGCATGGACCCCTACGTGCCGGAGTTCCAGGCCCGCGGCGGCGCGCTGGTGACGCTGGCCAAGGGCAACCGCTCGCGGCAGGTGGTGGAGTCCTGCCGGCGCCACGGCGGCTTCTATCTCGCCACCATCGGCGGGGCCGCGGCGCGGGTGGGGCGCGACATGATCCGCAAGGTGGAGGTGGTGGACTTCCCCGAACTGGGCATGGAGGCGGTCTGGCGCATCGAGGTGGAGGACATGCCCGCCTTCCTGGTGATCGACGACAAGGGCCACGACTTCTGGGAGACCCGGGTGCGCGTCCGGGTGCCCATGAGCGCCGACTGACGCACCATCGCCCGGGAGATCGCGGACCCCGCCCGCGGAGGGGCGGGGTCTCGCGTTTTGCGCAGGGATGCGACGGGTCAGGAAGGCGTCGCCACCTCGGCGCCGTTTCCGGACACGGTCTCCGCGACCGGTTCTTCGTAGACGGCGACCTGATTGAGCCCGAACAAGAAATATTGGTGCCGGTAGCCCTCGGCCTCGATCTCGTGACGGCGCAGATAGTGCTTGTGGTCACGGATGTGCGCGACGTTGACCAGGCGTAGTGCCGCCAGCACCTCCAGCACCGGCATGCCGTAGATGCTCGGGGTGGTGAGCACCACGTTGCGCGCCACCCGTCTGAATTCTCGCAGGGCTTGGCGCCAGTTGTGCAGATGCTCCACCACCGCGAGCGAGATCAGGAGATCTTAGGTCCGATCCGGGAAGGGCAGCGGTCGCTCAAGGTCGCACGGAATGACTTCCTCGTCCACCGGATCGAGATCGCAGCGATCGACCCGACAGCCGAGCGCAGCCAACTGGCGGGCCATGTGACCCTCACCGGATTCGGCATCGAGCACTCGGATTGCCCCGTGTTCCCCCTTCTCGCGGGCCAGTCGGTCGACGATGCGCAGGATGTGGCGCGTCGCCGTCTGCTCGCGTGTGCGTCGGGTGAACAGGTCGAACAGGGCCACCGGGCGCTCTCCCGCGCGGACTCGCGCTCAGTTCTCCAGGAAGCTGCGCAGCTTGCGCGAGCGCGAGGGGTGCTTGAGCTTGCGCAGGGCCTTGGCCTCGATCTGGCGGATCCGCTCGCGGGTGACGTTGAACTGCTGGCCCACCTCCTCGAGGGTGTGGTCGGTGTTCATGCCGATGCCGAAGCGCATGCGCAGCACCCGCTCCTCGCGGGGGGTGAGGGTGGCCAGCACCTCCGTGGTGGTCTCGCGCAGATTGGCGAGGGTGGCGGCATCCAGTGGCTGGACGGCGTTCTTGTCCTCGATGAAGTCGCCGAGATGGGAGTCCTCCTCGTCGCCGATGGGCGTCTCGAGGGAGATGGGCTCCTTGGCGATCTTGAGGACCTTGCGCACCTTGTCGAGGGGCATGTTGAGCTTGGCCGCCAGCTCCTCCGGCGTGGGCTCGCGGCCGTGGTCGTGGAGGAACTGGCGCGAGGCCCGCACCAGCTTGTTGATGGTCTCGATCATGTGGACGGGGATGCGGATGGTGCGGGCCTGATCGGCGATGGAGCGGGTGATGGCCTGACGGATCCACCAGGTGGCGTAGGTGGAGAACTTGTATCCTCTCCGGTATTCGAACTTGTCCACCGCCTTCATCAGGCCGATGTTGCCTTCCTGGATCAGATCCAGGAACTGAAGGCCCCGGTTGGTGTACTTCTTGGCGATGGAGATGACCAGCCGCAGATTGGCCTCGATCATCTCCTTCTTGGCCTGACTGGCCTCGCGGTCACCGCGCTGGACCGTCTGCACGATGCGGCGGAACTCGCCGATGCGGAGACCCGTCTCCTCGGCGATGCCGGCGATCTCGGCGCGGATCTCCTCGATCTCCTCCCGGTGCCGGCGCACGAACTCGGCCCAGCCGGGCTCCGGCAGGGTGGCGACGCGGTCGGCCCAGTCCGGCTCCAGTTCGTGGCCGAGATAGTGTTCGAGGAAGCTCTCGCGACTCACCCCGCAGGACTGGGCCAGGCGCAGCAGCTTGCCCTCCTGGCTCTGGAGATAGCGGTTCATGTCGTAGAGCTGCTCCACCAGCGCCTCCACCCGCCCGGTGGCGAGGCGCACCTGTTTGATCAGCTCCACCACCTCGTTCCGGGCCCGCTGGAAGGCCTCCTCCAGCGCGGCGGGCACCTCCTCGTTGTTCTGGATGAGGGCGAGGCGCTCGTCCTGCAGTTCCCGCAGCCGCTCGTAGGCCTCGGCGATGCGGTCGAAGGTCTCCAGCACGGGCCCGGCCAGCTTGGCCTCCAGCACCGCCAGCGGCGGCACGTCCTCGTCGAAGTCCCGATCCGCCTCCGCGTCCCCTTCCCCACCGGCCTCGCCGTCGCCGCGGACCTCGCCGTCGGGTCCCAGCCCCTGCATGGCCTCCAGGTCCACCACGTCACGGAGCAGCAGCCGTCCCTCGCGGATGGCGTCGCGCCAGCCGATGATGGCGCGCATGGTGAGGGGACTCTCGCACAGGGCCTCCAGCATGGTGTTGCGACCCGCCTCGATGCGCTTGGCGATCTCGATCTCGCCCTCGCGGGTCAGGAGCTGGATGGAGCCCATCTCGCGCAGGTACATGCGCACCGGATCGTCGGTGCGGCCGAGATAGTCCTCGTCGAAGCCGCCGACGTCCTCCTCCTCGTCGTCGTTGGCCGGCACCCGGGCACCGGCGGCGGGCTCGCCGGCACCGTCCTCCGCCGGCACCGCCTCCCGCACCACCTGGATGCCGCGGGCCTCGAGGCCGCCGATGATGTTCTCGATCTGCTCGGCCGAGACGCCGTCCGGCAAGACCGCGTTGAGCTCGTCGATGGTGATGGAGCCGCGCTTGCGGGCCTCGCCCAGGACCCGCCGCAGCTCCGGTGCGTGCGCGACCAGGGCCTCGAGTCCGTCCCGGCGACGCGACGACCGGGGGCTGCGTTTGCGGCTGTCGGTGGACGTGCTCCTGGCCTCGGACGCCTTGGCCATGCGGCTTACCTCCTGCTCGCTGCTCGGCCCGTGCGGGGGCGGCACGGCGCTCCCCGCACCGCTCCGGTGGGGTTGGCGATGGATCGGCGATGACGGACGGGCGCGGATCCGCTCACGGTTCGTCGCGATCGTCGGCGGACGGCACGCCTCCCGTCGCGGCCGGGTCGTTCCCGCCGCGGCGCAGCAGTTCGGTCACGTGCAGGAGTTCGCGCCGACGGGCGGCGCGCCGACCGAGCCGCTGCAGCATCTCCCGCCATTCCCCGAGCGCCTCCTCGCCGGCGGACGCGTCGGGAGTCGGGGAAGAGGCGTGCGGCATGCGCTCCAGCAACCTTCCGAAACCGTGTCGGGTCAAGTGGTCGCGCAGCCGGGTGGGGTCAAGATCGCCCCCCTCGGCGTACCAGTGCAGGAGCTCCTGGCGCAGCCGCTCGCACTCGGGATCGTCCAGCTCGAGCTCGGCGACCGCCTCCTCGTGCGCCGCCAGCAGTCCGGGTTCCGCCACCAGCCGGGCGAGGAAGTGCAGCTCCACGTCGCGGGCGAGCCCCGCCACCTCGCGGGCGAGGCGGCGAGGGGAGGCGGGCCGGGCGAGGGGCCGGACCGGTGCGCCCGCGCGCCCGCGGCGACCGCGCCGCCGGAGGGGGAACAGCCCCTCCAGCCGCCCGTGGAGTTCGGCGGCATAGGCGGCGCGCACGGCCGGATCGGCGATCTTGCGCACCAGCTCGCCCACGCGCCGGCGCAGCGCCGCCCGCCGCTCCGGCGTCGTGGGATCGGCCGCTTCCAGCTCGAAGCGCCAGAGCACCTCCACCAGCGGCAGACCCTCCGTCGCCAGTTCGGCGAAGGCCTTCGGTCCGCGGCCGCGGATCAGGGAGTCCGGATCCTCGCCCTCGGGCAGGAACAGAAAGCGCAGCGAGCGGCCCGGCCGCAGCAGCGGCAGCGCCCGCAGCGCCGCTCGCCACGCCGCCCGCCGGCCGGCGGCATCGCCGTCGAAGCACAGCACCGGCTCGTCCGCGAGCCGCCAGGCCTCGGCGAGCTGGGCGGGTCCGAGGGCGGTGCCGAGGGGCGCCACCGCCTCGGCGAAGCCGGCGCGATGCAGCGCCACCACGTCCATGTAGCCCTCCACCAGGAACAGCCGGCCCCGCTCGCGCGCCGGCCGGACGGCACGATGGAGGTTGAAGAGCAGCTCGCCCTTGCGGAAGAGGGGGGTTTCGGGAGTGTTCAGATATTTGGCGGGATGGTGGCCGAGGGCGCGGCCGCCGAAGCCCACCACCCGGCCGCGGCGGTCGTGGATGGGGAAGATGAGCCGGTCGCGGAAGCGGTCGCGCAGGCGGTCGCCGCGCCGCACCACCAGTCCCGCCGTCTCCAGCAGCGCCGCCGGGAAGCCGCGGGCGCCGAGGGCGCGGGCGAGACCGTCGCCGTCCGGCGGGGCATAGCCCAGGGCGAAGGTCTCGGCGGTGGCGGCGTCGACCCCGCGCCCGTCGAGATAGCGTCGCGCCCCCTCGCCCTCCGGTCCCTGCAGACGGGCGCGGAACCAGGCGAGGGCGGCGGCGTTGGCCTCGTAGAGGCGCACGTCCGGACGCGGACGTTCCGCACGGCGTTCGCGCGGCGGCAGGGGGATGCCGGTGAGCTCGGCCGCCCGTTCGAGGGCGCGGGGAAAGTCCAGCCCCTCGACGCGCATGAGGAAGTCGATGGCGTTGCCGTGGGCGCCGCAGCCGAAGCAGTGGAAGAAACCCTTCTCCTCCACCACGGTGAAGGAGGGGGTCTTCTCGCGGTGGAAGGGACACAGCCCCACCCATTCGCGGCCGCGACGGGTGAGCCGCACGTAGCGGCCGACGACTTCGGCGAGGGGAAGCCGCGCCTTGAACGCCTCGAGGGCGGGATCGCTCACGGCCCGCCGTTCCCGCCGGCGAGACGCCGCGTGACCAGCTTCTTCGCCTCCAGCGCGTCGAGCTGGCCGTCGTAGCGGCTCTTGAGCCAGGCCATCACCCGGCCGGCGTCGCGGATGCTGCGGGCGCCGGTCTCGCGGATGGCCTCCTCCACCGTCTCGGCGAGGCGCCGCGGATCCATCCGCGGCGGCAGGAAGCGTTCCAGCACCGAGATCTCCTCGGCCTCGCGGGCGGCCTCGTCGAGCCGCACCTCCGCCTCGCAGCGGGCGATGTCGGCCCGGCGCTGACGGATCATGTCGCGCAGGAGCCGCTCGACGGCGCGATCGTCCAGTTCCACCTCCTCCCCGCCCTCGCGGGCGGCCTGCTCGCGCTCGTCGAGGGCGGTGAGCAGCAGCCGGAGGGTGGCGGCGGTCCGCTCGTCGCCCGTGGCCCGGGCCTCGCGGTAGGCCGCCTCGATGCGTTCGCGGAGCACGTTGCGCCTCTCTGCGCGGTCGGTCTCGCGGGTCATGGACGCACCCGACGGGTGCCGGACGGGGCCCGTGCGACCCGTACCAACATCGTCCGCACCATCTCCCGAAGCAAGGGGCGGACGGCCTCCGCCGTCCGCCCCGCGTCGCCCGCACTTCCTCAGCCGGCGGCGGCCGGATCCGGCTCGTCCTCGCTCTCGCGGGCGAGGCGCACCGCCTCGCGGACGGTGCCGTCGTCGCCCACCTCGTTGGCGAGGATCAGCGCGAGCCGGGCGAAGAAACGCAGCGCCCGCCGCTCGTCGAGGTCGCGGCAGGCCTCGACGATGGCGGCATAGGTGCCGTCGAAGTCGACGAGACGCGGCTCGGTGCGGGGCGTGCTCATCGGCCGTCCTCCCTGCCGATGGCTCTGAGCACGGCGGCGCGCAGCGCGTCCGGATCGGGCCGGCGCCAGCGCGCGGCCACGTGCTGATCGGGCCGGAACAGATAGGTGGTGCCCGGGGCGAGATCGTAGCGGCGGGTGAGCAGACCCTCCACGTCCACCAGATCGCGGCCGCGGTCGACGCCGGCGGTGAAGATCCGCACCGGTACCGGCAGATCCGCCACCGCCCGCCGCAGGGCCTCCACCTCCCCCGCCCCGGGCACGTGCATTACCACGAAGTCGCCGTCGAGGGCATGGAGGAGCCAGCTCCGGCGCCCCCCGCGGGCGACGGGGGCGTCGACGGCGGGGCTGCCGGGCCGCATGAAGGCCGGGAAGGAGTCGCGATCGGGCGTCAGCAGGGGCGAGCCGTCGTAGACCGCCGGCAGCGAGAGACGGCCACTGTTGACGAAGCGGCGGGCGAAGTCGAACCGTTCGGAGAGCTCCAGCACGGCATCCCTGAGCGCCCGCGGCCCCGCGCCCTTGGGGGTGATGAAGTCGGTGGAGCGGGTGGAGTTGAGGATGTTCTCGTCGGTGGCGGGGATGCGCTCGGCATCGTAGCTGTCCAGCAGGCTCTCCGGCGCCGTCCCCTCCAGCACCAGCGCCAGCTTCCAGGCGAGATTGTCGGCGTCCTGGATGCCGCCGTTGCCGCCGCGGGCGCCGAAGGGAGAGACCTGGTGGGCGGAGTCGCCGGCGAAGATCACCCGCCCGTGGCGGAAGCGCTCGAGCCGGCGGCACTGGAAAGTGTAGACCGACACCCACTCGATCTCGAAGGGCCGTTCGCCGAGCATCGCCCGCAGCCGCGGGACGACCCGTTCCGGCTTCTTCTCCTCCTCCGGATCGGCCTGCCAGCCGAGCTGCAGGTCGATGCGCCAGACATTGTCGGCCTGCTTGTGGAGCAGCGCCGACTGGCCGGAATGGAAGGGCGGCTCGAACCAGAACCAACGCTCGGCGGGATAGTCCGCCTGCATGTGGACGTCGGTGATGAGGAAGCGGTCCTCGAAGATCTGGCCGCGGAACTCGAGGCCCAGCATCTTGCGGACCGGACTCTTCGCCCCGTCGCAGGCGATCAGATAGCGGGCGTGGACGGCATAGGGGCCCTCCGGACTCTCCAAGGCCACCCGCACGCCGTCGTCGGCGGGCTCCACCCCCACCACCCGCGTCCGCCAGCGGATCTCGAGGTTGGGCTCGCGCTCGGCGGCATCCACCTCGTATTCCTCGAAATAGTACTGCTGCAGGTTGACGAAGGCGGGCATCCGGTGTCCCGGTTCCGGCAGCAGGTCGAAACGGTAGATCTCGCGGTCGCGGAAGAACACTCGCCCCACGTTCCAGGTGACGCCCTTCTCCAGCAGCCGCTCGCCGAGACCCAGCCGGTCCATGATCTCGAGGGTGCGCTTGGACCAGCAGATGGCGCGGGAGCCGATGCTCACCGTGTCGTCGTCGTCCACCAGCAGCACCCGGCGGCCGCGGCGGGCGAGATCGAGGGCGAAGGCGAGGCCCACGGGGCCGGCCCCCACCACCACCGTCTCGTGCTCGGCCGCCGTGGACCTGCGGGCGTCGGGCGTGGGGCGATAGGCGAATCGGGGATAGGTGTAGGTGCCCATCTCCTCCCTCCTCGGCAGTGCGGGCCGCACGCCGGACTCATAGGCGGGCGCGGAGAAAGTTTCAAATGAAACCTATTACCCCGATCCCGGTCCGGCCCGCTTCTCCACCAGCACCACGAAGGTGCCGCCCCGCGCCTCCACCGAGAGCAGGCGATGGCCCGAGGCCTCGGCATAGGCCTCCACGTCCTCCGGCGTCTGGGGATCGGTGGCGAGCAGGCAGATGCGGGTTCCGGCCTCCACCAGCATCAGCGCCTGGCGCAGCCGGACGAGGGGCAGCGGACAGGCGAGTCCGCGCGCGTCCACCAGCACCGCTCCGCCGCCGTCGCGCCCGTCGTCGATCACGGTCCGCCTCCCGCACCCTCGCGGCGGATGTCGTCCACCCGCCGCGGCGGGACAAGGGAGGAGCGCGGAGATCAGTCGTGCCAGTCCACGTCTTCGATCACGAAGGTGTCGTGCTCGAAATGCCCGAAACCGCGGAGGGCGCCGTGGGTGTGGGTCACATCGAATTCGTGCGTGGCCGGGGGGCGGGGATCACCCGCGAGTGGCTTGAAGTCCAGACCTTGCAGATTCACGCCCGTCGCCAGACACCGCGCGAGTTGATCCACCCGGCGATTGAACGCATGGAGCGCATTCACGTCGAGCTCCCCGATCCGGTCCGCGAGCCTCCTCGCGTACGTGATCCGGCTCCCGAAAGGCGGCGGCTGCAACGCCTTCCGGTAGAGCGTCTCCCGCGCCCGCCGCCACAGCAGCTCGCCCCATTCCGTGAGCATGGCCCCGCCGTCCACCTCCACCCACAGCGCCTCGGGGAGCCGGCGCCGCCGCGGCTCCGCCGCCGGCACCGGCAATCCCAGGGCGAGGGCCCGGAAGACCTCCACCTGTTCGGCAAAGAGCGCGTGGTCGACGGTGATGGGCATGCGCGGGATGGTCACGCAGCGGTGGGTGCGTTCGAAGATGTAGAAGACCTCGCCGCCGCGGAGCATGGCGTAGGCCTGGAGGAACCCGTTGATGGCCTTGAAGCCGCCGGAGAGGTTGAAGAGAATCTCCGTCCATCCTCCCTCGCCCAGCCACCCGTCCAGTTCCCGCACCAGCGCCGTCAGACCGTAGCGCAGATCCTCGGGCGAACGGAGCGACAGGCCCCCGGGCGCGATCACCTCCTGCACGCCACATCCCCGCCGCTCCAGCCATTCCCGCACCAGCCCGGCGGCCTTCCGGCCGAGCCAGGTGTCGGTGGTGACGAGGAGGTGCGTCCCACCCTGCCGCGGGTCCGGAAAGCGGGCGAGCAGGCCGTTGAGCTCGGCGGAAAGCCGCCGGACATCCTTGGGCCCGGCCGAGGCGAGACGGCTCGTCGCCCGTGCCACGGCCCGGTTCAGACGGAGCCGCTCCCCCTCGGGAAGGTTCCGGACCTCCTCTTCGGTCCGATTGGCGTGGGCGATCAGCGCCCTCCGATCCTCGTCGCCGCTCGTATTGGTGAGGATGCTGGTCCCACAGGTGGTGACGACGATCCGCACGGCGCCCTCCTCCCCCGGCCCGGCCGTCCACGGGGTGATCACCGTGTCTTCCAGCAGAGGACGGGCGGGAGGTCCAGCCCGGCTTGCCGAGGCGACGGGGTGGGGGCAGTCTCCGGGCGGGAGCTGAGGCGGAGGCCCCGTGCGGCGGGTGGTGGCGAGCTGGAACGTCAATTCCGTCAAGGCCCACCTCGAGGTGGTGCGCGACTGGCTCGCCCGGGTGCGGCCCGACGTGCTGCTGCTGCAGGAGCTCAAGTGCCCCGAGGAGGCCTTTCCCCACGAGGCCTTCGCCGAACTCGGCTATCACGCCGCCGTGCGCGGCCAGCGCGGCTTCAACGGCGTCGCCATCCTCGCCGTCGAGCCGGTGGAAGTGCTGTACCGGGACCTGCCGGGCGATGCGACGGACCGTCAGGCCCGCTACATCGAGGGCCGCACCTGCGGGCTCAGGGTGGCCTCCGTCTACGCACCCAACGGCAATCCGCCGGAGTCCGACCGCTTCGCCTACAAGCTCGCCTGGCTCGCGCGCATGCGCGCGCACGCGACGGCGCTGCTGGAGGGCGACGAGCCGCTGGTGCTGGGCGGCGACTGGAACGTGATCCCGGAGGAGGTGGACTGTCACGATCCGGAGGCGTGGGCGGAGGACGCCCTGTTCCGGCCGGAGAGCCGCGCCGCCTTCCGCGCGCTCCTCCATCTCGGGCTCTACGACGCCTTCCGCGTCCGCCACCCGGAGGACCGGGCCTACACCTTCTGGGACTATCAGGGGCGCGCCTTCCAGCTCGACCACGGCATCCGCATCGACCACCTGCTGCTGGGGCCGCTCGCCGTCGACCGGCTGGAGGAGGCGTGGATCGACCGCGAGCCGCGCGGGCGCCGCAACACCTCCGACCACACGCCCGTCCTCGCCCGTCTCGACGTGCCCGGGCGGTGGGAGTGGGAGCCTTGAGCGCGTATATCCTGCTGGAGATCGAGGTGCACGATCCGGAGGCCTATCGCGCCTATGCGGCACGGACGCCGGAGCTGGTGGCGCGCTTCGGCGGACGCTTTCTCGTGCGCGGCGATGCCGAGGCGCTGGAAGGCGCGCCGCCGCGGCGCATCGTGCTGGTGGAGTTCCCGGACGAGGCGGCGGCGCGGGCGCTGTGGGAGAGTCCCGAATATCGGGAACTGGCGCGGATCCGCCACGCCGCCGCCCGCAGCCGGGCGCTGCTGCTCAGGAGCCCGCCGGCGGCGACGGCATCACCCGGGCCGGACGGGTGCGGATGCGGATCTCGCCGGTGAGGGTCCTGTGGACCGGACAGCGGTCGGCGATCTCCAGCAGGCGGGCCCGCTGGTCCGGCGCCAGATCCCCCTCCATCTCCACCACCCGCTCCAGCACCGTCACCCAGCCCTCGCGGCGCTCGCAATCCGCGCAGTCGCGGGCGTGGACGCGGCGGTGGGTGACGGCGCAGGAGAGGCGCCGCACCGGCCAGCCCCTGCGATCGGCGTAGAGACGCAGGGTCATGACGGTGCAGCTCGCGAGCGCTGCCGCCAGCAGCTCGTAGGGGTTGGGGCCGCGGTCGTCGCCGCCGGCCTCCCTGGGCTCGTCGGCCAGGAGCCGGTGCGGCCCCGCCAACACCTCCAAGGTGAAGCGCCCGGGCCCGTGCTCGCAGGCGATCACCGTGCCGCGGACGGGATGGACCCGCACCGGCCCCGCGCCCGCATCGCCGCTTCCGCTCACCGTCCCTCTCCCCGCTCCGGCCGCGGCGCCGACGTCTCCGCCGTCCCCTCCTCGCCCAGGAGTCCCGCCAGGCGGTCGAGAAAGGGGCGCTGGCCCGGGACGATACGGCGCCGGGCCTCCTCCAGATCGAACCAGGCGGCGCGGTCCACCTCCGGAAAGGCGGTCCGGCGGCCGGAGCCGGGCGGCCATTCCAGGGTGAAGGTGTTGCTGCGCAGCTCCGCCGGGTCGTAGTCGGCGGCGAAGGCCCAGGCCTGCACGATCTTGCCGGCGTGCTGGCGCACGCTGCCCAGCGGCCGGAAGGGCCCCTCCGGCGCGAAGCCCGTCTCCTCGCGGAACTCGCGCACGGCGGCCGCGAGGGCGTCCTCGCCGGGATCGATCTCGCCCTTGGCCAGCGACCAGACGCCGAGGTCCCGGCGGGCGAAGAAGGGACCGCCCGGGTGCACCAGCAGCACCTCGATGCGGCCGTCGCGGCGCCGATAGGGCAGCAGTCCCGCGCTCACCCGCGCCATCACCGCCTCAGCGGGAACGTTTCTTCGCGTAGGTGCCCATCAGCACCGCCTCGCCCAGCACGTGCCCCTCCATGGCCCGCTCGAGGGCGGCCCGGTCCGGCGTCCCGAGATCACCCAGGGGCGCATCGAGGGCGTAGAGCCGGAAGAAGTAGCGGTGGCGCCCCACGGGCGGGCAGGGGCCGCCCCAGGCGGGATCCCCCCAGTCGTTGCGCCCGCGGCGGGTGCCCGGCGGCAGTCCCCGCCGGTCGGCGTCCTCGGCGAGCCCGCGCACCTCCGCCGGCAGATCGTAGAGCACCCAGTGCACCCACACCACACGCGGCGCCCGCGGATCCGGCGCGTCCGGATCGTCCACCACGAGGGCGAAGGCCCGGGTGCCCGCCGGCGGATCGGACCAGCGCAGCGGCGGCGAGACGTCCTCGCCCTCGCAGGTGTAGCGGACGGGAATCCCGGCGCCGTCGGCGAAGGCCGGCGATTCGAGGGTGAAGGCCATGGCCGTGCCGCCCGGAAGGAACAGGACGGCGAGGGCGAGGGCGAGGGCGAGGAACGACCTCGGCACCGTCGGTCTCCCTTCAGTCGAGTCCCTCGAGGCGGTCGGCCAGCAGCGCCCCGCGGGAGGCCATCATGTAGAGGCCCATGTGGTGGGCGAGCTCGCGCGGATGGGCCGCCGTCTCCGGCAGCCCCAGCTCCCGCACCGTCTCCAGCGGCAGATCGTAGGTGCTGCAGGCGGGCTCGTAGACCACGACGTCGGCGAGCTCGCCCAGGAGGCGGTGGTTGCGGGCCGAGAGCGCCGTCAGCACGAAGTCCATCACGCAGATGTCGGTGCAGATGCCCACCACCACCAGCGCCCTGAGGTCGTGGACCAGGACCCAGTCGACGAAGCGATTGACGAAGAGCCCGTGGGCGCCGCGCACGTTGGCCGGCTCCATGGCGCCGACGAAGGTGTTGATGCAGTCCTTGCGCAGCAGCGTCGCCTCCGGGCAGGTCTCGAGCCAGGCCAGCCGTGGCACCAGATTCTCCTCGCCGGTGCCGCGGATGCAGTGGGGCGGATAGGGCGGCTCCGGCCGGTCCGGTTCGTGGGTGTCCAGCGTGACGAAGATGGGCCGGTGCCGCTCGGCGAAGGCCCGGGCCAGCCGGTCCGTCTCCTCCACCATCCGCTCGATGTGCGCATCCGGCGCCGGGGGCGCGAGATTGCCGGCACCGGGCGTGCAGAAGCCGTTGACCTCGTCGACGATCACGAGCCCGCTGCGCTCGGGCAGGCGACGGGTTCCGAGCGCGACGGGCATCTGTGCGCGCAGTCCCGCGAGGAGCGTCTGTCGGTCCGCCATCGCCACCTCCTCCCTCGGCCGCGTTCCCGCCTAAGATGGTCACGACGGCGGGCCGGCCCAAGGCGGCGTCTCAGCCGGACGATCCGACCACCACCCCCTCCGCCAGGAGACGGTCGATCTCCGCCGTCCCGTAGCCGAGTTCGGCGAGGATGGCCCGTGCGTCGGCGCCGAGCCGCGGCGGCGGTCTCCGTACCCTGCCGGGCGTGCGCCCGAACTTGAGGGGGATGCCGGTGCCGCGGTAGCCGTCCAGCTCCGCCACCATGCCGCGGTGGCGGGTGTGGGGATGCTCCAGCACCTCCGGCAGGCCCAGCACCGGCCCCACCGGCACGCCGAGGCGCAGCAGCTCCTCCGCCAGCCGCCGGCCGTCCCGGATGCGGAGGAGGGGCTCCAGCGTGCGCCGCAGCTCGTCGCGGTGGGCGAGACGGGCGGCGTTGGTGACGAAGCGCGGATCCTCCGCCAGCTCCGGATGGCCCAGGTGTTCGACCAGCAGGCGGAACTGGCGGTCGGTGCCGCAGGCGACGAAGATCTCGCAGGTGGCGGTGGGGAACTTGTCGTAGAGGCCGATGTTGGGATGGGCGTTGCCGAGGAGCGCCGGCGTCTCGCCGGAGAGGAACCAGTTGGCGGCATGGGGATGGAGGAGGGCGACGGCCACGTCCCAGAGCGTGGTCTCCACCTTCTGGCCGCGGCCGGAGCGGGCCCGTTCCACGAGCGCCATGAGAACGGCGACGGTGGCGGCGAGGCCGGTGGCGAGATCGACGATGGGGATGCCGACGCGGAGCGGCCCGGTGCGGGGATCGCCGTTGACGCTCATGGGCCCGGCCATGGCCTGGGCGATGGCGTCGTAGCCGGGCAGTCCCCCGAGGGGCCCGTCGTCGCCGAAGCCGGAGATGCGGCAGTAGACGAGGCGGGGAAAGCGTCCGGCCAGCACCTCCTCGTAGCCGAGGCCCCAGCGCTCCATGGTCCCGGTCTTGAAGTTCTCGACGAGGACGTCGGCCGTCTCCAGGAGCCGCAGCAGCACCTCGCGGCCCTCGGGGCGGGCGAGGTCGAGGGCGATGTCGCGCTTGTTGCGGTTGACGCCGACGAAGTAGGAGGCGGCACCGTCGGCGGCGAAGGGTGGTCCCCAGCGGCGGGTCTCGTCGCCGCCGGGCGGCTCCACCTTGATCACCTCGGCCCCGTGGTCGGCCAGCCACTGGGTGCAGAAGGGCCCGCTCAGCACCCGGGTGAGATCCACCACCCTGAGACCGGCGAGACAGCCTCCGCCTTCGCGCATCGACGCCCTCCCCCGCGGACGACGGCGCACCGGTCCGCGCGCACGCGTGTGGTCCGCACCCCTCCTAGAAAGCCCGGTGACGTTTGGGAAGGGACGTCGGCGCCGCGCGCCGCGACGGCCCCGCCGGGGACCTCAGGCCGCCTTCGGGATGGCGAGCCGCTCCCACACCCGCGCGAGCGCCGTCACCAGCCGATCCATCTCGGCGTCGTCGTGCCAGGGCGTGGGCGTGATGCGCAGCCGCTCGGTGCCCCGTGGCACGGTGGGGAAGTTGATGGGCTGGATGTAGATGCCGAAGTCGTCCAGCAGCATGTCGGAGGCCTGCTTGCAGCGCACCGGATCGCCCACCAGCACCGGCACGATGTGGGTCTCGGAGGGCATCACCGGCAGGCCGACGGCGGCGAGGCGCCGCTTGAGGGTGGCGGCCCGCTCCTGATGGCGGGCGCGGAGCTCCCGGCCCGCCGGCCCGGCCAGCAGCCGCACCGACGCCAGGGCCGCGCCCACCGTGGCCGGCGTGAGGGAGGTGGTGAAGATGAAGCCGGAGGCGTAGGAGCGCACCGAGTCCACCACCGCCGCCCGGCCGGCGATGTAGCCGCCCTGGCAGCCGTAGGCCTTGGCCAGCGTGCCCTGGATCACGTCGACGCGGTCCATCAGCCCCAGCATCTCGGCGACGCCGGCGCCGTGTTCTCCGTACATGCCCACGGCGTGGACCTCGTCGAGATAGGTCATGGCGTTGTACTTCTCGGCGAGATCGCAGATGGCCTCGATGGGGCCGAGATCGCCGTCCATGGAATAGACGCTCTCGAACACGACGAGCTTCGCCCGCTCGCGGGGCTGTTCGGCCAGCAGCCGTTCGAGATGTTCGAGATCGTTGTGGCGGAAGATCTTCTTCTCGCAGCGGGAACTGCGCACGCCGGCGATCATGGAGGCGTGGTTGAGCTCGTCGGAGAAGATGACGCAGTCGGGCAGCAGCCGGGCGATGGTGCTGATGGCCGCCTCGTTGGCCACGTAGCCGGAGGTGAAGAGCAGTGCCGCCTCCTTGCGGTGCAGGCGCGCCAGCTCCGCCTCCAGCAGCACGTGGAGATGGGTGGTGCCGGAGATGTTGCGGGTGCCGCCGGCGCCCGCGCCGTAGGACTCGAGCGCCTCGCGCCCGGCCGCCAGCACCTCCGGATGCTGGCCCATGCCGAGATAGTCGTTGGAGCACCAGATGGTGACCTCACGCACGCCGTCGGGCCGGTGGTGGAGGGCGCGGGGGAAGCGTCCCACCTGGCGCTGGAGATCGGCGAAGACGCGATAGCGTCCCTCCGCCCGGATGCGTGCGATGGCGTCCTCGAACACGCGCACGTAATCCATCCGCCGTCTCCCTCTCCGCTGGCCGGGGCGAGCGTGCCCACTGTGGCGCTGCCGCGTCGGCGGGACAAGAACGCACGGGGCGAGGCCGATGGTCGCACGCCCTCACCCGTCCGCCGACCCGCGCAGGAAGAGGGCGGCCAGCTCCACCTCCGCCGATCCCACGAACTGGTCCACCGGCCGCAGCCGCGCCAGCCGGAAGCCGGCATCCGCGAGGATGCGGGCATCGCGGGCGAAGGTCGCGGGGTTGCAGGACACGTACACCACGCGTCCGAGCCGGCTGCGGGCGATGGCCTCGCACTGGGCCCGCGCGCCGGCGCGCGGCGGATCGAGCACCACCAGATCGAACGCCGCGAGCTCCTGCGGCGTGAGCGGTGCGTGCTCCAGATCGCGGACCCGGTAGGAGAGCCGGGGGTCGCCCACCGCCTCCAGGGCCCGTACCACGGCGATCTGCGCGTTCCGGTCCCGGTCCACCAGCTCCAGCCGCCGCAGCCGCTGGTGATGCGGCAGGGTCAGGACGCCGAGGCCGGCGTGGAGGTCGACCACCCGATCGCCGTCACGGATCGCCTCCCCCACGAAGTCCACGAGCGCCCGCTCGCCCTCCTCGGTGGCCTGGAGGAAGGCGGCGGGCGGCAGCGGCACCCGCAGATCGCCCACCGCCACCCACGGCTCCGTCCGGCGGACCAGGGTCTCGGCCCAGATGCCCGCCCCCAGCGCCACCCGCGCGACGCCGTGGGCCCCGGCGAAGGTCTCCCACCGGCCCCACAGGGCAGGAGGGGCCTCCCAGGTGGTGAGGAGGGCGATGTCCACGCCGTTGGCGGCGACGGCCAGATAGACCGGACACGCCGCCACCCGGCTCTCCGCCAGCATCTCCGCGAGGGGCCCGAGCAGCCGGTCGATCTCGGGCCGTGCCACCGGACAGTGGTCCACCGGCTCGATGCGACGGGAGTGACGGCGGTGGAAGCCGAGACGCGGCAGCCGGCCGCGCCTACCCGGCGACCAGGCGAGGCGCAGCCGGCGGCGGCTCGCCGGCGGCGACGTCCACACCGGCTCCAGCACCTCCACGGTGACGCGGCGGCGGGCGAGCTCCTCGAGGATGCGCTCGCGCTTGAAGCGGGCCTGCGCCTCCGCCTCCAGGTGCTGGAGACGGCAGCCGCCGCAGCGGCCGAAACGGGGGCAGAAGGGCTCGGCGCGCGCGGCCGTGCCGGCGAGCCGGGCGAGGGGCCGGGTGCGGTGGCCGCCGTAGACGGGTTCCTCCACCCGCACCCGCCAGCGCTCGCCGGGAAGAGCGAAGGGGACGAACAGGCGCGTGCCCTCGACCTCGGCGATGCCGTCGCCCTCGTGACCGAGACGCGCGACGGTGACCTCCACCACCTCACCGCGCCGCATCGGCATCGACGCCCGCCGGCAGCACCAGGAAGCCCAGCGGCGTCCCGCGGGCCGCGTCCACCGTGAGCAGATGGAGCCGTCCCGCCCCGTCCCGCAGGACGAGGAGGATGCGGTCGCCGGCCGGGGCCACGTCCACCAGCGTCAGGCCCGGGGGCACGGCGACGGGGCGCGGCGCCTCCAGCGGGACCGGGGTGCGGCCGGTGCGGGCCACCAGCAGCGCCACCAGCGTGCCGGTGCCCACCACGATGAGGACGCCGGCCACCACCACGAACACCTTGACCCAGCGCAGCCAGCCTTCCACGTGTCGCTCCGATGACGAACGTCCCCACCGTCCACGAACTCGAGGTGGCGCCGGCCCACGGGGGCAGCCGCCTCGACGTGTTTCTCGCCCGCAGTCTGCCCGATCTCTCCCGCGCCCGCATCCAGGCCCTGGTGCGGGAGGGGCGCGTGCGCGTGGACACGCGTGCGGTAGCGGAGCCCTCGCGGCGGGTCAAACCGGGCGAGCGGGTGCGGATCGAGGTGCCGCCGGTGTCTCCGGCGACGCCGCGGCCGGAGGCGATGCCGCTCGACATCCTCTACGAGGACGAACACCTTCTGGTGCTGGACAAGCCGGCCGGGCTGGTGGTGCATCCGGCGCCGGGCCATGCCGGCGGGACGCTGGTCAACGCCCTGCTCGCCCACTGCGGCGAAGGTCTCTCGGGCATCGGCGGCGTGGCGCGGCCGGGGATCGTCCATCGCCTCGACCGCCAGGTCTCGGGGGTGATGGTGGTGGCCAAGCACGACCGCGCCCATCTCGGCCTCGCCGCCCAGTTCACCGTCCACGGCATCCGCCGGATCTACGAGGCGGTGGTGCACGGACTGCCGGAACCGCCCCGCGGCGAGATCGACCGTCCCATCGGCCGCCATCCCCGCGACCGCCGGCGGATGGCGGTGGTGGCCGACGGCAAGCCGGCGCGCACCCGCTACCGGGTGCTGGAGGCGGCCGGGGTGCTGGCGGCACGGCTGGAGCTGGAGCTGTTCACCGGTCGCACCCACCAGATCCGGGTGCATCTCCAGAGCCTCGGCCATCCGGTCCTGGGCGATCCCCTCTACCGGCCGCGGTGCGACCGGCTGCCGGCGGCGGTGCGACGCTGGCTCCGTGGCCTCGACCGCATCCTGCTGCACGCGCGGCTGCTGGCCTTCGACCATCCCGTGACCGGTGCGCGGCTGACGTTCGAGCGACCGCCGCCGCCCTGCTTCGCCGAGGCGATGAGACGTCTGCGCGAGGGGTGGACGGCCCGCGCGCGGGCGGGTTAAGGGTGGGCGGCCGGCACCCGAATGCACCTTCCGGGCGAAGGTTCCGGGGTGAATCGGTCTTCTCGGGAGAGGCGCCATGGCGAGTCTGCCCACGGTTCCGAGCGAGGGCTCGGGTCTCCAGCGATATCTCGAGGAGATCCGCAGGTTCCCGATGCTGGAGCCGGAAGAGGAGTACATGCTGGCCAAGCGCTGGAAGGAGCACGGCGACGTGGAGGCGGCCCACCGGCTCGTCACCAGCCATCTCCGCCTCGTGGCCAAGATCGCCATGGGCTATCGCGGCTACGGCCTGCCCCTCTCGGAGATCATTTCCGAGGGGAACGTGGGGCTGATGCAGGCGGTCAAGCGCTTCGACCCCGACCGCGGCTACCGTCTCGCCACCTATGCCATGTGGTGGATCCGGGCGGCCATCCAGGAATACATCCTCCACAACTGGTCGCTGGTGAAGATCGGCACCACCGCCGCCCAGAAGAAACTCTTCTTCAATCTGCGCCGGCTCAAGAGCCAGCTGCGGGAGCTGGAGGACGGCGATCTCAGCCCCGAGGCGGTGAAGCGGATCGCCGAGACCCTGGACGTGACGGAGCAGGACGTGATCGAGATGAACCGCCGTCTCGGCGGACCCGATCACAGTCTCAACACCTTCCTGCGCGAGGACAGCGACACCGAGTGGCAGGACTGGCTGGTGGACGAGCGCGCCACCGCCGAGGAGACGGTGGCCGAGGCGGAGGAGTTCGACTATCGCCGTCATCTGCTCGAGCGGGCCATGCACGTGCTCAACGACCGCGAGCGCCACATCCTCACCGAGCGCCGTCTCCGTGAGCCGCCCACCACCCTGGAGGAGCTGAGCAGGCACTACGGCGTCTCCCGCGAGCGCATCCGCCAGATCGAGGTGCGGGCCTTCGAGAAGCTCCAGAAGGAGATGAAGAAGCTGGAGCGGCAGGGGACGGCCGCCCTGCCGCCGCCCTCGGAGCGGCCGATGGCGGCGCTGCCGCCGGCCGCGACCCGCGAGCGCGCGTCCTCGCGCAAGGGCTGAGGCTGCGTCCGCCGCCACCCGACGGGCGGAGAACCGCGGATCGAGGGTGAGGGCCCGCGTCCGCCCGTCCCTCCGCCCCGGCCGGGCCGCCCCCTTGTGGTACCGGGCGGGAGGGCCTAGCAAGCGGCCGGCTTTCCTCCGCCGAGGATCGTCCCGTCATGTCCCGCACCTCCGTCGTCTCCCGTCGCGGCCTCGCCATCGCCCTGCCGATCGCCGTCCTCCTCGCGGCGGTCGCGGCCGACGCCGCCCGCGACCGCCTCGGCAGCAGCGGACTGCCACTCCCGCGTTGGGTCTCCCTCGCCTCCTCCCGCGCCAATCTGCGCACCGGCCCCGGTCGCCAGTTCCCGGTGCGCTGGGTCTACGTGCGCCGGGGGCTGCCACTCCGGGTGCTGGACGAGGCCGACGTCTGGCGGAAGGTGGAGGACCCGGGCGGCGAGCGGGGCTGGATGCACGCGGCGCTGCTCTCCAGCCGGCGTACGGTGATGGTGGTGGGAGAGGTGCGCGCGCTGCGCCGCACCCCGGCATCCGGCGCGCGGGTGGTGGCGCGGCTGGAGCCCGGGGTCCTCGGCCGGCTGCTGAGCTGCGAGCGGGACTGGTGTCTCGTGGAGGTGGAGCGGTACCGCGGCTGGCTCAGGCGGGACGAGATGTGGGGCGTGGATCCGGCACCCCCGACGGCGGCGGAACCCGAAGGCTGAGCCGCCGTTCTTGACTCCCGGACGACGGTGCCGGCAGGCTGGTCGGCGAGGGGATGGTTCCCGTTCCGGGACGAAGAGGGAAGCCGGTGGGAATCCGGCGCTGCCCCCGCAACTGTGAGCGGCGAGCCGAGATCCGGGACGCCACTGGGATCCTCCCGGGAAGGCGGATCGAGGCCGTGACCCGCGAGCCAGGAGACCTGCCATCCCTGCGGAACCACGGGGCGGGGTGCCCCCGAACGAGGAGGTCACGATGATCGCACGTCTCGTCTTCGCCGCCGTCCTCGGCCTCTCCACCGCGGCCGGGGCGGCTGGCTTCGCCGACGTGGAGCGCTACGTCTTCGTGCCCAACCGCGGCTCCGCCGACGTGGCGGTGATCGACACCACCACCGACACGGTGGTGGGCCGCGTCCCCGTCGGCCGCGTGCCCCACCAGGTGGCCGTCTCCGACACCCTGGGGATGCTGGTGGCCTCCAACACGGAGGACGACACCGTCACCCTCTTCGATCTCGCCGCCGGCACCACCCTCGCCACCCTCACCCTCGACCGCACGCCCGAGCACATGGAACTGTCGCCCACGGGCGATCTGGTGGCGGTGGGCAACATCGAGGGCGGCAGCGTGTCGCTGGTGGACCTGCGGGCGCGCCGCGAGATCGCGCGCGTCGAGGGTCTCTACGAGCCCCACAACATGACCTTCTCCCCCGACGGCCGCTACATCTACGTGGGCAATCTCGGCGCCGACCTGGTCTCGGTGATCGACGTGGCCGCCGCCCGGGTGGTGGAGGAGATCCCGGTGGGCGATCCCAAGCTGGTGGCGAGCCGCGGCGACAGCGCCTATCAGGGGATCGTCGACGTGACCGCCACCCCCGACCGGCGGCTGGGCTTCGCCGCCTTCGGCGAGGGGGACGTGATGGCGGTGCTGGACCTGCGCACCCGCCGCCGCATCGCCACCCTCCGGCTCGGCGATCTCCCCTGGCGTGCCTATTCCACCGCCGACGGGCGCTTCATGATCGTCCCCAACAACGGGGACGGCACCGTCTCCGTCGTCGCCACCGCGAGCCTGCGCGAGGTGGCGCGGCTGCGCGGCGGCGAGGACATGACCGGCGTCAACACCGGCTGGTTCGAGACCACCGCCTTCGTGATCTCGCGCGGCGAGCGGCGGCTCCACGTGCTGGATCTGGTGGAGATGCGGAACGCCGGCGAGATCCCGCTGCCGGGCGTGCCCGAGACCGGCGTCACCACCCCCGACGGCCTGAAGCTGTACGTGGCCCTCTCCTCCACCGACCAGGTGGCGGTGATCGACACCCGTCGCCGGCGGCTGGTGAGGCTCGTCGACGGGGTGGGGGACGAGCCCTGGGGCACCTTCATGGTGGGATCCCTCAACTACTGTCACTGACCGAGCCTCGGCGGACGCGCACCGTGCGGTCGTGGACGGCCGCTCTGGTGCTGGGCGCGGCCCTCGTCCTCCCCGGGACGGGGGCCGCGGCGCTCCTGGCGCGACTGCCGCTGGACGAAGCCGAGCGCACCTTCCTGCGCGCCCGCTGCGACGGCGAGGCCCTCTGCATCGCCCGCGTCCTGGTCCGCCGCCATCCCCGTCGCTTCCGCATCGAACCGGCGCCGCCCTACGACACCGACCGCATCCGCTGGGTGGTGCACGTCCCGTCGCTGGGGCCGGTGCGGCGGCTGGCCGACGGGCGGCTGCTGGTGCCGCTGCGCCGCTTCGGCCGCACCCTCTGGCGCGAACTGAAGGCGGCCGATCTCGCCGGCCGGCGGGTGGTGCTGGACCTGCGCGACAACGGTGGCGGCGATCTGCGGCGGGCGCTGGAACTCGCCGCCCGCCTGCTGGGACCGGCGCGGGCGCGGGTGGTGCTGCACCGGTCCGACGCTGGCCGGACGGTGCTGAGCGCCGACCGGCCGGCCCCGATCCCCGCCTTCCGGGTGACGGCGGTGCTGATCTCCGGGCGCACCGCCAGCAGCGCCGAGGTGCTGGCCGCCCTGCTGCGGGTGGCGGGCGCACGGCTGTGCGGCCGTCCCAGCTTCGGCAAGGACCGGCTCGAGATGGTGCTGCCGCTGCCGGAGGGGCTGCGGCTGCGGGTGGCGCTGGGGCGGCTGGTGGTGCCGGGCCGTCCCCGCCCCGGTCCCCTCGTCCCCGACGGTCCCCTCGCCGCCTGCGGCCTCGTGCCCGGGCCCCCGGGCGAGGGCGGTGCCGGGGATCACCCGTGAGCGGGCCCACCGGCGCGATCGCCCGCGAAACGCGCCGATCCGCACATCGTGCCGATGCCCGGCCGTGCCGGATCCCCCGCCGCCCGCGAGACGGGACGCCGCGACCCTCGACAAGCGTCACCGATGCGCGATCTTGCGGCCTGTCCCCATGTTCCCCTCGTCGATGCGGGAGACCATGACCGAGCGTGTCCTCGTCCTCGACTTCGGCTCGCAGACCACCCAGCTCATCGCCCGCCGGCTGCGCGAGCTGCGGGTCTACTGCGAGATCCATCCCTGCACCGTGGACGATGCCTTCGTCGAACGGTTCGCGCCCTCCGCGGTGGTACTCTCGGGCGGACCGGCGAGCGTGGTCGAGGGCGAGAGTCCGCGCGCGCCGCAGGCGATCTTCGAGCTGGGCGTGCCGGTGCTGGGCATCTGCTACGGCATGCAGACCATGGTGGCCCAGCTCGGCGGCCGGGTGCAGCCGGCACCGGTGCGCGAGTTCGGCCGCGCCGAGATCGAGCTGGTGCGCGAATCGCCGCTGTTCGACGGCATCCTGCGGGTGGGCGAGCGGGCGCGGGTGTGGATGAGCCACGGGGATCGGGTGGAGGCGTTGCCGGAAGGGTTCGTCGCGGTGGCGCGCAGCGAGGGCTCGCCCTTCGCCACGATCGCCGACGAACGGCGCCGCTTCTACGGCGTCCAGTTCCACCCGGAGGTGGTGCACACGCCGATCGGCAAGGAGATCTTCGAGAACTTCTGCTTCCGCATCGCCCGCCTCGCCGGCGACTGGTCCATGGCCGCCTTCCGCCAGCAGGCGGTGGCGCGCATCCGCGCGCAGGTGGGGGACGGCCGGGTGCTCTGCGGGCTCTCGGGCGGGGTGGACTCGGCGGTCACCGCGCTGCTGGTGCACGAGGCCGTCGGCGATCGGCTCACCTGCGTGTTCGTCGACACCGGGCTCCTGCGCAAGGGCGAGGCGGAGGAGGTGGTCTCGCTGTTCCGCGGGCACTTCAACATCCCGCTGGTGCACGTGCGCGCCGGCGAGATCTTCTTCGAGC
>Ga0256839_1000943_pt1 | contig 36653 bp, 35 predicted proteins | sample 354166metaG_FD_185968 | JGI IMG/M metagenome (GOLD analysis project Ga0256839, IMG submission 185968) | Hydrothermal vent microbial communities from Mid Atlantic Ridge, Atlantic Ocean - 354-166 | ecosystem: Environmental > Aquatic > Marine > Hydrothermal vents | place: Atlantic Ocean: Mid...
TTCTCAAAAGTCGATCAATGGCGGATCGAGAAGCCCTGGGATCGATGTATTCCTTGGCGATGCAGGTCAGATCGTCGATCGACAGCAGCAGTTCTTCCCGAAGCAGCAGGAGCAACTGCTCCTGGATCGGGCTGAGTGTCGTACGCAGTCTGTGGGGCCGGTGAGACCGGTCCTCCACTCCCTGGCCCTTGCGTTTGCGCCACTTGATGATCGTGGCCCTGGAAACGTTGTACTTCTCCGCCAGGGCATCGATGCTCAGATCCGAATTCTGGATTTCCTGCCGTATCCTGGGCGTGGTCCGGGCGTTGGCATGGATACGGTACGTGCTCATCAGTGGCTCCTTTTGATCTTTTCCAGCTCGGGAATGACTGCTTCCAGGATATCCAGGGCCATCACCATACGATGGCTGCTCTTGGGTATTCTATACAGTTTATTATCTATTGGGACCTTACAGGTATTCTATACAGTTTATTATCTATTGGGACCTTACAAATAGAGGAAAAGTATTTTTATGTGTGGCATTGTTGGAATAATGGATTTAAGAGAAATGCGCACGGTGGATCAAGAACTCCTCTGTCGGATGAACGAGATCCAGACCCACCGCGGTCCCGATGGCAGCGGTCTGGAGCTGCGACCGGGTGTCGGTCTGGCCCACCGCCGGCTGGCCATCATCGATCTTTCCAGCGGCAGGCAGCCTTTGGCCAGTGCCGATGGCAAGGTGGTGGTGACCTACAACGGCGAGATCTACAATTTCCAGTCCTTGCGCCGGGAGCTGGAGAAACTGGGGCACACTTTTCAGACTCATTGCGACACCGAAGTGATCGTCTATGCCTGGAAGGCCTGGGGCCCGCAGTGCGTGGACCGGTTCCGGGGCATGTTCGCCTTCGCGTTGTGGGACGAGGACCGGCAAAGCCTGTTCCTGGCCCGCGACCGGCTGGGCATCAAACCGCTGTATTATGCCGAGATGGGGGATGGCTGGTTCGCCTGCGCTTCGGAACTCAAGGGCTTGCAGCAGCATCCCGCCCTGCCCAGAGAGATCGATCCCCGGGCGCTGGAGGAATACTTCGCTTTCGGCTATGTTCCCGACCCCAGGACCATCTACCGCCGGGTACACAAACTCGCTCCCGGTCACCGGTTGCTGATCGAGCGGGGAAAGCCCTGGCGTCCGGAGAGGTACTGGGATGTGCGCTTCGAGCCGGATTCTCGGATTGGCGAGGAGGAGGGCCGGCGGATGTTGATCGAGGGACTGCGCGAGGCGGTGGACGTGCGTCTGGTGTCCGACGTGCCCCTGGGGGCCTTCTTGTCCGGCGGAGTCGATTCGAGCGCCGTGGTGGCGATGATGGCCGGCCTGATGGACGAGCCGGTCGATGCCTGCTCCATCTCCTTTGGGGATCCGGCCTTCAACGAAGTGGACTTCGCCCGGGAGGTGGCCCACAGATACGGCGCCAGGCACCGGGTGCAGGAAGTGGATCCCGACGATTTCTCCCTGGTGGACGAGCTCGCGGGCCTTTATGACGAGCCTTACGCCGACAGTTCGGCCCTGCCCACCTACCGGGTGTGCGAACTAGCGCGCCGGGAGGTGACGGTGGCGCTGTCCGGCGACGGCGGGGACGAGAACCTGGCCGGCTACCGGCGCTACCGCTGGCATGCCTACGAGGAGAAAATGCGCTCCCTCCTTCCCGCCTCCCTTCGCCGGCCGCTGTTCGGAACCCTCGGGCGGTTGTATCCCAAGCTCGACTGGGCGCCCAAGGTTCTGCGCGCCAAGAGCACTTTCGAATCCCTGGGACGCGATTCGCTGGAAGGCTATTTCCACAGCGTTTCGGTCATGGGGGACGGCATCCGCCGGTGCCTCTACAGCGAGGATTTCCATAGCCGTCTTCAGGGCTATCACGCAATCGAAGTGTTCCGCGCCCATCAGGCGAATGCCCCGGATCATCCCTTGTCCCAGGTGCAGTATCTGGATCTGAAGACGTATCTTCCCGGCGATATCCTGACCAAGGTGGACCGGGCCAGCATGGCCCATTCGCTGGAAGTCCGCGTGCCGATTCTCGATCACCCGCTGGTGGAATGGATGGCGACCCTGCCGCCGGAATTCAAATTGAAGGGGCGGGAAGGCAAATACATTTTCAAAAAATCCCTCGAACCCTATCTGCCGGAAAGTGTTCTCTATCGCCCCAAGATGGGGTTCGCGGTGCCGTTGGCCTCCTGGTTCAGAGGGCCGCTGAAATCCCGGGTGCGGGAAGCGCTGCTGGGAGAGCGGATGCTGGATTCGGGATGGTTCGATCCGGGATTTTTGCATACCATGGTGGACCAGCATCAAAAGGGTCTGCGCGATTACAGCGCCCCGATCTGGTCGCTGTTGATGTTCGAATCCTTTCTCAGGCGAAACTGAATGCGCATTCTCCATATCCTCGACCACTCCATCCCGCTCCACAGCGGCTATACCTTCCGCACCCGCGCCATCCTCGAGCATCAGCGGCGGATGGGCTATGAAACCTTTCATCTCACCTCTCCCAAGCATCCGGCCGATTATGTTCCCGAGGAAACGGTGGAGGCATTCACCTTCCATCGGACGCCGCCTTTGCCCGCCTGGGCGGAGAACGTGCCGGTGCTCAACCAGAAACTGGTGGCGCACCAGCTGAAAAAGCGCCTCGATGAATTGATTCCCCAAATCCGGCCCGATGTCCTGCACGCCCATTCCCCCTCCCTCAATGGGCTGGCGGCCGTCAAAATGGGGAAGAAACACGGGATACCCGTCGTCTACGAGTGCCGCGCCTTCTGGGAGGACGCGGCGGTCGATCATGGCACGACTTCCGAGGGCAGCCTGCGTTATCGGTTGACCCAGGCGCTGGAGACGCATGTTTTCCGCGGCGCCGATGCTGTGACCACCATCTGCGAGGGATTGAGAGGCGATATCATTCAGCGCGGAATCCCGGCCGAAAAGATCACCGTGATTCCCAATGCGGTGGATCTTAAACGTTTCACCATGGGCCGCTTACCCGACCCCGGGTTGCAGCAACGCCACGGTTTGAAGGGGCAAACGGTGCTGGGTTTCATCGGTTCCTTCTATGGCTACGAAGGCCTTTCCCTGCTGCTGGAAGCGTTGCCGACGATCCTCGAGGAACGCCCGCAGGTGCGCGTGCTCCTGGTGGGCGGAGGTCCCAGAGATGCCGCCTTGCGGGAGCAGGCCAGGGAACTGGGACTGCTCGACAAGGTGATCTTCACCGGACGGGTTCCTCACCATGAGGTGCAGAACTACTATGATTTGGTGGACGTTTTCGTCTACCCCCGGCTTTCCATGCGCCTCACCGAACTGGTCACCCCCCTCAAGCCGTTGGAGGCCATGGCTCAGGGCAAGCTGGTGCTCGCTTCCGACGTGGGCGGGCATCGGGAACTGATACGGGATGGGGAGACGGGGTTGTTGTTTTATGCAGGGAGCGCGAGGGCATTGGCGGACAAATTTCTGCAGGTACTCGGACGTCGATCCCATTGGCCTAAAATGCTTGAAAGGGCGCGACATTATGTAGAACGGGAACGAAATTGGAGTGTTAGTGTTTCAAGGTACAGACAGGTTTATCAGCGATTGCTGGAAAAGATATGAGGGGTATCATCGATCGCATCGCCTTGGTTGGGCCTTTACCGCCACCTTTTGGGGGAATGGCTAATCAAACCAAACAGTTAGCCTCAAAGTTGGTTGCAGAAGGGGTTGAGGTCGAATTAATCCAGACTAATGTACCTTACAAGCCTGCATGGGTAGGGAAAGTGCCTTTTATCAGAGCTGGTTTTCGCCTTATTCCCTACCTCTATACCTTATGGCGAGCAGCGGGGCATCAGCGTTTATTTCATATTATGGCTAACTCAGGTTGGTCGTGGCATTTATTTGCTGCTCCTGCGGTGTGGATTGCTTCCTTTCGTAGATGCGCTATTGTCGTTAACTATCGCGGAGGGGAAGCGGATAGCTTTTTTTCCCGTTCATTCCGATTTGTGGCTCCCACATTGAGGCGTGCCCATCTTGTGATTGTGCCTTCACGTTATCTACAGGAAATATTTGAGAAGTACGGTATAAAAGCTGAGGTGGTGCCCAATCATGTGAATCTAGAGCGATTCTCCCCACAGGAGAGACTATGTGGGGGAAATTGGCCAAATCTGATTATATGCCGCAACCTAGAGCCGATTTATGGAATTTCTGTGGCATTACAAGCTTTTGCGCAAATCCGAAAGAGATTTCCTCATGCTCGCTTGTTAATTGCAGGCTCAGGTTCTCAAAGAGTTGAATTGGAGTCCCTAGCCCGGGAACTGGGGCTGGCTGAAAGTGTAGAGTTCACAGGGCAGTTATCTTCTGAGGAGATGGTTGATTTTTATCATAAGGGAGACCTTATGCTTAATCCCAGCAATGTGGACAATTCCCCCAATTCCCTACTTGAATCAATGGCTGCAGGTGTTCCCATCATTACTACCGATGCTGGCGGAATTCCCTATCTTGTAGAACATTTCAAAACTGCCATGCTGGTACCGGTTGGAAATCCGGATGCAATGGCTGAGACCGCCATTTACCTGCTGGAGCGACCCGAAGTAATGGCAAGTTTGCGTGCCAGCGGACTCGCTAAAGTTCGGAATCACTGTTGGCAGTCAGTCAGGGAGAAATTGTTCGTCAGTTACTGCCACGCATTGGATCGGCAATCACAACTTATTGATTGTTTCGAGAAACTAAACTGATGCCCTTTCGCGATATTTTTGTCACTATTCTGGTGTTCGGATCCTTGCCTGGGATTCTGCGTCGCCCTGAGATCGGCATCCTGATGTGGGCTTGGCTGGGTTATATGAATCCTCACAAACTCTCTTGGCAGTTCGCTCATGATTTCCCCTACGCGCAGATTGTGGCGATCACCACCATGCTCGCCCTGTTGCTTTCCAAGGAAGAGAAAAGGATACCCTGGACAAGGGAAACCATTTTGTTACTGATTTTCAGCCTGTGGATGCTAGTAACGACGATTTTCTCTCTCTTTCCAGAGTTGGCATGGGAACAATGGAACAAGGTCTGGAAAATCCAGCTCATGACTTTCATCAGTATGATGATCATGACGACACGCTGGCGTATCCAGACATGGATATGGGTGATCGCCCTTTCTCTGGGGTTTTATGGTTTCAAGGGGGGAATCTTTACTCTGATGACAGGGGGGGCCTATGCCGTCTATGGGCCGACTGGCACTTTCATTGGGGGGAACAATGAAATCGGCTTGGCCTTGATCATGACGGTGCCCCTGCTCCGTTATTGCCAGTTGACTACAGACAAGATCTGGGCCCGTCGCCTGCTGTTGGTGGGGATGCTGCTTTGCCTGATTGCGGTGGTGGGAACCCAGTCGCGCGGGGCTTTCATCGGCGTTGCGGCCATGTCGTTGTTCTTGGTGCGAAACAGCCGCCGCAAATGGACCCTGCTGATCTTCATGGTGATTACTTTGCCGGCGATATATATGTTCATGCCGGAGAGCTGGCATGAGCGTATGTCCACTATCAAGACATACGAACAGGATGCTTCCGCCATGGGCAGAATCAATTCCTGGTGGATGGCCTATAATTTGGCCAGGGACCGTGTGTTAGGCGGCGGATTTGAAACTTTTCAGAGGCCGGCTTTTTGGCAGTACGCCCCTAATCCCGAGGAATTGCACGATGCCCACAGCATTTATTTCGAGGTCTTGGGAGAGCATGGTTTCATTGGCCTGGGACTTTTCCTCGCCATTGGTTACTCGGCTTGGCGGAGTTGTCGCTGGATCATGAAAAAAACAAAGCAGCGCGAGGATCTTAAGTGGATCTACGACTTGGCATCCATGTTGCAAGTAAGCTTAGTCGGATATGCCGCATCGGGAGCGTTTCTCGGGCTTGCTTATTTCGATCTCTACTACAATTTGATAGCCCTGATTGTGCTGGCGAAAGTGCTCGTCAGGAAATCACTGAATGAAGAAAAACTCCATGAATCCAACGCTGATATCGTCAAATCGGTTCCATCCTTCGTGGTGCGTAAAAACTGACTTGACACATATCAATGATGCGATTCGGCCCATTGGGACCACATCATCAATACCCAGATCATGACCCCGTAATAAGAAGCGTGTCCGCTTTGATGCTGGCTTTTGAGACGGTCCAGATAATCCCGGCGAATGATGCCCGAGAAATGGCGGGAGCCGAGGCTGTCATAGGCTATTTCCTGAAGAGCAGGGTTCGATCGCAGCCATAGCCCAAAGGGCAGGCCGAATCCATGTTTGCGCTTTTCCAGGGTGGTGGGTGGCAGGAAATCACTGAATGTGTTGCGGTAAAAGGATCGAAGCTCGAACCCCTTCATCAGCATACGGTCTGGAATGGTGGCGGCCAAATTCACCACGTTCATGTCCAGCATGGGGTAACGGACATCGACACCGGCCTGGGTACACATGCGGTTGACTTTTCGAAGGTCGTTGTCGGCCAGGGTGATTTTCCAGTCCAGGTAAAGCATACGCTTCAACATGGAATTGGTGTCCGGCGCGCTGTAGGTTTCCTGAATGTGGGACAAGGGCCAGTGGTGATCGATTGACGCGAGGAAATCATGCTCGAAGATTTCCTCCAAAGGGCTTCGATGCAAAAAATTATAGGTTTCCATGCGGTCAGGCATGGGGATTTTCGCCTGATCAACGTAGCTTTTCAGTTTTCCCACCATGGAAATTGAGGGGAGTGTTTGAACGACAGGTTCAATGAAATGTGTGCGCATCCACGACGGGATATTCTGGTAGAGGGCGAACATTTTTTGTTTGCCGTAACGTTCGTTGCCGGCGAACAGTTCGTCTCCGCCATCTCCGGCCAGAAGACGGCTTTTGCCGTTGTTCCGGGCCAGGAGGGCGCAATAGTAGGTGGGTACGGCCGAGGCGTTGCCGAAGGGTTCATCGTAGGTTTGCGCTATCAGGGGAATGGCCTTCACCACGTCTTCCGGGGTGACATAATGTTCGTGCAAGGGGAGGCCAAAATGCCGGGCGGCGGCCCGGGCGTATTCCATTTCGTCGTATCCCTTGGCGGAAAAACCGATGGAGAAAGCCTCGGTTTCCGGGTGCAATTGACGGCACAGTCCTGTGACGGTGCTGCTGTCGAGTCCGCCGCTCAGAAAAGTCCCCGGGCTTTCTTCCCCGGGGAGGGCCTGCGATACCGCGGTTTTGAGCTTGCGTCTGAGTTCTGTGGCCAGTTCCCGTTCATTGCCGGACAGGTCTTCGAACCGCGGCAGCCAATAACGATGAATCGTGATGCTGCCTTTGTTCCAATACAGATAGTGGCCGGGGAGAAGCTTGTCGATGCCTTCGTAAATGGAAAGGGGGGCGGGAATCATGTGGAAATAGAGGTAGGCCATCAAGGCTTGGGGATTCAGCCTCGTGTTGAGGGCCGGGTGAGCTGTCAGGAGGTTGATATCTCCCGAGAAGATCAGTGCTTCTGGTGCCGCGGCGTAGGCGAGGGGGCAGACGCCCATCCGGTCTATGGCAAGCAGTCCTTGCCTGGTCCGGGAATCGAAAACAGCCAGGGAGAACGTGCCTGTCAATCGTTGCAAGAATTCGGGGCCTTCCCTCCGGAATGCCGCGGCAATCGAGGCGGCGATATCCGTGTCCCGGCTGGATTCTGTTTCGCCGTCATTTCGCCACCGGGGGGTGCCTGTCACCAGAGCAATGGTGTCGTCTTTTTTTCCGATTTTCCCGTTTTTTCCCGAAGCGAGGGCGGAAAGTGCATGGATTTCCAAATTCTGGCATGCGGGGAATATGGTTCTCACCAGTTCGGATGGGCTATTTTTCGTATCAGCGGTCGAGAACCAGCCTAACAAGTCATACATGGTTTTTTCCGGAAGAATCGAGGTTGGAAGGAAGAATGAAGGATTTTATTGAAAAAGTGTATAAAACGCTCGCATTTTATCAAGGGGAAATGATGGGCGCGGTGCGTGGCCTGCGTTTCGATGCGTTTTCTGTGGAAACGCACGATCCCGTGTTCGTGGTGGGATGCAGCCGGGCCGGCACGACACTGGTTTATAAAACCTTGTCGGAGTCCCGGGATTTGGGGTCGCTGCACCGGGAAACCCACGACTTCTGGGCACAGCTTCATCCACCGGCAGAGCGCCAGTGGGCAAGTCACGAGATCCCGGAGGAACTGGCAAACGATCAGGATCGCCGGCTCGTTGACAAACTGTTTTATACCACAACGGGCAAGACGCGTTTCGTGGACAAGAACAATCAAAACGGCTTGTCGATTCCCTATCTGCGCAGCTTGTATCCGGATGCGTTTTTCATTTATGTGAAGCGCCATCCTGGCGACAATATTCACTCCCTGATCGAGGGATGGCGGCGGGCGGATACGTTCGCCACCTGGTCGGATCGGCTGCCGGCCGAGGTTGCGATCGAAAACGGGCGTTTCAGGCGGTGGTGTTTCTTTCTTGCCGAGGGGTGGCGTGATTATCTGACTGCCTCGATCGAGGAAGTATGCGCTTTCCAGTACCGGAAAATGAATCAGGCCATTTTGGCCGCCCGGCAGACCGTGGATCCGGAGCGGTGGTGCGAAGTTCGCTATGAATCCATTCTGGATGATCCCGTGGAAACTTTCAGGGGGATTTTCACCCATTGCCGGATTCCATTTGATGCGCATCTCGAACGGCATTGCAGCCAGGTTCTGGAAAACCCCTACAATGCTTTTTCAACGATCGGCAAGGAAAAGTGGAAATCCACCGGAAACCGCGCCAGGATCGAGAAAATATTGCCACAGGTGTGGCCGGTGGCCCAGGCCATGGGATACCGGGAATGAACCGGGGGACTGCCCGGGAGTGAGTATCGGCCATGTTGTATCTTTCCCGCCTGAATGCTTTGAAAGCGCCTGTTTTGGACAGGCCCGTCGTGATTCTGGAAAGCGATGATTGGGGGCCGGGGCCGGAAGTTCAGGTGCGGGCCTTGGATGAGATCCGCTTATTGTTGTCCCGATTCCGGGACGAGAGAGGGCGGCATCCGGTGATGACCATGGGCGTCATTCTTTCCGTACCCGACGTCCAGGCCATTGAAGAGAGCGGCCGCTACCAGGCGCGCTATCTGAACGAACCGGAATTTCGTTCTCTCGTGGATATCCTCAAGCAGGGGGCTGGGGAGGCGGTGTTCGATCTCCAGTTACACGGCATGGCCCATTATTGGCCTTCCAACCTTATGACTTTTCTGGATCGTGGGGAGGATGTGCCGGACCGGTGGTCGAAACGGGAAGGGTGGCGGACGGAGTCGCTGCCTTCGTGGTTGCAGAGCCGCTGGATCGATGCCGGAACCCTGCCCTCGAAACCGTTATCGTATGAACGGGTGCGGGAGGCGGTCGCGGACGAGATCGAGTTGTTCCGGTGTTGCTTCGGAATGGATCCAAAAGTGGCGGTTCCCCCCACTTTCGTATGGGGCGATAATGTGGAGCGGGCATATGGAAGCATGGGGGTCGAGGTTCTGATCACGCCCGGGCGGCGTTACCCCGGCCGTAAAGGTGACGGGGCATTGATGGACAGCGACAAGCAGTACGTCAATGGACAGCTTGTCTGCGGGAAAATGAAGGCGTTGGTGAGGGATCTGTACTTCGAGCCGGCGTTGGGACATCGAGGTGACAAGGTGCTGGAGAAGATCTCCTGGAAATGGTCGCGGAGGGAGCCGGCTTTGATCGAGACCCACCGTTTCAATTACCTGGGCGAACACGCCCGGACGTCGTTGGATGCCTTGGAGCGTTTGCTTGAAGGCGTGATGGAAAAGTTTCCGGCTGTCCGTTTCATGAGCTCCCGGGAGCTGGCCCGGGAAATGGACGGGCAGGGCACTATCTGGAAAGGGGGGCTTGAGGTTGCCTGGAAAAGGTTGCGTTCATGAATGACAGACAGACGTTCGATGTTTCGGTGATCATCGCCGTTTACAATGGGGGCGGAACATTGCGCCGTGCGATTGATTCCGTGCTGGCCCAGACGGTTCTGCCCGGGGAGGTGATCGTGGTGGATGACGGATCCACCGACGACACAGCCGCTGTCGCGGCCTCTTATGGAGAACCGGTCCGGTTGATACGCCAGCCCAACCGGGGGGTGTCGGCGGCGCGGAATACTGGCGTGGAGCAGGCGCGGGGGGAGTGGATCGCGTTTCTTGATGCCGATGATTATTATTACCCCCGGCGCCTGGAACTGACGGCGGAACTGATCGGCAAGCATTCCGAGGTCGATTTTGTCACCGCGGATTTCGACTATATAAATGAAGAAGGCAGCCCAATGCGCCGTTCCATGTCCTCAACGGCACTGGGCAGGCGGCTGCTGGAAAGGGCGGGAGAGGGTTTTGTCCTGATGGGGCGGGAACATTTCGGCGACTTCATCGAGGATCATTTTGGTGATACGCACACCTTGACCATGCGGCGCGAGACTTTCATGGAACTGGGTGGATATTGTGGGGAATTTGCTGTCTGCGAGGATGTTCATCTTCTGGTCAGGCTTTGCTCGGTCAGCCGGCTGGCCGGCGTGATTTGCACTCCGGTGGCGGCCTATGTCATACACCCGGGGAGCGCCACCCGCTCGGATCCCATCCGTGCCCAGCTGCAGACGGTGAAGGCGTGGAAGTCGCTGGAGCCGATCATCCCTTCCATGATGAAAGAAGGCTACGGCAAAGGGTTGGCCAGGGCCCGCTACAATCTGGCCGTGGCCTTGTTGAGGGAAGGAAAACGGCTCGACTCCGTAAAGGCGATTTTGCCGCTGCTTCGAGAGGCGCCTTCCTGGAACAGTTTGAAGAAAGTTGGATCGGTGCTCAGAGGATGAACAACAAAGGTTTGCTGGTGATCACGGAACTGTTTTTGCCCACCAAGGGGGGGACCGCCGTGTGGTTCGACGAGGTTTACCGCAGGCTCGGGGGGAAGGAGATCCACATCGTCACCGCCCGTGTTCCCGGCTCCGAAGACCATGACCGGAATCATCCCAACAGCGTTCACCGCCTGAACATGCGGCGCCACTGGTGGCTCAGGCCGGAATCGCTGGGAATGTATGCAAAATTCTTGTTCGCCTCTTTCAGAATTCTGGCGAGAAAGCCCATTGCGGCGATTCATGCCGGCCGCGTCTTGCCGGAGGGTCTGGTCGGCTGGGTTGGGGCGAGAATCTTTCGCAAACCCCTCGTGATTTATGCCCATGGGGAAGAGATCACCACATGGCGGCAGCCCGCCAAGTTTCGTGTCATGGCATTCACCTACCGCCATGCCGATAAGGTGATCGCCAACAGCGGGTTCACCCAAGAGGAATTGTTGAAAATCGGCGTTTCCCCGGAAAAGATCGAGTTGATCTATCCTGGTGTGGATGTCGAGCGGTTTCGGCCGGGGCTTCCCTGTTTGGATTTGAAACAAAAGCTGGGATTGGGCGCCGGAGATAAGTTACTGCTGTCGGTGGGGCGGCTTTCCCGCCGCAAGGGGTTCGATAGCGTAATTTATGCCCTTCCGGAACTGATAAACTCGGGCCTGAATGTGCATTATGCGTTAATCGGCGTCGGCGAAGATTGGGATTATCTGCAGGCTCTTGCCCGCCAGTTGCAGGTGAAGGGCCGGGTTCATTTTCTCGGGCATGTGTCTTCCGAAGACCTTCCCCGCTGGTACAATGCGTGCGATATTTTTGTCATGCCCAATCGAGAGATCAAAGGAGATACAGAGGGGTTTGGCATGGTATTTATTGAAGCGGCCGCTTGCGGTAAAGCCTCGATTGCCGGAAAAGCCGGTGGGACGGGGGCGGCCGTTATCGATGGCAGGACGGGGCTTAGAATAGACGGTTCGAAGACGGGTGAAATTTCGAACGCCATAAAGTGCCTGTTTACAGATCATCAACTGATCGCCTCATTGGAAGAGGCCGCGCTTCAGCGGGCGCATTCAGAATTCAGTTGGCAAAATGTGGCGGCGAAAACGTTGAATCTGTGTCAATAAAATAGAATTGGGTGTGAATAGAATGATTGGTGTTTTCCTTGGCCAGGCTGGAAAAAAAATTGTTTTGGCCTTTTTGGTTATTTTTGCGTGGTCATCCACTGGGTGGGCGGTGAAAGAGTATAAGCCCTCACCTCAGGAGATCAAGCAGCTCCCCCAGTTTTGTGCCTGGAAATTCAGTGGTGATCCTGGCCTGAAGCGAAGGGGGCTCAAAGTTCTGGGCGAGCAATTCAAAAACGTCCACCACTTATGTACTGGGCTCAATTTTTTGAATCGTTACTATCGTAACATGTCAGCACCCGATGCGAAGAGCAATCTGGCCAGAGCATTGCTCGATTTCAACTACATGGTGGATCATATGTTTCCCAACAGCAGGCTGGCGGGTCATATTCATTTATACCGGGGCATTACCCATGATTTGATGAAACACGATTTGGCTGCGGTGGAGGATTACCGGAAAGCGATTGCCTATAAACCCAATCTTTCTAAAGCTTATGCCCGTTTGGCCGATTATTACAAAAAGCACGGCCAGAAAGCCGTGGCTTTGAAGGTCGTCACAGAAGGGTTGAGGCATGTCCCCAACAGCAATGCGTTGAAGCGCCGTTATCTTGCCTTGGGGGGCAAACGGCCTTTTCCCAGGCCTGTTAAAAGAACAAAAAAGAAGGAACGGTCCACAAAACCGGCTTCGAAGTCATCGCCCGCTTTGTCATGACAGATTGTGCCCAGCCTACTTTTTTTTCAGAACCTCCCCGTAGATAGCGCAAATCGTTTTGACATGGCTGGTCAGGGAAAATTTCTCCCGGGCTGATATGGCCGCTGATTCCGCCATTGCTCTCCAGCCTTGCCGGCTGCCGAGAAGTTTCAGTGCCGCATTGGCGAATCCCTGGTAATCGCCCACCTCAACCAAATAACCAGTCTTTCCATGCTCGATGATTTCTGGTATGCCGCCGTCGTTGCTTCCAATGACGGGGCGTCCACAGGCCATCGCTTCGATGATGACCCTGCCGAACGGTTCGAATTGGGAGGGGACGACCAACAAGTGCAGTTGCCCCAATATTTGCGGAATATCGAGGCGGTGCCCCAGAAAAGTCACTCGGGAGGAAATTCCGAGCCGTTGTGCCAACTTTTCCAGTTCGCCGCGTCTTCCGCTGCCCTGCGTATCTTCCCCCACGAGCCAGAATTCCAGATCCTTTCGTTGTTTAAGCATTTCCTCCGCCATGCGTAAAAAATCTTCGTGGCGTTTGAACGGAGCGAAATTTGCGACGATTCCTATGCGCAGTTTTGCAGAGTCTGGCCAGGGGGCGGGGGTGAACTCGGAAAGGTCGACGGCATTGTGCGCTACATAAGGAATACTTTTGGGCGCAAGATTCCTGAGAATAGGCCACAGCTTCGATTTCATCGCGTGACTGTTGAAGATGAACGCCGAAGGTTTGGGCAGTTTGCTCAAGGTCCAGCGTGCGCCCTCTGCTTCTACCGGAAAGCGCACATGGGTGATATAGGGGATATCCAGAAATCCGGCCGACAATGAAAACGACCGGCTCAGCTCGAAGCCATTGGCGTGGATCAGAGCCGGTCGCAAACGTTTGAGCAGCCGTAGCCAGAGTAGCGCTTCCTGCGCCGATTTCATCGGTCTGCCCATCGACAGTGGCGTGAAGGGGAAAATAGTGTGAGGGATGCCCATATCCGCCAGGGCATCGGTAAACTGGCCTTCTCCTGGCACAATCACATAGGGTTCCCAGCCGAGATCTGGCAATCGGGAAAGGAGCCCTAAAAGGCTTTTTCCACCTCCGCCAAGTTTGGCCAGTTCTTTTCTCCCCGGTTGGGGGCTGTTGTTGATCAGTAGGCAGCGCATGAGTTTTCAAGTTTGGTTTGAAAGTGCCAGCAGATCTTCGGGAATGGGTTGGCAGGTGAACAATGCATTGAACTGTTCTTGTTCGATGGCTTGTTCCGGCTTTCTTGGAAAGAGTCCACTCTCCCCGATTTCGTACATGCGATAACCTCGTGAAGTCAGGAAAGTGGCAAGCCCGATGGCGGAGTGGCCAAAAGCACTCAGGTAATCATCAGTGATTTCAATGACGATGCTGGGCTTGTCCCGCTCCAAAAGGTGTGTCATTCCATTCAGAACCTTTTGTTCAGCCCCTTCCACGTCGATTTTGACGACATTCACGCGCCGAGGCAGGTCGGGTAATTCGTCTAATGGTATTGTTTTTACCTGAATCTGATCGATGGAATTCTCTATCTTTCTCAGACTGGAAATGCCCTTATGTCCTTCCGGACCTTCGAAAAGAGTAAGGACTCCTTTGGTATCAGAAAGAGCGACGTTAAATAGCTTGACATGAGAAAACCCGTTCAGAGTCAAATTTTGTTTCAGCCGTGTACTCATGGCAGGGACAGGTTCAAAACTCAACACTTGCCCGTCGCTTCCTACTTGTCTGGCGGCCAATAGTGTGAAAAAACCGGAATTTGCGCCTATATCGATAAACGTATCGCCTTTGTTCAATAAGTGGGCGATAATTCTGGCTGTCGGCGGCTCATAGACGCCGGTCAAATAAACGTATTGTCCCAGCCAGTCACCGAGGTCGGCTTTATAAAGAAAATCATAGGGGCAAGAAACGATGCGTTCCCCCATCAGGGCACCTTTTTCTCGAAGGATTGGCAATATATGATGAATGATTCGCCAGCGACCGATATTCAGGGGGCTGTGGCGCAGGTAAAGGGATGCCAGCGTAACTTTGAGCCGAGGATACAGATTCATTTCGCGTTCCGGAAAAAAATTGGTGGTTGGTGTTCCTTGTCATTTATGGCAGCGTCAGGATCATTTTCTATCCATTCTCGCAGACGTTCCCATAGCATTCTAGCGGTTTCCGGGTAGGTCGCCGAGAGGTTCCGGGTGCAATCCGGGTCGGATTCCGTGTCAAACAGCATTAGTAAATGCCCTGTTATCATGGGGATGTAAATCAGTTTCCATTTTCCTTGCCGGATCCAACGGTCTTTGGCTGCAATCACTAGGTGTTCGTATTCTGGTTTTAGGGTTATGGTGCCTGTTTCCAGGTTTCTGACGGTAAGGAGTTCGATGAGATTTGGATAACGAAGATGGTCTTTCGGCATACCGGGCAAGTCGCTAAGCCAGATGCCGGTTTCATTGTATATCGGGAAATCTGGCATAACCGTTTCCCGGTGAAATATTTTGGCGAGTGACTTCCCATCCATGCTTTGTTCCAATCTTGAGTGGATGCCGACCAGTTCCAGAAGTGTGGGAGGCAGATCGATGCTGCGGGTTGGTTGGTGGATGGTTTGAGGGGATATCCCGAGGCCTTTGATGATCATGGGCGTTTTGCTGGAAACGTCGCTGATGGCTGAGTTTCCCTGTCCCCACGTATGATGTTCGAAAAATTCCATGCCATGGTCGGTATAGATCACCACAAGGGTGTTCTCATCGAGACCGCAGGCTTTCAAGTGAGCACAGAGTTTCCGCACTTCATCATCGAAACAGGTGACGCAACCATCGTATAAATCGATGATCTGATCCAGATCAAAGGCTTGCCGGGGTTCGGCCTGACGGCGGATGATTTCCCACGGATCGGTGAGGCGGGCCATGACGAACTTGGATTCACCCCGATAATCACGATTGGCATAACGCAGATAGTAAGGGTATTCCGAGCCGAAGGGACCGTGGGTAGTCGAAAAGAAAACGTTGAGGAAAAAGGGTTGTGCCCGTTGTGCCAGATGCGTGATCAAGTGCCGGGCTTCTCTTCCCAGCTCGGTGGTTTGGGGGACGCCTCCCAGGTAGTAGATCTCCGGTAAAAATGTCTTTCCAAAAAGGTTGCGGGTGAAGAGTGACAGAAACAGGCGCAGATCTTTAGGGCCTTGGCGGATGAAGAGCTTGATGTTCCATTGATCCTCTGGCACGTCGGTGTAGTCGAAACCCAGGTCGAATTTTCCCAGATCCGCGCCACACCAGTCTGACAGGGCGGCGGTGTAATATCCCGATTGTTTCAATAACCGTGGAAGGGTGGGTACGGTCAGTTGGGTGGTTTCGTCCGGTACGAAATTGTCCCGTACACCAAACCGGTATGGCCAGCAGCCGGTCAGGAGGGACAACAGGCTTGGCGCGGTGCGGGCGATAGGGACGAAGCACTGGATAAGAAAAACACCTTGCCGGGCCAGGCTTCGAATAAAGGGGGCGACCTCCCGACGGTAGCTGCCATCCAGGCGATCCGCACGGAGAGTGTCGGAGCCAATCATGACGATATTTGGTCGTTTCCCCTTTTTGTTTGGGACAGCCTTTGCTTCGGTGGGGCGAAGCCATAAATGCAACAACAGGCCGAGTGCCAGGGGGGCTGTGTAGGCGACTCCAGCTGGAAGATCTGCTTCTGAGAATGACTTCATGGCCGCAAGCGCCGATAACGTCAACGGGATGGCCAGGAGGAGGGCGGTGGTGGTATTCAGGCGTTTTTTCGTCAGCTTCTGCCAAAAAGGGTAGAGTCGGCTGATTCTGTAGTTGTAGGAGGCTGCGATGTTGGCGGGCAGCAAAAGTAAATGACGGCTGAATTGGCATACCGTCAAGAGGGCAATGGAAAGGCTCCCGGCAGAGAAGGCTGGAAAACCACGGGGAGATAGATCGGCGATTTCTGCGATGGAAAAATACGCCAGCACACCAGGGGCAGCCAGCACGGAGAGGATCAAGAACGCGAAGCCCAACAGGCGGAGAAACGAAAAAACGATGTAATGTCGGTAGTGGGCAAGAATCTTCTGGGGAATCCGCGGTCCTGCGTAGCTGAAATCCAGCAGGGATTTGAGGGCGAGACAGCAGGTGAACACCGCTGCCGCTGCCAGGGTTGCACCCAGCGCCGTGCCCATGTGGGCGTTGGCCGATAGGAACGCCGCCGAAATTCCTGCAGCGGTGGCGAGTGACAGAGAGATGAGATAAATACGGTTGTGCCGTATTTCTTCATTGCGGCGGTCACGGCGCCAGCGTCTCGCTTGCTGACCGGCCATTTCACCAAGAATGGTACTGATTCGAACCAGATAAAAGCGCCACCCGGCCATGTTGAAGGCAAGCACTAAGCTGGCGAGGTAAAGCGCGAGTTTTTTCCATTGATAAAGCGGAATGCCTTGACGTCCGGCCTTCGCCATTGCGGTTGTTTTGGCGCGCTGGAAGGCTTTTCTGAGTACGTACCGGAAACGTAATCGTTCGGGATCCACATAGTGGTATTGCAATACGCCGGGAATGTATCGGAGGCGTTCCCCCCGACATAAGGCTTTTTCGACGAAAGCGCTGTCTTCCCCGCCACCCAGGTCGTGGCCATGGGGGCCGAGTTCGGGGGAAAAATGGCCTACTCGTTCCAGTATGCGGCCCCTGATAAACAGATTGCCTCCCCCCGGGGTGGGATCGTCGCTTTTCAGTTCCCGACCAATGGGGCCGCCATCGCTGCGGGGAATGGGCAGGGGCCTGATGCGATAAGGCCCCTCGTCGTGTACCCAGGCCGGCTCACTGCCATCCCAGTCGGGAAGGATGCGTCCGCAGAACATGGAGAATTCAGGATACCTATCGCCGGCCCGGCAAATTTCTGCCAAGTAGTTGTAATCCACCCGGTGATCGTCATCGACGAAGGCGATCAGATCCGAATCTTTGATTAAGGGAATGGCCGTGTTCAATGCCTGGGATTTTCCAGGTACGGGTTCTTTCAGCCATATCAATGGAAGACGGCCGGGTTCTTGCTGGGAAAGACTTTTTTCCCGTTCCAGCAGTGCGTGTGTGCCATCGTCACAGGCATTGGCGACGACAAGGATTTCGACCTGCCAGGGGCGGGAGGGACGTTTCGCGGCCTGTAAAGAGTCGAGTGCGCGCTTGAGCAGAAGCTCCCGGTTATGGGTGCAGATAAGAACAGTGAGTTTCATGATGATCTGCCGAGGAGTCCCTGGATGGTTCCCAAAAAGTGCCAGACGATGATTTCATGGTGAAATGCAATATCCTCAGAATCAGTCAGTCTGGAGTATATCGCTCTGGTGAAAGCCCTGCCCAGTTGGGGAAACAGATAGAGGGGAACATTGAAAATCCGCCTTTTTCCTGGCAAACCACGGCTTTGCGCGATATTCCGGCTGGTTTGAAAGCGCCAGCGGCGGAAATAAGCCTTTTTGAGTCGGAAACCTTCTACCTTGTGATGGACACGGGCATTTCCCAGAAAGACTACTTCATAGCCGGCCTTGAGGAGTCGCTCGAACATTTCTCCATCTTCTCCGCTGGCCAGGGTTTTCCCCTTGCGTCCCCGCTCGGTGTCGAACAGTCCCACTTGATCGAACACTGATCTTCTGAAAGCCATGTTGGCCCCAAAGGGGGCTTGACCGGGGGCGGTGATCGGGTAATCGTCGGTCCGGTCGGCCCGAATCGCCAGAAATCCGTGAAATCGTTCCGTCAACCAGGGAGGAGGGGGTATTTCCCAAATGGGCGCGATGTAGCCACCACAGGCGTCGGCCTGATGACGCTGTATGCCGGCGAGTATATTCTCCAGCCAGTCCGGTTCCGGGAGTACGTCGTCATCGGTGAACAGCAAGATTTCTCCCCGCGCCGTATTTATGCCACGATTGCGGGCATGGGAGAGACCTTGGTTGGCTTCATAGACATACCGCAGGGTGGGCCAATCTTTCTGAAAGGACTCGATAACGCTTTTTGTATGATCCGTGGAACGGTTGTCGACAACCACCACCTCCCAGGACAGCGCGGGCTCTGTTTTTTGCGCCTTCAGTGCCTGCAGGGTTTCACGGAGCGAATCGGCCCGATTGTAAGTGCAGACGATGATGGATGCTTTCATTACCATGAATACCCGACTTGCTCAGCCACGGAACCCACAGCGCGTTTAAGCAGCCAACGTTCCAGAAGGCTCACATGGGCCTTGTTGCCATTTTTCTCGGAACTCCCGACTTTGGATTCCAAAATTCGGCGGTCGATTTCAATCTTGAGATACGCTTCCAGTTTGTCTATCAGACTGGTGTCGGAAACCATGTCCTCATAACGGATGACGAGGGCGTTGAGTGCCTTTGCATCCCTCAGAAAGCCTTCCACGAGGCGGCGCCAATGGGTACCGAAGGCAGTCGGCGTAAAAACCGGTTTTTGGGGAAATACGTCATACCAGCTTCGGCCGTAGCGGCAATAGGAGCGGTATGTATCGAGTGGATTTCGGTAGAGCAGCACGAAACTTGCCTTGGGGTAGAGCCATTTCAGGTAGGCGCAGTGTTCCACTCCCAGACGTACTTCCTTGATGCCCCATCTGGAGGCCCCGGTTTTTTTTGCCGGTTGGGAAAACAAGGTATCAAACAGGGCGCGGTGACTTTTATGCCAATGTTCCAGCGATGGGAATAAATTGGCGATCCATTCGCCGGTCAAATGGCCCGGTGGCTTTCCTTGGTAGAAGTCATAGAAATAATTCTCCGGAGGCCAATCGTCGCGGAAGGCCAGCAGGGTATTCGCCAGTGCCTGGATCAAGCCGCACTCGTCGTAAGGTTCGCCCCATATCAGAATTCGGGGGTCGGACATGATCAACCGTTGGAGTAAGGTTGAACCGGATCGCCAACCAGCGGACAAAAGAAAAATTGGCGCTTCATCATCTGGAGATTCTAAAGGAGCATGAATGTGACCGAGCCGGGCGAGTCCCGTTTTGACAGTGGGAAAATTTCGCAAGGCCCGTCGGTGATTTTTTCGGGCGTAGGGTGTACCAAGTAAAGCAGCGGTCAGAGTTTTAAGCATCACAACAGGACACAGGAAGTTAGGTTTGGAAGCTTCATGACTTTATTTGACATCAATGATTTTTCGATAAAGATAAGCATCGGGTTCACAGAGTTGAGCTATTTTTTTCCGGACGTGGTCGGGAATCTTGGATAGAGAGGTTTTGTGGGATTTCGGAGTCTGATTCAAATGCTTGATAGTGAGTCGGTGGCTGAAAATTTCTTCAAACCGCCTAGCGAAGGCAGGTATGTCGTCGATAGTCCCAACCAAGGTGAATCTGCGGTATCTCTCAATGGCGATTTCAGTCAATTTTTCCATGCTGATCGCGTCCTTTTCCACATCCTCTGTGACTTCGTCCACAAAGGCACGTCCGAAGGAAGCGCCGAGATTTGTCTCCACAAATTCTTCAATGGGAATTTGAATTTTTCCTTTTAGATGATTGTATCGGTAATGGGAGAGAAAACGGTCAATTGGATTTCGGAGTACGGTAATGAAGTGCCAACGATCACCATATGTATCGTGTGCCGTGTTGCTGTAGAAGAAATGGCCAGCGATACATTTCACTTCTGGCAGTGACATCATGTAGTTAAGTAGATCCCGCCTTACCAGGTTGCCGTTGCCGATGGTGTTTCGTTCGGCGTAGCGTGCCGCATTTTCGTTCAGGGTGACGATGGACAGGGCATTTTTTGGCCGCCACGGTTTGTAGCAGCGCACGATCGCGTTGGAGATAGAAGTTCCACCGCACTTTGCGATATGAAAAAAGAAAATACGATGATCGGTGATAGGAGGATCTATGTAGTCTTTGATTCTGTCTAACATGAATTTATCTTGAGATAAATAAAGAGGGCATCGCCCCTTTCAATGTTTCAAGACGAGCGGTATTCCACTTTTCCGATTTGTTGCATCAGTGCGCAGAGACGGTCCCGCGCCTCGCTAAAACTGAGTTGTTGCGCCTGGTAGGCTGCCAAGGTGTCTTTGACCGGCTGAGAGAGTTTATTTCTAACCTGCCCGGTTAGGTATGAGAGAAGGGATTGGTGGAGGCGGAAGGAAAAACGCTTCGTTACGGGAACGCACCAGCGGTAAAGAGGTATATTGAGGTTCATTGGATTTTTCAGCAACAGGGAAGTCAAGTTGTCGATCACTTGGTTTTCATCCAGTAGCCCGTTTTTGAATCGCACCAGCGCGTCTGCGGCCTTGACCAGGCAAAAACGGGAGCAGTACAAGGTATTGTCATCGCGCCGGAAGTAATACAAAGGTTCCGATAAATGACACATTTTGAATGATTTTGAAACCCGGATGAAAAAATCGTAATCTTCTACCAGGAACAATTGTGGATCATAGTCCCCAATCGACTCGTAGACGCGGCGGGTGTAGAGAAAACAGGCGCCAATATGATTTCCTTGTTCGAGCCGGATGCTGTCTGGCAGGTTGTCTATCCGGATGGGGACGGGGTTTCCGCGAGAATCCAGTTTTTCGAAGAGAAAATAGTTGGCATAGACGAAGTCGCACCCGGATGTTCTTAAATAATGCACCATTTTTTCGATGGCGTTTTCCTTAAAGAGGTTGTCGTCCGATGTCCATGTGAGATATGCGCCTTGTGCCAAGTAAAACCCCTTGTTCAGACTTCTGGGAAGTTTGAGATTGGATGTATTGCGAAAATACCGGATTCTGGGGTCGTCATAGCTTTTGATAACTTCCCGAGTATGGTCGGGGGAGGCGTCATCGATCACAATCAGTTCCCAATGCGTATGGGTTTGGGCCAATACACTGTCGATGGCATAGGGAAGAACATCAGCCCGCTTGTATGTGGGCAGAACAATACTGACGAGCGCTTGGTCAGGGTCATTCATGTAATTTTTTTGAAGATCAAATATTGAACTGTACCATTTTTTTTATGACGATGGTGACGCCACTCCCAAAGAGCAAGATTTACTATCGCCTGATCTGTAAATAATGCAGATTTTTTGAGTAATATAACTATGCTTTGTTTAACTGGATTTCTTGGTTTTTTTATATCAAGATTCTTTAGGTTTATAAACCTATTCAGATAGAAAAGAAATATATGGATTACAGATAGCCTTACTTTGCTGACAGGGCCGGTTGGAGTTAGGGTTTTTAGGAGTCTGTTAATGTACCAAGGGCCTGTTCCACGTACAATCCAGTCTATCGATGAGAAAAATTGCCCTGAGTAGGCTTCTGAGAAAATCTTTATTCCCCTTTCTTCAAATAACTTAATTGTTTCCCCGCTTCGCATGCGGCGTAAGTGACCGTCATTTTTTTCATGAAAGAAAATAGATTCTCCAGTATCTGATTTTATTATCCCCCCCTCTAACGAGGATACAATTTTTTCTTCGAACGATTTCCTATTTCCACAAGGAAATATGATACAGGCGTAACCTTGAGGTTTGAGGATCCTGGCTATATCATCAAGGGTTGACTCGATATCCAAAACATGTTCCAAGACATGGAAGGAGAATATCAAGTCAAATGTGTTGTCATCGAATGGTGATTTTTCCCCATCAAAACTATAGAAATTGCAACTGGGATACTTATTCTTTGCTTTATCTATGGCAACTTCGGATATATCAATCCCTGTTATCTTGGCATCCGGGTACATTTCCTGTAGCAAAGGGATCCACTTTCCTTGTCCGGTTCCGTAATCCAAGATGGTTTCTGGCTTTGAATCAATTTGTTCGAGTGTTTGCCTGACGCGGAAAGCGGCCAATCCTTGCTGGGTCCAAACTGAAAATGTGTCTGAATCCATATAATCGGATTGATATCGACTGTCGTATTTCAGTTTGAGAGACGTTTTGTCAAGATGCATTTTTCGACCTATGGTTTGCCTGTTATTACTTGAACGATTTTCCGGGCGGCGGTCCCGTCTCCATACGGGTTGATTTGATTTGCCATTTCCTCATAGGCCGCAGTGTTTTCTATCAGCAGGGATGTTTCCCGCACGATGGCCTCGCTATCGGTACCAATGACTTTGACGGTACCGGCGGCCACTCCTTCCGGTCTTTCGGTGACTTCCCGCAGTACCAGCACCGGCTTGCCCAGGCTTGGGGCTTCCTCCTGGAGTCCTCCGGAGTCGGTGAGGACAAGGTGGGACTGTTTCATCAAATGCACCAGGGGCAAGTAATCAAGGGGATCGATCAGGAGAACGTTGCCAAGCCCACCCAATGACTCGCCGACTATTTCGCGCACGTTTGGATTGGGGTGGACCGGATACACGAGAACGATTTCATCCCTGTATTTCAGCGCCAATCGTTTCAGCCCTTCGCAAAGGGATCGGAATGGCCTTCCGAAGCTTTCCCGGCGATGGGCGGTGACCAGAATGATTTTTTTGGTATTGAAGGGCAAAGACGCAAGTGGTGTGCCCTGAAAATCAAACGGGCGGCCGGCAACATCCAGAAGAGCATCGATCACGGTGTTTCCCGTGACGGTGATGGCTGTTTCTGGAACGCCTTCATTCAGCAAATGCTGTTTTGCCATTTCGGTGTGGGGAAAAAACAGGTCGGTCACCGAATCGATGATTTTTCGGTTGGCTTCTTCGGGATAGGGTTGGTTCTTGTTAAATGTGCGTAGCCCGGCCTCCACGTGACCGATTTTGATGCCGGCGTAAAAGGCTGCCATGGCAGCGGCCATGGAGGTGGTGGTGTCTCCCTGTACCAGTAGGAGATCAAAAGATTCGCGGCGTAAAATGGCGCCGATCTCCTGAAGAACGCCTATGGTGATATGTTCCAGGGTTTGATTTTCCCGCATCAGATCCAGATCGTAATCGACGCGAATGTCGAACAGTTCGAGCAGGGGGGCCACCATGTGTTTGTGTTGGCCTGTCAGGCAGTTCTTGTTCAGAACTTTCCCCCGCTGTTTTTCCAATTCGGAGATGACTGGTGCCATTTTGATGGTTTCCGGCCTGGTTCCGAAAACTGTCAAGGTCTTAAGCATGGGCCTTCTCGGCATCTTGTTTGAGTTTCCATGCGTCGAGAAAATATTTGACGCCCCAACTTATTTCAGCACCTGAGATATATTTGGCGCCTTTGCCGTAACTTCCGAAAAATCCACCGGAGGGATTTTGTATTTTCTCCAGATAGCGGATCGCCCTATCGGCCCGCTCCTTTTCTCCCAAGGTGTACCAGACGATGGCGTATTGCGCCATTCCGGTGGAACAAATCCACCCTACATTGGGATAAGCGGGAATACGGCCGTCTCTTTTCTGGTATTGAGCCACTTCCTCCATGCCTTGTCGGGCCAATTCAAATTCCCCCATTTCGCACAGTGCTTCCATGGTGTAAGCGTGGAAGTGGGACAGGCGATTGAAGGGTACCAGGGACTCTTGGCGCTTGTAGTAATCGAGCACGAACGCGGCGACCTCCTCGTATTCTTTTACGCCCAGAATCTTACCTGCTTCGGCTAGGGGGGGAAGCACATAGGTATGGATCAGGTCATCGGCGATGTCGCCCCATTGTTCGACCGATGGGGTTTTGAGCTGTCCGCTGCTCGTGTCCACTTGAGTAAGAATCCAGTCGCCGGCTTTTCTGAGCGCGGCCTCCGCACCATCGACATCCCCGATAGCGGAGCATAGTCCCCGCATGATCTGACCGGTGTCGAAGGTATAAGGCACACCATCTGGGGCGGGAAAGGCCCCGTCCGGCCTCTGGATGGACAATAGCCAGTGGGTGCAAGTCCGTGCCAATTCGGTTTCTTTCCAGGCGTAGAGGGTAGGGATGAAATAGCCGGTTACCTCGGGATAAGGTACCGGTTGCTTCGTATGGACAATGATTCCTTGATCTGGAATCATGTTTTGCTTAAACCAATCCATGGCCAGCTCGTAACTTGGTTTTTTGGTTTTTTTCCAGAAAAGCATAAAACTCCCCGAATAACTTTATTTGTTTTTTGATTGAATTTATCAATATTTTTTAATTGGTGGTGGTTTCAATTTTAAATAAGATTCTGATTCACGAATCCTGATGATCTGGTCTGCCTCCAAATCTTTAAGAATCTGGTTTTTTCCACTTGGCCAATGAATGGATATTTTGTCAATTTTGGTATTTTGAGCCAGTCCGAAGTGTAGTCTGGCATGATTTTGGCTGCGATTATGTAACCCGCCGTCTTGAACTCTGGTTTGGGTGATTCCGCCTGCAGTTAGCCGGACAACCGCGCCAATGCCATCCCTGTTTGAATCCTTCCCTTCCAGGTCTATTTCAATCCAGTGGTTAGTGTTTCCGATATTGTGATACAGGCGGTAATACCCTTGCGAAGAGGGCAGGCCAAGGCTTCTCCCCATACTGCCACCGTTGGCGATTAGCAGATCGAGAAAGCCATCGCCATCATAATCAGCGGTCGTGACCGAGTCTCCCACTCCTTTTTTATTTCCGGCAGCGCCTCCGGCATATTTCACAGGGTTGAAATGGCCATTTCCCCGGTTTAGGAGTAACAGGTTTTCTTGGTTTCCAATGACGCCAGAAGCCAGAATAAAGAGATCGAGATCCATGTCGTTATCAAAATCACCGGTAACGACATTGCTACCTGCCACCAATCGGTTATTGATGCCCCGTTTGTCGCTTTCCTCGACAAACTTGTTTCCCAGGTTCATGAATAGGCGGGCGGGGGCCTGTTTGGTATTGTTGTCGGGGCTGCCGATGGGTTCTATCTGGGTGATTGGCTCCGTCGAGAGAATATGGATGTGAATATTTTGGTATTGCGTGGTGCCTGTTTCAAATGCCTTGCGGTCGGCGCTTGCCCGTATTTCCCATGTGTCGGATCCGGTCATGCCGATATAGAGGGCGGAATCGGCTCCAGGGGTATAATTTACCAATCCCTCAACCCCCGATGTTTCCCGGGACAAGGGAAACATAAGTCGTGGGGGGTGGATGCCTTGCCTGCCGAGGAATATTGCCTGCGGCGAGATTCCGTCGTGAGGCCAGGCCGGGTAGGCCTGGACGTTCATGTGGCCGGTGGTGTGAAATTTTAATCCAAGGGGTCTATCCTGGTTGGCAGAGTTGATTTTCAGGTCAACCATGAGTTCGTTGTTTCCGGGATTGCTCCAGACAACGGGGGGAGGGGGGGACTTTCGGGCCAGAAACAGATCGATACGGCCGTCATTGTCAAAATCCCCTGCAGCGATGTCTTCGAATGCGGTGACCGGTAGCAGATCAAGTTCGTGAGGAGGCAGGGTGGAGGTATCGAAAATCTGAACCGTTCGCTTCGCTCCTCTGCCTGCTACCCGGCAGACCATTTCAGGATGAACTTCATCGTTGAGCTGGGTCAGGATGCAAAAAGGAATGGCCTTGGTGGCGAATTGAACCAGATTTTCTTTTCCGGTGAATTGGTGGGTGGCGTCTTGAAGGAATATGAAGGGTGGTACTTGGTCGTCGAGCCGTTGTTCGGCCCCCTGAAACAAATCGAGATGGCTGTCCCCATTCAAGTCCACCCACAAGGGAATCCGCGTTCTGCCGCTGAGGTTGGCGATTCCCACCTGTTTTCCGATTTCTTCAAAACGATTTCCAACATTCCTGAACAACTGCTTGGGTTCTTGACCTACTCCCCGCACCGCGCCCGTCAGTTGCACAAGATCAAGGTCGCCGTCGTTGTCGAAGTCTGCCCACTGGGCGCCATGTTTGTCTCTGCCCAGATCCTTTGAATCGAAGAGCTCATGCGTCACATCTTTGAATTGTCCGTTACCCAGGTTTTTGTATAGTTGGGCCTGGTTGAGATGATTGGTCAGCCAAAGGTCCGGCTTGCCGTCGTTGTCATAGTCTCCCCAGGCGGCGCCATGGGTCATGCCGGCGTGGTCGATGAGCGGGGTTTTGAGTGTGACGTCTTCGAATATTCTGATGTCCTCTTCCCTTTCAAGGCAACCGCTCAATGCCAGGAACATCAGGACCATCGTTGCTGGATACCAATACCAACTGGTGAATCTGGATGAGGATGACAAGGACTGGTGTTTTATGAACATGGTTAGAATTCTAGTTCAATTGTGTTGCAGATTCCGGGTGGCGGATGAAAAGCACCTATGATTTTCCCGATATTTGTCAAGCAAGCCGTAATTTCGTTTTCCAGCGACGTTGTTCCGGCCTCAAGGTTTGAAAAGGCAGGAATAGAAAACATAATCCATAGATCGCACCACCGGCCAGGGTCATCGCCAGGAGATAGAACAAATCGTCGCTACGGAAAGGTTCCGGCAACCATCTGTCTACTCCGTAGAGGGTCAGCGCCAGCAGACCGTTGAGAAGCAAGGCGGGTACGATGGCGACAAAGAATTGGAATCGCTTGGCTGCCAGACAACTGGTTGCCAGGAAATACTGGTGAATGGCCGCGTAAGCCGTGGCGCCGACGATTGCCCAGGCTACCCCGTCGATACCATAGGGTAGTGCGATGATGATGGCGAGGCAGGTAATGATCAAACTGGAGATCTGAACGAAGAGTTCACGGTGAAGCCAGTTCTTGGCTGCCAAAACGTTACCGGATAAATTACCCATCAGCCAGAATGGCCACGCCATTGCCAGGATCGACAGAGGGCCGGCAGAAGCCAGCCACTTGTCTCCGTATATTGTTTTGATCAATGGTTCGGACAGCCAGATAAGCCCTACATAAAAAGGTGTGGCGTAGACCGCCAGCAAGGTGATACTTCTGAAAAAGAGATAGCGGCATTTGTCTTGATTCTCTTGTTCTTTGGACAGAGTTCGGAACAGTACCGGGTATACGGATCCTGTAAGGAAAGTATGGGGTATCCTCGCCAGACTTTCTCCCTTGTTATAAAGGCCGACGCTGGAAACGCCCAAGGTTCTGGATAGCAAGAAGATACTTGCCTGGGTGCGTAGATAGAAGACGATGTCGTTGATGGCCTTGAGCATTCCGTATTTGGCAAGTTTTCTTCCCCGGTGGAAAGCCAGTGACAGGCGGGGGCGCCATCGAGCGGTGGGGGCGAGGAGTAAAGCGGTGACGATGGCATTGGCGATACCTCCCCATACCAGGCTCCAGACACCGTAGCCGTAATATGCCAGTGTTATGCTGGTGGTGCTGGAAATGAGCAGTGAGACGAAAGCGATGATCGCCCTGGCTTTGAAGCGCATTTCCCGCGTCAATTTGTTTCCGGGCAGGTTGACGAAAGGACGGTAGATGAAAGAGAGCGCGGTTACCCTCAAAAGATTGGTGTAAAGCGGGTTGTCGTACCATTTCGCAAACCACGGGGCGAGAAAGTAGAACACCGTGTAAATGAGACAACCGATTATAAGCTGCATGGTGAAAACGATATCGTAATCCTTGCGGGTGGCTTTCTTTGCCCGGATCAGTGCCTGCCCCATGCCGCCTCCAGCGAAAAAAGCCGCGACGCCGGTAAAGACTTGAATGGTGAGCAGGGCACCGAAGTCTTCCGGCGCCAACAGCCGTGCGAGGACGATGCCGAACAGGAAAGTAAGAACCTGGCGACCGGAGTTGCCGACGAAAAGCCAGGCGACACTGCTATGGATGCTTTGTCCTGTGCTCATGAATGGGATTGGAACCAGGTGACTCTTTCGGGAAGTTTCAGGTCGTCCAGCAATCCATTCCGGAGTGCCTTATCCACTGCTTTTTCATGTTTCCACTGGCGGTCCTTTACTTGATACAGGCGTCCCTTACTGGTTTGTTTCTGTCCGAATTTCTCCCCCTGTTCAAGCCGGTCGAGCAATTCGGAGAACGTATTGGTACTTGTTTTGACCGCCCGCCAAAAGAGGGTCAGCTCATCGTCCCCCTCGTGGACTTCCGGGCATACGTGGGCGATGAGATCCCCGGTATCGATGCCGGCGTTGATGTAGTGGATGGTGCAGCCGATTTTCTCCGGCTCCTTGTTGTATAGCGCCCAGAAAGTGCAATCGGCGCCACGGTATTCCGGAGAAAGGCCGCCATGGAGATTGACGATTCCAAGGCGGCCTTTTTCCAGCAAAGCTCCCTTGATGAGGGAGGTGCCGAATACGGCGATCAGGTCGGGATCGTGGTGTTCGACGATTTCCAATACCCGACGGTGGTTGATGTGGGGGACTTCTACCTGCAAGTCCTCGCGATCAAGCTTCGGGTTGTCGTTGCCAAAGAAGAATCTGGCTTCCTTGTCGCCGGTATAGCGTTTGCGGTCACGCAGCCAACGCCAGGCTTTGCGCCACAGTTTGGCCGGGTGGCTGAGAAGATCGAGGATCTTTTTCATGGACCAGTCGCGGGCCTGTTCCTGGACGATGGCTTTGACATCGGCCGCTTTGCATAGCCGATTGGCAAAGTAAAGATGGCGGGGTGAGCGGCCGCAGAGGACAACGATGGAAAGCTGGGACATGATGCGTGGACTCCCTGTAATGCCTGGAATCAATCTGAGGGCACGGAGATTTTGGCCATTTTTATCATCAGCGCATCGGCAAAGAATTTTGCGGCCCAGTTGGGGTATTCGAAGCGCGAATAGGTGCCCCATATCGGCGCCGATCCGGCGATGCCGCCGTCGCGGGGATCCCCTTTTCCGGTGATGTGATGATTGGATTTGAGATAGCCGATGCCTAGTATAGCCGACTTTTCCAACTTGTCTTTGCCCGAGTCCAAGGTCTGGGTTGCCCGCAGCCAGATGATGCTCATCTGCGCAAGGCCGGTGAGGCAGCAGTAGCCGCTTTTGGGTATCCATCCATCGGCATAGGTGCCGGCCAGAAAGCCGTCTTCGCGTTGAACCTTTGCCTGGGCGGAGGCTGCCTTGAGGGAAGCGTCGATCATGCGGTCATCACCAAGGATCAGGCCGCTTTCGAGCAGACCTCGGATGGCATAGGCGATAGTGTGGGTGAAGGGAGGCGTATTCGGTGTAAAGGCGTTGTTTTGAAACCAGCCGCTTTTGGTCTGCTGGGTCAGTGCCCAGTCGAGATTTTTGCGTGCCGACTGCTCCAGGGACTTCTCCCCGGCGGCCCGGGCGGCCCGTAGCAGCCCCCAGGCGGCGCGGGTGTTGTAGGTGTGGGGGATGCCGTTGTGGACGCTGCGCCGCCAGCAGCCGTCGTCGTCCTGTTGTTGTGCCATCCACTGGCCGGCCCTGATTGCCGCCTCGAGGCATTCGGAGCGGTTGAGTTTTTGGTGGCCTTCGACAAGGCCGTGGATGATCTGGCCGGTGTTGAAGATCACAGGCCGGCTGCCGGGTTCTCCGAAATGACCTGGAAACGAGCCATCGGAGTTTTGGATCGACAATTCCCAGTCAAGGATGCGATTGGCCCGTTCTTTCAAATCGGTGCGATCGAGCAGATCGGAGGCGGCCAGGAAAGTTTCGACAATATAGCCGCTTGTTTCAGGATAGCTGGGCAGCCAGCCATCCTCGAAGCTCCAGCCGGCGGAGACACCGCCTTCGTCCGGTTGCCCATTGCGAATGTCCTGGGCTCGGCAGAGCCAGTCGATTGCGGCTTGTAGATGAGTGGCGTCCGGGTAGGGAGGCTGAACGGAAATACCTTGTAAATCCTGGGCGATGTAGCGCAAATGTAAAGGCTTCCATGGTTTGTAACGAAACGGCAGTTCCAGAATTTTTTTCATGATTGACAATTCAGTTTAGGGAACGATGCGATGGGGGGAGCAAGTTTTTGCCTGAGGATTATAGCGGTTACTTCATGCTTACAGAAGCGGGGTCTTTCTCCAAACTCCCAAGTTCAGTGGCTTACTCTTCCCCAAGGATTCGGTACATTCGATATCACTTGTCTGAACTTTCCCGATGCTTCGGGAGGAATGGAATGGGCTTGAACCAACTGGATCTTGATATTTTCCCCGAACCGTTTTTTGAAACCTGTCACGATCGCATTGGAATCCTTTTCCGGGTGCCACTGGTGGTTGGTCACAAGCTGGATCTCGAATCGATCCAAGGTTTCCTGGACAATTTTGAATTGATCGATTCCGGGGATTTCGCGGAGGATGTAAATGGCGGCCAATGCGTGGACGATGGAGCCGTCTTGGTGTATCAGAAAATCGGTGATCCTGCCGGCGACGCTTTCGACGACATGGAGCCCTCGGCCATCTGGGTCGGTTGTTTCGGATAGTCTCACCATATCGCCGGTGCGATAACGAATGAATGGTTGGGCTTCGGAATGGAGACCGGTCATTACGGCCTCGCCCGTTTCCCCGGGAGGAACCGGCTGTCCCTCGCCATCCACTACTTCCAGAATGATGCTTTCACTCATCAACAGCATTTGTCCCGAAGGTGCTTCATGGGCGGTGAAACCGATATCCCGGCTACCGAATTCGTTGGCTACCGGAACGCCAAAGGCTTCTGAAATGAGATTTCTTTGATGGGGGTATAGTGGCTCACCGGTGGTACAGACGACTTTTAACGAGGGTAGGTGCAAGGGGCCACCGTTTTCCAGAATGAAGCCGGCCAAGAGCGCTACACTGCTGGAATAACCATAAATGCATTTGGGCGTGAAGTTGACAATGGCAGTGACATAATCTGCCATGGCTTGGGGAGACATGGCAAAAGCATTGAGCACCAAATGATTCATGGAGCGGTCGCGGAGGGTTTTGATCCGGTCGGTTTTTTTCAATTCGACAGGCGCCCCCCAAAGGTAGACCTCGGGATCCCCAGGCTCTACCCCCCACCAGCGGCGGGCGCGCATGCGGCCTGCAGCATCTGAGGCCTGCCGCCAGCGGCTGAAATGAAAAGTGAGGGGCTTGCCGCTCGAGCCGCCGGTAGAATAGGGGTGGGCGCCTCCAGGAACCGATTTCCAAACCATTTCTGCTCCATGTTTTCGGGCGTCTTCTTTATCCATGAAAGGCAATCGGCGGAAATCTTCCCAGCTCATATCCTGCGGTTCGATGCCTGCTTCGCGGATTCTTCCGGCGTGCCAGGGGCAGTGCGCCAGAGCGGTTTGGAGAAGCCGGCCGAGCTTTTCCAGCTGGAGCGCTTCCAACGTTTCCCGGGGTAGGTATTGGGTCTGTTCAAGTTCGGAGAAATAAGGAAAGGTCGGTCGGCGCAGCAGCCATTCCTGGGCGCGAAAGATGTTGTGGCTGAAAAATCTAGGGAAGGGTCTGGGTTTTGTGTTGGAAAAGGGTTGGGATATAATCATTTTCTGTCGGAGCGGGTGTAGTTCAATGGCAGAACATCAGCTTCCCAAGCTGAGAACGTGGGTTCGATTCCCATCACCCGCTCCATTTTCAGTCGGGCAGGAAGCCGGTATCCAGGACTTGCCCGGATTCCCACGGGCAGATTGAGGGAAAGGTCCGTTCGTCGAGTCCCGTCTACCTGGCGGCAGCGAGAATGGGGAGTTCATAAGCATCGTTCAAAATATCTTCCAAATGGGCTTTTAAGCTGGGATTGTCTTTGAGCAAATGGGCGATGGCCCGGCGTTTTTCCTTGATCGTCAGTGCCCGGCTGCGGGCACGATAGGAGGGTTGGAATCGCCACTTCAGAAGGTGGGTGATGAGCACCTTGAACCGTGATTCCAATTCCCGCCTTTCGCTTCTCCCCATGTTTTCGATTTCCTCGATCAAATGTTCCACGTCGATTTCGGAGAGACGGCCCGAACGCAGCAGATCGGCCTGTTCCATGGCCCATCGGTAAAAATCCCGCTCATAGGAGGTGGCCACTTTCGACCTCCATGGGGGTTCCACTCGAATGCATTGTGGGTTTCAAGCTAAAAATCCTCCATCGCGCAGGCTCCGCCGCCGCAACAGGCGGGCATGGCGGTATTGCAGCTTCCTCCGGCGCAAGCCGGTTCCGGGTTCTTCAGGCTGGCGCTGGAGATGACGTTGCCGCCGGTGATGAGTTTTTCCACCGGTGCATCCAGCGGCGTGTCTCCCGGTTCGATGCCGGCCAGGTCGCAGAGTTGGCCCCAGGTGCCGACCTTTTCGTTCATCCGGTGACGGACCTCGATGACACGGTTGTTCGCTTTGCAGAGATAGTCATAACTGGGCATGATTTCACTCTTTCAAGTATAGTTGCTATGGGTCAATAGATATAGCGATTTGGTAGGCCAAAAACAAGTCATGGAGTGAAAGTTCATGGACAGTTTCGTCCTCGATACCAGTATTTTCACCAACCCGGATGTGTACGGTCAGTTCGGGGAATCGCCCGGCGTAGCGATGGATGCGTTCCTGCGTCTGGTGAGAAGAAGCGGAGCCCGGTTCTACATGCCCAGCTCGGTGTTCGACGAATTGTGCCTGATCAAGGGGAAGGAGATTCCGCCCGACTTCGAGGCGGTGGTCAGGATTCGTTCGCCCAGGCGCTTCAACATCACGGTGCCTGCCGGGATTCTGTATGAATTCATCGAGGAGGTGCGGACCCGGATCGACCGGGGGCTCAGGATCGCCGAGGAGCACGCCAAGATGGCCCAGGCGGGGATCGAGGCCGAGGACGTGGGCAAGGTGATCAACCGCCTGCGGGGGCGCTACCGCGAGGCCTTGCGCCAGGGGATCATCGACAGTCGTGAGGACATGGACGTGCTGCTGTTGGCCTATGAGCTCGATGCGGTCTTGTTGTCGGCCGACCAGGGGCTGCGCAAGTGGGCCGACAAGGTGGGGGTGAAGATCGTTCGCCCGGATAACCTGCTCCAGGTGATGGAGAAACTGGTGGCGTATCAGGCTGGCGAGTGAGTTGATGGACAACGCATTCATTCCGGATTTTGCAATTCTGGTCGATCTTCTGCGCTGGCGTTTGGGTGGGGAGCTGATCGCGGTTTATCTGTATGGCTCCTTCTCTGAGGGATTCGCCGGGCCCCGCAGCGACGTGGATATTGCCATTCTGACCCGTAACCCTTTGCCGGAGGGGCGTTTGGCCGAGTTGGCGCAGGAATTGATGGATCTGAGCGGGCGGGATGTGGATCTGGTGGATTTGAGCAGGGCGTCGACGGTGTTGCAGATGCAGATCATTTCCCGCGGGCGGCGGCTCTATTGCCGGGATCCTTTTCTGTGCGAACGCTTCGAGACCCACGTGTTTTCCGATTATGTCGACCTCAATGAAAGGCGGGCGGGTATTCTTCGGGACATACGGGAGCGGGGAAGCGTTTATGGATGACGTGTTGTTGAACAAGGCGGCGATCATCGAACGTTGTCTCCAACGCATCGCCGAAGAATATCAGGGGCACGAAGATGAGCTGGAGACCAATTTCACCCGTCAGGACGCCATCGTGCTCAATCTTCAACGTGCTTGCGAGGCCGGTATCGATGCGGCCTTACATCTGGTTCGTCGTCATCGGTTGGGGGTTCCTCAATCCGGGCGGGAGGCGTTTACCCTGTTGGAACGGGCCGGGTTGTTGCCCGCCGATTTGGCTGGGGAAATGAAAAAGATGGTGGGGTTTCGCAACATCGTGGTCCATGCCTACCAGGAAATCAGTTTGCCTGTATTGCGTGCCATTGTGGAGAAACAGCTGGATGATTTGCGCGGTTTTGCCCGCTGGCTGATTGCCGCCGCGGATCGTTCATAGTGGCCAGCCTCAATCGTAGATCATCTTGCCGGCCATGAGATCTCCCAGCATTCCTGTGAGGGCGGGGTAGATGCGGTCGAATTCCAGCAGCCAGTGGGCGCCATCCCGTTCCAGCCGTCTCTTTTGTATTTTGATACCGTGGCTGGCGCGCCTGAGATGATCGAGCAGTATTTCGGCGTTGTCTTTTTCCCGGAAACGGCAGCGGAAGGTGGTGTAGACTTTGCGCTCCCGGCTGAATTTGTCAAACGCCCCATGCAGCCCTTGAAGCAGGGCTTCTCCCAGCATCCGCTCCATTTCCGGGGTGACGGGGAGGCCGTTTTCCTCGGCGAACAGGATCAGGCGCAGCAGCCGGTTGGTGAAATATTCGGCCGGAAGTTCCAGCAGGTTGTCGGCGGCGGCGCGCAGGTCGTCGATGTTGACATTGCCGGTGACATATTTGGCGCGGTGGTTGCGGTCGGAATCCTCCTTGAACACCAGCCCCTCGCGCCACTGTTCGTTCAGCCGGAGCATGATGGCGCGGATCTCCGCCACGTTCTCCAAGGTGAAATAACCGTATTGGGGAACGGTGGGGAGGGTGTGGCGGTCTGTGATTTCCGTCTTGTCGCGACAGGGCAAAAAGCGGTTATGGTCTTTTTGCATCAAATCGAACACAAACAAACGGACATCGTGGCGGACGAAAGGGGGAAAGGATTCCAGATAAGGGTTGTCGGGGCCTGCCACTTCCGCGCAGACTACTATCTCGGGATGTTCTTCGAAGACGCTCAGGGGCATCAGGTCCGGAAGGCGGTCGGTGGCGAACGGACAGACGAATCCACCGCGGGAAAGGGCGATCGGCGTTCCTTCGATCTGCACGATCCGGACGTTGAAGCCGTTGATTTTCTCTTCCGCCCAGAAAGGTGCCCGAAAGTGCGCCTTGAGCCCGGCTTCGAGCGCCAGTACCCTGCCGATATGGGGATAGCCGTAGACCACCTGCCTGCCGAATACCGCCGTGCCGCGGGGGATATGGCGCCAGTCATCGATGAAGTGGCAATAGGCGAGCCCTTTGAATCGGCGTTGCCTGGCTTTCTTTTTGTCCAGCGCCTCGGGAAGCTGATCCAGCACGGTTTGCGGCGGGGGTGCGGTCATGGTGCCTGGCGGATTCTGAAATTACCGAATGGGCATTGTAGCGTGAGGGATCGATGAAAACCATGAACTGCCGCCCCGGCTGTGGCGCCTGCTGTATCGCGCCCTCGATCACCGGCCCCATTCCCGGCATGCCGGAGGGGAAACCCGCTGGCGTGCGTTGCATTCACCTGGACGAGCAATTTCGCTGCAACCTCTTCGGCCACCCGGAGCGCCCGGAGGTGTGTGGCAGGTTTCAGGCAGAACCTGAAACTTGCGGTGAAACCCGGCGGCAGGCCCTGGAACGGCTCACGCGGCTGGAAAGGCTGACGGCATGACCTGGCCTCTCTGAATGGAGGCCGGCGCGGACCTGGTGAGGTGGCCGGGTGCTCGGGGTGTCCTCCCTCGCGCCGCTTCGTTCAAGCGGTTTTCTGAGGTTGGGCTTTCGGTTCCGGTCTCGTCGGCGGCAGTGAGGAGGATCTGTCCGTTTGCGCAGGCGTACCGGAGCGATCAGCAACGGCGGGGTCTCGAGATGGGGCAGGCACCAGGACAATCGCACGAACAAGGCTGAATTCCGCACGGTCCAGGGCCAGATCGAGTTCTGGGCCAAGGTGGGCCGGGCTGCCCTGGACAATCCGGACCTGCCGGCCAGTTTCATCGCCGAGAGTCTGATGGCGATGAACGAGCCACGTGAACAGGCCGAACCCTTCGTGCCGCGCACCCGAAAGCCCGAATGACCTGGAGGGTGCGGCAAACGCGCCGCTTTGCCCGGGCCTACAAGAAACTGCATGACAACATTGCCACGGAGGTGGATGCGGCGGTGGCCGCGATTGCCGAGGATCCCGACATCGGCGAGAAGAAAAAGGGCGATCTTGCCCAGCTCTGGGTCTACAAATTCCGCAGCCAGGGCCAGCTCTATTTGCTGGGCTATACCCGAGAAGACGAAGTGCGTCTGATCTGGCTCGAGGCCATGGGGCCGCACGAGCACTTCTATCGCGATTTCAAACGCTGACGCTTATCCCTCCATCTCCCGAAACCCGACAGATTCTCTTTGCCACTGCCTGGCCGCCGGTATTTGAAGCGCCAGCGTTTGACACCGTTTGGCATGACCTCGAGGTAAAGCCCTTTCTCGTCAAAACGCTTGTAGGGCTTGTCGCCGGGTTTGAAATTCCTGATTTCGGTCACGGTCAGCGGCATGGCGTTTCTCCCGTTGGGTGGTCCCCGGTTCGATTCCCGAAAAATTGATGCTCCCAAGGTGCCCCCGGATGCCCCCAATTGTGCCCCCAAAAGTGGGGGCATGTAGTGAAATCTTATGAAACGTTATGGGAATAAACAAGCATGAAAAAGCCCGCTGTTATGCGGGCTTGTGGACTTTCTAGCCCGGATATTTCACCAAGCAGGGGTCGGCACAACCTCCGAGAGCCGATAAAATCGGGGTTTTGAAGCAATTCCAGGGAGATTGTGCCGATGCCAAAGTGTACCGCAGAACGAATGGAATTTGG
>Ga0256839_1000944_pt1 | contig 36646 bp, 29 predicted proteins | sample 354166metaG_FD_185968 | JGI IMG/M metagenome (GOLD analysis project Ga0256839, IMG submission 185968) | Hydrothermal vent microbial communities from Mid Atlantic Ridge, Atlantic Ocean - 354-166 | ecosystem: Environmental > Aquatic > Marine > Hydrothermal vents | place: Atlantic Ocean: Mid...
GAAATTTGGTTCTCCGCAGCAAATTGCTGCGGCCTCATTGAAGCACGCCCACGTCGCGCATGCGGTCCGTCATAAAGGTGGGTTCTCCGCAGCAAATTGCTGCGGCCTCATTGAAGCTAGAAATCGGCGTTGACTGAGACAGATCAGCAGACGTTCTCCGCAGCAAATTGCTGCGGCCTCATTGAAGCTCGAAATCGGCAAACTTGTTGCAGTTAGCGCATAGCGGTTCTCCGCAGCAAATTGCTGCGGCCTCATTGAAGCCTCAAGGCCGTGCTGGCGGCCGCGCCCGCCGGCACCGTTCTCCGCAGCAAATTGCTGCGGCCTCATTGAAGCGGGATGTCCTCGCCTGAGGCCTGTGCGCGCTGAATAAGTTCTCCGCAGCAAATTGCTGCGGCCTCATTGAAGCCCTGGGTATCAAAGCGGCGTGGTGACAAATCAGTCAAGTTCTCCGCAGCAAATTGCTGCGGCCTCATTGAAGCTGACATGAGCCTGGCAAATGTCCACGCACAGCTAAAGGTTCTCCGCAGCAAATTGCTGCGGCCTCATTGAAGCCTGATCATCATTGTTCGTGCGCCGGCCGGCCACCCTGGTTCTCCGCAGCAAATTGCTGCGGCCTCATTGAAGCGAAGCGTCTCACATCGATGCCGAGTGGGTGTTGATGTTCTCCGCAGCAAATTGCTGCGGCCTCATTGAAGCAGGATATCAAGGTCAGGATAGGCGCGCTGTGATATGGTTCTCCGCAGCAAATTGCTGCAGCCTCATTGAAGCATGAACAGTATCGAAAGCAAGCAACTGACGACAAGGAGGTTCTCCGCAGCAAATTGCTGCGGCCTCATTGAAGCAGGGCATCGGCCAGCCGGCCGCAACGGGCAGCCAGCCGGTTCTCCGCAGCAAATTGCTGCGGCCTCATTGAAGCGCAGGTGGCGTTCAGTTCGGCCTCGTTCTCGGCCATGTTCTCCGCAGCAAATTGCTGCGGCCTCATTGAAGCTCCAAGAAGAAGATCCTGCTCACCTGCTAATTGCTTAGGGTTCTCCGCAGCAAATTGCTGCGGCCTCATTGAAGCGACGCCGCCTTGGTGCGCTTTGCCTCCCGCATGCTTGGTTCTCCGCAGCAAATTGCTGCGGCCTCATTGAAGCGCGGCGAAGTTGTTACGGATGTTCTCGGCATAGGTCGGTTCTCCGCAGCAAATTGCTGCGGCCTCATTGAAGCTGGCCGGGCTGTGGCGGGCGGACGGGCTCAAGGCCGGTTCTCCGCAGCAAATTGCTGCGGCCTCATTGAAGCTGAGAACGTTATCTGGTGTAAACCGTACACAATCGGGGGTTCTCCGCAGCAAATTGCTGCGGCCTCATTGAAGCGCAGCCAACCGCACGAGTACTTGTACTTTCCCACATGGTTCTCCGCAGCAAATTGCTGCGGCCTCATTGAAGCAGGGAGGCTGGCCTTAAGTGTCTGGGCGATTTCGTTGGTTCTCCGCAGCAAATTGCTGCGGCCTCATTGAAGCAAACCTACTTGCTTTTAGTCGGTAAGCCGGACTAGGTTCTCCGCAGCAAATTGCTGCGGCCTCATTGAAGCTCAGCTTCGAAGTCAGGCCTGTTGCCGAATTGCTGGTTCTCCGCAGCAAATTGCTGCGGCCTCATTGAAGCGTACGAATCCAGCGCATAATGGCCTCCTGAGGCGGCGGTTCTCCGCAGCAAATTGCTGCGGCCTCATTGAAGCAAGGTCACAAACGGCACCGGCACCGACAATATCTGGGTTCTCCGCAGCAAATTGCTGCGGCCTCATTGAAGCGGTGGCATTCCCCAAGTACCGCACCGCCTATGAGGAGGTTCTCCGCAGCAAATTGCTGCGGCCTCATTGAAGCTTGGTCTGCTCGAGTCGTATGCGGCCGATTCGGAATGTTCTCCGCAGCAAATTGCTGCGGCCTCATTGAAGCGCATCGTCGCGGTAAGCGTCACGACTACTTTACTTCGTTCTCCGCAGCAAATTGCTGCGGCCTCATTGAAGCCGCCAAGTCTTGGCGCCGAACACGAAAGGCTTGACCAGGTTCTCCGTGATGCACATGAAGTGGGTATCGTGATTCGGTGTTGCCCAAAGGTGGAAATAAGCTACCATTCGTAGAAGCCGTGCCGCCGTGACGACAGAAAATCGCCGGGCTGTTCGCGTGGACTGTGATCCATACATGAGGGATGCCAGGTGAGAGTCCTGGATGGCGCCCCTCCACGGTGGTCACGGCTTCCTCTTTATTTTTTCGCTCCGCTCGTTCGAGCCATCGGGGCGCGCTCTCGCCAGCTCAAGTTAATTGCCTTTCCGGCCGCTCTATGAAGGGTCTGTTGGCGGCTGCCGGGGTTTGTGTGTGAGCAACAAAATCAGGGTCTATACCTGTGATCTGGAACTCGGGATGTATGTTGCCGAGCTGGATCGTCCGTGGACGGATACCCCTTTTTTGTTTCAGGGATTTGTCCTGCGTGAGGCGGATGAGATCGCGGTGCTCTGTGAGCATTGTGAGTATGTCTATGTGGACCGGGAGCAGTCACGGCCGGATGTGGCGGCCAGGCTGGTTTCGCTGCGGTCTGTGTCCGAGGCGCGGCCACCCAGGGCGGGAGTGTCCAGAAAATCGGGGTTTCGTGAGGTGGAGTTCCGCCGTTCGCTGACCCGCTCCCATGCCATCTATCGTGATGCCCGCGGCTGGATCGATCAGATGCTGGAGGACAGCCGCCTGGGCAACAGCGTCGATACGGATCAGGCCCGCGCCCTGGTGACCCAGCTCGCCGACGAGGTGATTCGCAATCCCGATGCGCTGGTGTGGCTGACCTATCTGAAGTCGCGTGATGAATACACGGCCACTCATTGCATGAATGTCTGCATCCTGGCGTTGACCTTCGGTCGCTGCCTGGCGCTGGAGGAGGAGGCGCTGCATCAGTTGGGCCTGGGCGCGCTGTTGCACGACCTGGGCAAGATGCAGGTGCCCGATGAGGTGCTGAACAAGCCGGGGCGGCTGACGGAGGAAGAGTTCGCCATCATGAAAAGGCACCCGGGCCTGGGCTTTGCCATGCTGCGCGATGACAAGAATATCGACAAGGCCAGCCTGCACATCGTGCTGCATCACCATGAACGCCTCGATGGCCGTGGTTATCCCCGCGGGCTGGATGAGAAGAGGATTCCCCTGCTGACGCGAATTTCCTCCATCGTCGATGTCTATGACGCCATTACCTCCGACCGTTGCTATCACGATGGCGTTGCCCCGGCGCAGGCGCTGGAAAACCTGTTCAAGTGGGCGCCGGGCAATTTCGATGTGACCCTGCTGGAAGGTTTCATCAAGTGCATCGGTATCTATCCCATCGGCAGTGTGGTGCGTCTCAGCACTGGCGAGGTGGGCATCATCGTTGCCTCGGACGAGTGCAACCGTCTCAAGCCCATTCTGCTCATCGTGCAGAATGCCGAGGGCAAGCCCATGGAACAGCGCCGCCTGATCAACATGGCGAGCGCCTCCTGGGAGAAGGGCGAAGCGCCCCTGACCATCGAGCAGGTGCTGGAGCCCAAGGCCGTCGGCGTCGATATCAAGGCCGTGTTGTTGGAAGAGCTGAATCTGGCCAAAAATCTCCCCCCGTCCTGAGCGCGGGTTCTCTCGTCGTCTCTTGCCGTCTTTCCTCATGCCCCTTCGTGGCAGTGTGCGGATAAAGCCGCGCGTTGCATTGAATTCGTCTCCGTTCCCCCTTATTTCTGCTGTAAGCAAGAAAGATGCATCAGCCAGCGCATAAGGAGACAAGGCCATGAACGACAATGTCGTCACGATCAATGTGAAGATGGATGAAGAGGGCTTTTTGCTCGACCCCAACGACTGGAGCCCCTGTGTGGCGGAGGCCATCGCCGAGCGCGAGGGCATCGAGCTGACCGACCTGCACTGGGCCCTGATCAACTATTTCCGCACCTTCTATGAGGACCACATGCGCCACCCCACCATGCACGAGTGGGTGACCACCCTGGGCCGCTTTCACGGCAAGCCCTTCCGGGAGGCCAAGGCGTATCGGGACTTTCTCTACCAGCTGTTTCCCAAGGGGCCGATCCCGACCCTGTGCAAGCTGGCCGGACTGCCCAAGCCGGTGGAAGACGTCGAGGAATGAGGCGCGCCCGCGTGAAGCGGGGCGTCATCGACAAGATCGACGACCCGACAACGACAAGCCACTTTCAAAACAACATTCAATAAAAGGAGTCAAGCCATGGTAATGGCCGTTTCCCAATTCGAGCGCCTGTTCCGTGAAGCCGCGTCACTGGATATCGACAAGAACGACATCAAGCGCACCACGGATTTCATCAACCGGCGCCTGTACGACCTGCTGTTGCTGGCCCAGGCCACCGCCCGGGCCAACGGCCGCGACATCATCGAGGCCCACGACCTGCCGCTGACCAAGGGCCTGCAGGCCAGCCTGCACGCCTTCAAGGCGCTCAACGAAGAGCTGGCCCTGGCGCCCATCCTCGAACAGCTGGCCAGGCTGCCCACGCTGGACCTGGACTACAGCGAGGAACTGGCGCAGCGCCTGCCCGAACTGGCCGGCGCCATCACGGTGAGCCTGGCGCGGGTGTTCCGCGCCGTGTACCCCAAGCTGAAGAACCCCGGCAGCGCCGAGTGGCAGACCATCGACGAGATCTACGAGGTGCTGCTGTGAGCACTGTGACAACCGCCGACCGAAGCAAGGGGAGAAACCCACGATGAGCAACGCCACGATGACCAGCAACGTGACTTACCGCCACCTCGACAAGGCCGAAAAGGCCAAGGCCCGCCAGGCCATCACGACCCATGTGGACAAGGACCTGGCGCCACTGCTGCAGCACTTCGACAACGAGCTGGTGCGCCTGCATGGCCTGGTGGAACGGCATACCAAGCGGCGTCTGTACCGCACCTCGCTGCGGCTCCAGCTGCCGCGCAAGGTACTGGCGGCGCAGGAGGAAGGGGAAGACATCGAGCTGGTGCTGCGCGATGCCTTCGCCGAACTGGCGCGTCAGCTGAAGAAGTACAAGAGCCGGCTCAACAACGAGCCCCTCTGGCAGCGCCCGGCGCGGCGGCGCCAGCTCCGCGAGCTTGTCAAGGGCGGAGACCGCACGGCGGAACAGCAGGCCCTGTTCCGCGACCTCATCAAATCCCACCTCAAGGGACTGTACAACTTCGTGCGCCGCGAGATCGCCTATCTCACCGCCTCCGGCGAACTCCTGCCCGGCCAGGTGACGCCGGACGATGTGGTCGACGACGTGGTGGTGCGCGCCTACGCGCAGCAGTCGCAACAGCCGGCCAGCCTGGCCCTGGAACACTGGTTGCGCAAACTGGCCCTGGAGGTGCTGGACGAACAGGTCGCCCGCCGCCTGCCGTCGGCGTGCCTGGTGTCGCTGGAGACCCCGGTGGAGAGCGAGATCGAGGAAGACGACGAACAGCTCTACGAGTATTACCAGCCCGACGAGGCCCTGCGCCTGGAAGACCTCATCGTCTCCCCCGAGGCCAGCGCGCCGGAAAGCGCCCTGGCGCGCTATGAGCTGGCCCTGCGCAGCCAGCAGCTGCTGGCCTGGCTGCCGCGACCGTGGCGACAGGTGGTGGTGCTGGCGGACGTCGACGGACTCAGCGATGAAGAGATCGCCGCCGTGCTGGGTATCCCCGTCGCCATGGTGGCCAGCCTGCGTCAGTTCGCCGAGGCCTACCTGCGCACCAAACTGCGCGACGGCGGCTATGCGGCACCGGAAGAGGGCGAGGCGCCCGAGGCCGGCTGGGTGCTGGACCCGCTGACCATCGACCTGCCGGGCGAGGTGGAGGAGGAGATCCTCGCCAAGTTTGCCTGACTGGTCCCTGCACCTGCGGATTCAGCTGGCCCGGGACCACAGGGGCCGGTAAGCTGCATCACCGGCCCCATCCACATTCCCCGGAGAGAAAACCCGCCATGACCGGCAACAACACCCTCGGCGTGCTGCTCAACGGCATCGCCCAACTGGAATACCACCGCAACAAGCCCCTGCCGCCGCACCAGGGCGCCTATCTGGAAAAGATGGACCGCAAGATGCGCGAGGAGGGCATCGACCTGGGCGGCGAACAGATCCATGCGCCATCGCTGGAACAGTGCGCGCAGTTCGTCGCCGCCAATCTGGCCAACGCCATCACCCACGACGACGAGGCCGTGGCCGCCGCCATGTGCAGCTGGCTGGCCAACCGTCTGCCGGAACTCCGGCAGGTGAAGATCGAGGCGCAGGGTGACGAGTGCACCATCAACCTGGTCTTCGATGAGGACTACCAGAAACAGGTCGCCATCCCCCTATCGCAGATCCACTGATGACCGAGGCCACCGACAGTCCCGAGGCCCTGCTGCTGGTGGGCAGCGGCTGCCCGCATTGCGCGGCGGTGCTGCAGGCCCTCGGCGAACTGGTCAAGGGTGGCGAGATCGCCCGCCTGGAGGTGGTGAACATCGGCCGCCGGCCAGAGGTGGCGCAACGGCTGGGGGTGCGCTCCGTGCCCTGGCTGCGCCTCGGCCCCTTCGAGTTGCAGGGCCAATACAGCCTCACGGAACTGCGCCAGTGGCTGGCCCGCGCCGGCACCCGCGAGGGCATGTCGGCCTGGTTCAGCGAACTGCTGGCCAGTGGCCGCCTGGGTCGCGCCGAGGCCCTCCTGCGCCGTGACCCTTTGCTGTTCACGGCCCTCTTCGACCTGCTTGCCGACCCTGCCACCGAGCTGCAGGTGCGCATCGGCATCGGCGCGCTGGCGGAGGACTTCGCCGGCGATCCGGCCTTGCAGGCACAGGCGCCGCGCCTGTGCGCGCTGAGCCGTCACGACGACCCGCGCGTGCGCCTCGATGCCTGCCATTACCTCGGCCTCAGCGGTGCCGCCGAGGCCGCCGAGTGCCTGCGTGCGCGCCTCGACGACGAGGATGCAGAGGTGCGCGAGGAGGCCCGCGAAGCCTTGTCGGCGATCGGGGCGTAGCTTCCCCGTGCCTGTCGATACGGGGTGTCGCGCACCATGGCGTCCCGCCGGTTTGCGCCAGCCTGGCATGAATCCAGCGCGGACAAGGCTAGGAAAACGTTGCGCCCTTTGCGTCTTTGTGCCTTTGCGTTGAAACGCCAGGCCCTCCCGTAGCGGCAGAATGATTGGCGCTCATTCGCGGACTGAATTCCACGCCTGTCAAGTCTTGAAGTTCACCCGCCGAGGGCGGAAACTCCCCCTCCATGACTCCCCCCTTCGTTCACCTGCGCACCCACACCGAATACTCCCTGGTGGACGGCATCCTGCGCGTCAAGCCGCTGGTCAATGCGGTGGCGGAGCAGGGCATGCCCGCCGTCGCCGTCACCGATCAGAGCAACCTGTTCTCCATGGTGAAGTTCTACCGCGCCGCCATCGCGCGCGGGGTGAAACCCGTCATCGGCGTCGACCTGTGGCTGGCCAACGACGACGAGCCGACCCGCCCGCACCGCCTGGTGCTGCTGTGCCAGACCAACGAAGGCTACCGCAATCTCACCCAACTGGTGTCGCGCACCTACACCGAGGGCCAGCACCGCGGCATCCCCATCCTGGAATTGCCGTGGCTGGAGGGGCAGACGGACGGCCTGATCGCGCTCTCCGGCGGCCGCGAGGGCGACGTGGGGCGCGCCCTGCTGGCCGGTGACCAGGAACGCGCCTGGCACTGCCTGGCCCACTGGCGGCACCTGTTTCCCGACCGCTACTACCTGGAACTGCAACGCACCGGCCGTCCCGGCGAAGAGGACTATCTGCATGCCGCCGTGGCCCTCGCCCAGCAGGCGGAGCTGCCGGTGGTGGCCACCAACGATGCGTGTTTCCTCCACGCCGAGGACTTCGACGCCCACGAGACGCGCGTCTGCATCCACGACGGCCGCACCCTCGACGACCCGCGCCGGCCAAAGAACTATTCCCCGCAGCAGTATCTGCGCACGCCGGCGGAGATGGCCGAGCTGTTCAGCGACATCCCCGAGGCGCTGGAAAACACCGTGGAGATCGCCAAGCGCTGCAACGTCGAGCTGACCCTGGGCGAGAACTTCCTGCCCGACTTCCCCATCCCCGATGGCATGACCGAGGCGGACTATTTCCGCCAGCAGTCGCGCGACGGGCTGGAAAAGCGCCTCGACAAGCTCTTCGACCGCGACGCCCCGGACTTCGCCGAGAAGCGCAAGCCCTACGACGAGCGCCTCGAGACCGAGTTGGACGTGATCATCGGCATGGGCTTTCCCGGCTACTTCCTGATCGTCGCCGATTTCATCCAGTGGGCCAAGAACAACGGCGTGCCGGTGGGGCCGGGGCGCGGCTCCGGCGCCGGTTCGCTGGTGGCCTACGCGCTCACCATCACCGACCTCGACCCGCTGGAATACGACCTGCTGTTCGAGCGCTTCCTCAACCCCGAGCGCGTCTCCATGCCGGACTTCGACGTGGACTTCTGCATGGAGGGCCGCGACCGCGTCATCGACTACGTGGCCGAGCACTACGGCCGCGACAAGGTGTCGCAGATTATCACCTACGGCTCCATGGCCGCCAAGGCGGTGGTGCGCGACGTGGGCCGCGTGATGGGCCACCCCTATGGCTTCGTCGACCGCATCTCCAAGATGATCCCCTTCGAGGTGGGCATCAGCCTGGACAAGGCCATTGCCCAGGAGGAGGCCCTGGCGCAGCTCATCGCCGAAGACGAGGAGGTGGCCGAACTCATCGAGATGGCGAAGAAGCTGGAAGGCCTGGCGCGCAACGCCGGCAAGCACGCCGGCGGCGTGGTCATCGCCCCCACCAAGCTCACCGACTTCTGCCCGCTGTACTGCGAGCAGGGCGGCGACAGCATCGTCAGCCAGTTCGACAAGGACGACGTGGAGGCCGTCGGCCTGGTGAAGTTCGACTTCCTCGGCCTGCGCACCCTGACCATCATCGACTGGGCGCTGGACAACATCGAAAAGCAGAAGGGCCGGGAGGCGCGTCCGGACATCGAGACCATCCCGCTGGACGACAAGGCCGCCTTCGACCTGCTCAAGGCCTGCCAGACCACCGCCGTGTTCCAGCTCGAATCACGCGGCATGAAGGACCTCATCAAGCGCCTGCAGCCGGACGACTTCGAGGACATCATCGCCCTGGTGGCCCTGTTCCGCCCCGGACCGCTGCAGTCCGGCATGGTGGACGACTTCATCAACGTCAAGCACAAGCGCAAGAAGGCCGAGTACCCGCACCCGGACATCAAGCACATCCTCGAACCCACCTACGGCGTCATCCTCTACCAGGAACAGGTGATGCAGATCGCCCAGGTGCTGGCCGGCTACACCCTCGGCGGCGCCGACATGCTGCGCCGCGCCATGGGCAAGAAAAAGCCGGAGGAGATGGCCAAGCAGCGCGAGATCTTCACCCAGGGCGCGCTGGCGCGCGGCGTGGAGGAGAAGACCGCCACCTACATCTTCGACCTGATGGAGAAGTTCGCCGGCTACGGCTTCAACAAGTCGCACTCCGCCGCCTACGCCCTGGTCTCGTACCAGACCGCCTGGCTCAAGGCCCACTACCCGGCCGCCTTCATGGCCGCGGTGATGTCCGCCGACATGGACAGCACCGACAAGGTAGTGACCCTGATCGAGGAGTGCCGCGAGATGAAACTGGAGGTGGTGTCGCCCGACGTCAACACCAGCCACTACAGGTTCACGGTCAAGGACGACGGCGCCATCTTCTACGGTCTCGGCGCCATCAAGGGCGTGGGCGAGGGCGCCATCGAGGGCATCATCAACAGCCGCGAGCAGGACGGCCCGTTCAAGGACCTGTTCGACTTCTGCCAGCGCATCGACCTGAAAAAGGCCAACCGCCGCACCCTGGAGGCCCTGATCCGCGCCGGCGCCCTGGACGAGCTCGGCCCCAACCGCGCCACCCTCATGGCCACCCTGGACACCGCAGTGCAGATGGCCGAACAGCACCACAAGGACGCCGCCGCCGGGCAGAACGACATGTTCGCCCTCATGGAACCGGAGCAGGCCGTCAGCGGCACCTTCATCGAGGCGCCGGACTGGGACGACGAGATCCGCCTCAACGGCGAGAAAGAGACCCTCGGCCTGTACCTCACCGGCCACCCCATCGACCGCTACGAGGCCGAACTGGCCGGCATCGTCAGCCACCGCATCTGCGACCTCAACCCCAGCGGCGACCAGGCCATCATCGTTGCCGGCCTGGTGGTGGCCATGCGCACCATGAACACCCGGCGCGGCGACCGCATGGCCTTCGTCACCCTCGATGACCGCAGCGGCCGCCTGGAGCTGGCGGTGTTCGCCGACACCTACCAGCACTACCGCGACCTGCTGGTGAAGGACCGTCTGGTGGTGGTAGAGGGCGAAGTGAGCGTCGACGACTATTCCGGCGGCATCAAGATGAGCGCGCGCAAGGTCTACGACATCGACAACGCCCGCGAATCCTTCGCCAAGCGGCTGGTGCTGACCCTCAGGCAGGAGCAGGCCGTGAACGGCTTCGTGCAGGATCTGGCGCAGATACTGACACCGTTCCGCGAAGGCCGCTGCGCGGTGCGGGTGGAATACCACCGCCCCGACGCCCGCGCCCAACTCACCTTCGGCCCCGACTGGCGCGTGCGCCCCACCGACGAACTGCTGCGCCGCATCACCGACCTGGCCGGCGAGGGCAGCGTGCGTATCGAATACTAAGCCGCCTTCGGTAGGAGCGGGCCATGCCCGCGATAAAGTCCACCCAGATGAGAAAGTCAGTAATAAATAGACTGTGCGGCTTCAGCCGCGAAGGATAAGCCAACCGTAACTATTCAGCTCACCACAGAGACACGGAGGCTCAGAGAAAAGCTCTTCAGGTTCATGCCGTGAATGGAATGAAACGCAGAGGCCGCAAAGGAAATCCTTTCAGAAAACCTTTGCGCCCTTTGCGTTGGATATCATGGTCCGACCTCCGGTGCCAACGTCCCCTGATTCACCACAGAGACACGGCGTTCACGGAGAAGTGAAATTCCAGGCCGTCGGGGCAGGCCACATCGCCACCCGGGGCATTGCCTCCCACTGATGCATTCTCTGTGTTCTCTGTGCCTCTGTGGTGAATAGATACAGATTGCTTTGGTATTTCTTTTGGTATTTCGTATCTACCGACGCCCCTGGATACCCGTCATTCCGGCATGTTTTTAGCCGGAATCCATGTCGGTAAAACCACTGGACTCCCGCTGACACCCTGCGGGAATGGCGTATGGTGACTATTCTGCCCGTCGCCGCTTCATCTGCCCTGAACCTACGGGCTCAGGTTGAGGTAAAACTGAGGCACCTGCCCGCTAAAACAGGTAAAATCGTCACATTTCCGTAACATGACCGGGCCACGCATCCCATGAACATGAATTTCCTCGAATTTGAACAACCCATCGCCGAGCTGGAAGCCAAGATCGAAGAGCTTCGCTACGTGGGTTCCGATGCCGAAATCAACATCACCGAAGAGATCTCGCGGCTGCAGACCAAGAGCCGCGAGCTGACCGAGTCCATCTTCTCCAAACTCGATGCCTGGCAGGTGTCGCAGCTGGCGCGCCACCCCCAGCGACCCTACACGCTGGACTACATCGAGCGCATGTTCACCGACTTCGAGGAGCTGCACGGTGACCGCGCCTTCGCCGATGACGCCGCCATCGTCGGCGGCGTGGCGCGTCTCGACGGCCGGCCGGTGATGGTCATCGGTCAGCAGAAGGGCCGCGGCACCACGGAAAAGCTCAAGCGCAATTTCGCCATGCCGCGGCCCGAGGGCTACCGCAAGGCCAAGCGCCTGATGGAGATGGCCGAGCGCTTCAAGATGCCCATCCTCACCTTCATCGACACCCCCGGCGCCTATCCCGGCATCGACGCCGAGGAGCGTGGCCAGAGCGAGGCCATCGCCCGCAATCTGTTCGTCATGGCCCAGCTCAAGACGCCCATCATCTGCACCGTGATCGGCGAGGGCGGTTCCGGCGGCGCGCTGGCCATCGGCGTTGGCGACCGCCTGCTGATGCTGGAATACGGCACCTATGCGGTGATCTCCCCCGAGGGCTGTTCCACCATCCTGTGGAAGAGCGCGGAGAAGGCCTCCGTCGCCGCCGAGGCCATGGGCATCACCTCGGCGCGGCTGAAAGAGCTGGAGCTGGTGGACGAGATCGTCAAGGAACCCCTGGGCGGCGCCCACCGCGATCCCGACGGCATGGCCAGCAACCTGAAGACCGCGCTGCTGGAAAATCTCGATGTGCTCGACAGCATCCCCCTCGACAAGCTGCTGGAGAACCGTTATCAGCGCCTGATGCAGTACGGCAACTTCAGCGAACGATAGGCGGCGGTCCTCGATAATCACGACTTCCCGTTATGCGTTTCACGGTCGAGGCACTGCGCGACGCACTTCCCACGGACATCGCACCCCGTCGTTACTGGATCGCTTACAGTGGCGGGGTGGATTCACTGGTGCTGTTGCATGCCCTGGCCGCGTTGCGCGAGCATCTCGGCGCAAGCCGGCTTTGCGTCGCCCACGTCAATCATGGCCTCAGTGAAAAGGCCGCACAGTGGGCCGAACACTGCGCCCAGCGGTGCGCCGGGCTGGGCCTGCCTTTCACCCTGCGCACGGTAAGCGCTGCGCCGGCCGCTGGTGAGAGCCCGGAGGCGGCGGCGCGCAACGCCCGTTATCGCGTCCTCGCCGAACTGGTTCAGAGCGGCGATTGCCTGCTCACCGCCCATCATCAGGACGACCAGGCCGAGACCCTCCTTTTGCAGTTATTGCGTGGCGCCGGTCCCAGGGGGCTGGCCGCCATGCCGGTCCTGTCGGAATTCTCCCGGGGTTGGCACGCGCGTCCCCTGCTGGGCTTCCGGCGCGAGGACCTGATTGCCTACGCCGAGGCCAGTGGCCTTTCGTGGCTGGAGGATGAAAGCAATTTCGACACCCGCCTGGAACGCAATTTTCTGCGTCATGAAATCCTGCCCCGGCTGAAGTCGCACTTCCCGGGCCTGGCCAGCACCCTGTCCCGCAGTGCGCGGCGCTGCGCCGAGGCGGCGGAAATTATGCAGGCGCAGGCGCAGGCCGATCTCGCGGCCCTGCAACTGTCGGCGGACGCCCTCTCCGTGAGCGGCCTGCGCGAGCTGGGCGAAGTGCGGGCGCGCAATGCGTTGCATCACTGGATTCACGCGCGGGCGTTGCCGGCGCCCGCCGAGGCGCAGTTGCTGTTGTTGTGGCGCAGCGTGATCTGCGCCGCGGAGGATGCGCAGCCGCTGCTGCAATGGCCGGGCGCGGAGGCGCGGCGTTACCGCGATGCGCTGTATGTCATGCCGCCCTTGCCGGACGTCGAGGCCAGCGTGGACGATGCCTGGGATCCGTCCGCGCCGCTGGTCCTGGCGGGGCTCGGCCGCCTGCGGGCGCGGGCGGTGAGGGGGACGGGGGTGGCCGCTGATCGCCTGCGGGGGAAGACGCTTCGCGTGCGTTTCCGCCGCGGCGGCGAGAGGCTTTGCGTGGCGGGCCGCGCGGGTCATCATGCGCTGAAGAAGCTGTTTCAGGAGGCGGGCGTACCGCCCTGGTGGCGGGCGCGGACGCCGCTGCTGTTTATCGACGATGAGCTGGTGGCGGTCGTCGGCCACTGGGTGGCCTGTGAATTTGCCGCGCAGGCCGGGCAGGAGGGTGTCTTGTTTGAGTTAGAGGGCGGTGCATGAACGGTTTTGCCCGGGTTCTTTTTCTTCTTCTCGTGGGGCTTGCCGTGTCGTGGCAGGCGCAGGCCGCGGAGGAGGGCTACACCCATTCCGACAGCCAGTGCCTGCGCTGCCACGAGAACAAGCAGGAATTGCAGACGATACTGTTTTCCACCCTCGACAGCTGCAACGACTGCCACGGCCAGGGCAAGGCCCTGGGCACGCATCAGGGCGTGGAACTGAAGGCGGTGCAGTCGGCCGTGCCGCGGCCCGACAAGCCCGTGGCGGCCGATATCGGCATGCAGCTGCCCATGTACCCGCGCTTTTCCCGCCTCGGTGATGCACCCAACGCGATGGTGTTGATTCCCGCCGGCGAGTTTCTCATGGGCAGCGACGACCGCCTGCCCGACGAGGGGCCGCAGCATCGCGTGTGGCTGGACAGTTATTACATCGACAAATACGAAGTGACCAATCTGCAATACAAGAAATTCAACGATGCGACCCGCCGCCGCTCACCGGCCCACTGGCGCAATCGCACCTTTCCCCGCGGCAAGGCGGATCACCCGGTGACCAATGTCAGCTGGAACGATGCACGGGCCTATTGCCAATGGGCCGGCAAGCGGCTGCCCACCGATGCCGAATGGGAGAAGGCCGCGCGCGGCACCGATGGCCGCACCTATCCCTGGGGCAACGAATTCGACATCGCCCGCGCCAACACCCCGCTGCGCTGGTCGGCCATCGGCAAGCCTGGCGATACCACGCCGGTGGGCGCCTTCGAGGGCGGCAAGAGCCCCTATGGCGTCTACGACATGTCGGGCAATGTCTGGGAATGGACCGCATCGTGGTATCTTCCCTACCCGGGCAATACCCATGCCTCCGAGAGTTATGGCGAACGCTACAAGGTGTTGAAGGGCGGCTCCTGGTTCGATTGTTCCTTTTATCGCTGCGGCCTTTCCGCGCCGGTGTTCAATCGTTCCTTCTTTGCCAAGAACGTCAAGAACGACAGCTTTGGCTTTCGCTGCGCAAAGGACGCTGGCAGGTGAAGAGGATTGAGTTGACATGGGTTTTCAACGCAAAGGCGCGAAGGCGCAAAGGGCGCAAAGTAATACCTGAACCTACGGATTCAGGAGAATATCAAAATACCAGGCGCGGGGTGTGGTTTCGCAGTGAGCAGGTGATTTCGTTCCATCACTGAAACAACTTTGCGCGCTTTGCGTCTTCGCGTCTTTGCGTTGGAAAGGATGGTTGTCGAGAGGGCCGCGGAACCCATCCGGACCGAATCATGACAATAATCAGCAACGGGAAAAACAGATGACCGATACAGTGAAGAAGAACAAGGTGGTTTCCGTGACCTACAGCATCGTCGATGAGCAGGGGGAGGTGCTGGAGCAGTCCGATATCCCCGTGGACTACCTGCACGGTGTCGACGGCAAGCTGTTTCCGAAGGTGGAGCAGGCCCTGGAGGGCAGGGCGGTCGGTGACAGTGTCGAGGTAACGCTGCCGCCAGACGAGGCCTTCGGCCAGCCCGATCCGGCGCTGATCTTCGTCGACGACCTGCACAATGCGCCGCCGGAATTTCGAGTCGTGGGTGCAAAACCCAGCTTTGAAAACGCCCAGGGCGAGGCCATCGAGATGACCGTGACCCGGATCGAGGATGGCAAGATCACCATCGACGGCAACCATCCCTTCGCCGGCAAGACCCTCACCTTTCACGTCACGGTGATGGCGGTCCGTGACGCCCTGGCCGAAGAGCTTGCCCGGGGCGAGGTGATGCCGGCCTCGGCGCCGGACGTGATGCACTGATTGCCAGCGCCGCAAGGCGGGATAGTGCGCCATGTTTTCCGGTCACAACTCGCTTTCATCAATCCCGGCGAGCTTCATGAGATGTTTCTGCAGGCCGATCTTCAATGGGCTGTTCCCATGGATGGGCACGGATATGCGAGCTGGGTTTTCGTCTTTCGTGTAGATGTGATGGCTGCCTTTTGTTCTCCGTAACTTCCAGCCTCTCTTTTCAAGCAGTCTTGCAAAGTTCTTCCCTGATATGGCTTTCACACGGCAATCTCCAGGACCTTGTCTTTTCCGCTCAGCTCAATGTCTTTGATGTCTATGGACAGGCATCCTTCGACGGCTTCATAGATGTTGCCGAGGAGTTCATCGAATGTCTCTCCCTGAGTCGCACAGCCTGGAATGGCTGGCACTTCGGCCCAGTAGCCACCTTCTTCTGCTTCATGAATAATGACTTTTAGTTTCATGATATCGCCTCATGTTTTTGCGCGGCTGCATGCCAGCAACCGCGGATTTCCTTTGAATGGCCCGTCTTCGGCAATGTCGCGTGTCGCTGCCATCAGGCCTTGCCCTGCAGCTGCAGCAGGATGGCCTCGTTCTCCAGGGTGGAGGTGTCCTGGGTGATCTCCTCGCCGGCGGCGATGGTGCGTAGCAGGCGGCGCATGATCTTGCCGGAGCGGGTCTTGGGCAGGTTGTCGGCATAGCGGATGTCGTCGGGCTTGGCGATGGGGCCGATCTGCTCGGCCACCCAGTCGCGCAGTTCTTTCGTCAGATTCTCATCGATGCCGTCCTTGGGGCGTTCGCCCTTGAGCACCACGAAGGCGAAGATGCTCTCGCCCTTGACCTCGTGCGGGCGGCCTACCACGGCGGCCTCGGCTACCTTGGGGTGGGCCACCAGGGCGGATTCGACTTCCATGGTGCCGAGGCGGTGGCCGGAGACGTTGAGCACGTCGTCGATGCGGCCCATGATCCAGAAGTAGCCGTCCTCGTCGCGGCGGGCGTTGTCGCCGGCCACGTAGTACTTGCCGTCGAACATGGCCCAGTAGGTGTCGTAGTAGCGCTGTTCGTCGCCCCACACGGTGCGGATCATGGACGGCCAGGGCTTCTTGATCACCAGCACGCCGCCCTGGTTGGGCTCGGTGATGGGCTTGCCGTCGGGGTCGACGATGTCGGCGGCGATGCCCGGCAGGGGCAGGGTGCAGGAGCCGGGCTTGGTGGCCACCGCGCCGGGTACCGGGGCGATCATGTGGGCGCCGGTCTCGGTCTGCCACCAGGTGTCGACGATGGGGCAGCGCTCGCCGCCGATCACCCGGTGATACCACATCCAGGCCTCGGGGTTGATGGGCTCGCCCACGGTGCCCAGCAGGCGCAGGCTGGACAGGTCGTAGCGCGCGGGGATCTCGTCGCCGGCCTTCATCAGGGCGCGGATGGCGGTGGGTGCGGTGTAGAAGATGGTGGCCTTGTGGTCCTGGCAGACCTTCCAGAAGCGGCCCATGTCGGGCACCGTGGGGGCGCCCTCGTAGATGATCTGGGTGGCGCCGCAGGCCAGCGGGCCGTAGGCGACGTAGGTGTGGCCGGTGATCCAGCCCACGTCGGCGGTGCACCAGAAGATGTCGTCGTCGCGGATGTCGAACACCCACTGCATGGTCATGATGGCGTTGAGCAGGTAGCCGCCGCTGGCGTGCTGGATGCCCTTGGGCTTGCCGGTGGAGCCGGAGGTGTAAAGCAGGAACAGGGGGTGCTCGGCGTCCACCCATTCCGGCTCGCAGGTGTCGGCCTGGCCGTCCACCAGCGCGTGCCACCAGAGGTCGCGGCCCTCGTGCATGGTCACGTCATTGCCGGCGCGCTTCAGTACCACCACCTTCTCCACGCCGGCGCCGCCCTTGGCCAGGGCCTCGTCGGTGGCGGCCTTGAGTTCCACCACCTTGCCGCCGCGGTGGCCGCCGTCGGCGGTGATCACCACCTTGGCGCCGGCGTTCTCGATGCGGTCCTTGAGCGACTCGGCGGAGAAGCCGCCGAACACCACCGAGTGGGTGGCGCCGATGCGCGCGCAGGCCTGCATGGCGATCACCGCCTCGGGGGTCATGGGCATGTAGAGGATGACCCGGTCGCCGGGGGTCACGCCCAGGGACTTGAGGCCGTTGGCGAAACGGCACACCTCGCGGTGCAGTTCGCGGTAGCTGAGGCGGCGCACGTCGCCCTGTTCGCCCTCGAAGATCAGCGCGGTCTTGTCACCGCGCTCGGCCAGGTGGCGGTCCAGACAGTTCCAGGAGACGTTGAGACGGCCATCGCTGAACCACTGGTAGTGGGGGGCGTTGGTCTCGTCGAGGACGGTGGTGAAGGGGGTGTGCCAGTCGATCTGTTCACGGGCAAGGTCCGCCCAGAAGCCTTCGTGGTCGGCCTCGGCGCGCGCGCGCAGGGCGTCGAGTTCCTCGCGGCTCTTGATGCGCGCGCGGGCGGCAAAGTCGTCGCTGGGGGGGAAGATGCGGGTTTCATGCAGGGTCGATTGCAGGTTCTTGTCCATGACGTCCCTCGGCTGCGGTGGATTTCGGGTTCGTAATGCCGCCGATGGTAGCAGCCGCGCCGGGGGTGCTCCAGCACTCAGTTGGCGAACAGCCGCTGCCACCAGCGCCGGCGGTTGCCCGCGGGGGGCAGGGCGGCGGGCAGGTCGCAGGGGGGGATCAGCGACAGGGTCCAGCCGGGCAGGGGCGGGGCCTCGCTGAAGCCGCAACTCACGCCGAGGTTGTTGGGATCGAAGATCTTGACGAAGGTGGGTTTGTCGATGTCGTCGACGTAGACGATGCCGCAGTAGTCTTCGTCGTGCTCGCTGCGCAGCAGGGCGTCTATTTCGCGCAGAAAGGTGTCGAGCCGGGCCGCGTCCACGGGGCTGTCGGGCGGCGTCTCTCCCACGGCGTAGAGATACCAGCCGGCGTCGCCGCGCCGGCGCAGGGCCTCCCACAGGGTGTCCAGTTGTGGCCAGCGCAGCACGCCGGCAAAGGAGCCGCGAAAGGCCTGCAGGAAGGGATGGGTGTCGGTTTCACTCATGCCTCGTCTCCCGGGGTGTGTGCGGCCACGGCGAGGGTCTTGCGGGCCGGCAGGTTTTCATGGCGCCAGTGATCGATGCCCCAGTCGAGCAGCTCGACGGGCGGCGCGCCGTGCAACTCGGCGGGCGGCGGGTGGCCGAGAAAGGCGAGGGCGCGGCTCAGCGTCTCGCCGGGGTCGCCGTCGTCGATGGCCGGGGCGCGGGTCTGCTTGCTGAGTTTCTTGCCCTCGCGGGTGACGGCCACCGGGAGGTGCAGATAGTCGGGCCGTGGCAGGCCCAGCAGCCCTTGCAGGTGCAGCTGGGGAAAGGTGGCGTCGAGCAGATCCGCGCCGCGGACGATTTCGCTGACCCGCTGGAAGGCGTCGTCCAACGCGGTGGCGAGGTGGTAGGCGTAGAAGCCGTCGGCGCGCTTGACGATGAAGTCGCCGACTTCATGGCCCGGCCGCCGGCACTGGCGGCCCTGCAGGCGGTCGTCGAAGCAGAGCGCTTGCCCGTCGCAGTACACGCGCAGCGCTCGCGCCTGGCGGCCCGGCGGCAGGCCGTTGCGGCAGGTGCCGGGGTAGAGGTGGCCGGGACTGGCGGCGCTGATCTCGCGGCGGGTGCAGCCGCAGGGGTAGCTGTGGCCGTCGGCGGCCAGTCGCGCCAGGGCGGCCTCGTAGGCCTCGAAGCGCTGGCGCTGGTAGAGCACCGGGCCGTCCCACAGCAAGTAGTGATTTTCCAGGGTGCGCAGGATGCCATCGCTGGCGCCGGGAACCTCTCGCGGCGGATCGACGTTATCAATACGCAGCAGCCATTCGCCGCCCTGGGCGCGCGCCGAGAGGAAGCTGCCCAGCGCCGCCACCAACGAGCCGAAGTGCAGCGGGCCGCTGGGGGAGGGGGCGAAGCGGCCACGCACGGCCACGGCAGTGTCGGTGGATACATCCATTGGCGCATTTTAACCGGGAATAAAAAGTTTCACCGTAAAGCTTTCCAGTCCCCGGACGATGCAGCGGGTAGCACATTCAATCACGCGGGTAACGATCAATGATCACGAGCTGGATAATCGAGGGCATCATGGAAGACGGTCGCAAGTTTCGTCCCAGCGACTGGGTGGAGCGCCTGTCGACGGCGTTGGCATCCTTCGGTCCGGATCACCGGCTGCGCTATGCCGATGGCGTGCAGCCCTGTTTCATCGACGGGCAGAAGTGCCTGCGGGTGGAGGGGTCGCTGGCGGAGGAGAACCCGGCGGCCTATCAGTATGTGTGTGATTTTGCCCGCAGCAACGGGCTGCGCATTACCGAGATAAACGACGACGCGAATTAGGGCCACCTGAATCCGTAGGTTCAGGGAGCAGTCAACAGGCCCTGGCAGGCTTACCGTAGGGGGTAACAGCAGAACCCGTAGTGGCCGCGATGGCTGCTACGGGTTCTTCTTTTGCTGCCGGGAAACTACTTATCCCTCCGATGTCCCTCCGACGGCGGAAAAGTAGCCATACGTCCTTCCCACTGGTGTAAGCGGGAATCCTGCGGTTTCAACGGCAGGGATTCCGGCAGAAAATGCGCCGGAATGACGGGCATCCAGGGGTGTGAGTAGATACGCTGCCGGAAAAAACAGTGACGGCGGTGTTATTTGCCGAACTGCTTTTCGCGGATTTCGTTGAGGGTCTTGCAGTCGATGCACTGGGTGGCGGTGGGGCGCGCCTCGAGGCGGCGGATGCCGATCTCGACGCCGCAGGACTCACAGTAACCGTAGTCGTCGTTGTCCAGATTGGTCAGCGATTCATCGATCTTCTTGATCAACTTGCGCTCGCGGTCGCGGGTGCGCAGCTCCATGGCGAACTCGGATTCCTGACTGGCCCGGTCGTTGGGGTCCGGGAAGTTGGACGCGTCGTCCTGCATGTGGTGAACGGTCTCGTCCACCTTGTCCATCAGCTGCTTCTTCCACCCTTCCAGAATGGCGCGAAAGTGCTCGACCTGCTTGGGGTTCATGTACTCCTCGCCCTTCTTTTCCTTGTAGGGCGTGAAGTTGGTGTAACCCAGGTCTTCCTTTGCTTTGGCCTTAGCCTTCTTTTTAACAGCCATTAGACTGTGCTCCTAATTGCAGGTGCCGAAAAACAGGGCGCATCTTATATCAGAGATACCGGGGCGACGCAAATCCGTCACCCCGCGCTCAAGTCCCCTCGTAGCGGCCGAGGCCTGCCCGGCTTGGGTCATCAAGGGGTGCATCCGTGTGGCCAATTGGGTAGGCTACGCCGTTTCGTTTTCATTTTCCCGGCCTCGCGCCCGTCGCCGGGCGTACAGCAATCGAAGGTTTTAGAGATATGTCAGAACTGCAAGCCCTGTTATTCGACGTGGATGGCACCCTCGCCGATACGGAAAAAGACGGCCACCGGGTGGCCTTCAACCGCGCCTTTGCCGATGCCGGCCTGGACTGGGACTGGACGCCCGAACTGTACGGCCAACTGCTGGCGGTGACCGGCGGCAAGGAGCGCATGCGCTATTACCTGTCGGATTTCAACCGCGGCTTCCAGGCCCCCGCGGACCTGGATGAATTCGTTCGCGGCCTGCACGCCGCCAAGACCGAACACTACACCCGCATGCTGGAAGAGGGCGCCATCCCCCTGCGCCCCGGCGTGCGCCGCCTGCTGGAAGAGGCGCGTGAGGCCGGCCTGCGCATGGCCGTGGTTACCACCACCACCCCGGCCAATGTGGAGGCGCTGCTGACCCATGCCATCGATCCCGGCGCCATGGACTGGTTCGAAGTCATCGCCGCCGGCGACATCGTGCCGGCGAAGAAGCCGGCGCCGGACATCTACACCTGGGCGATGAAGGCGATGAACCTGACGCCGGCGGACTGCATCGCCTTCGAGGATTCGCGCAACGGCATCCTGTCCTCGCGCGGCGCCGGTCTGAAGACCATCATCACCACCAACGACTACACCCACGACGACGACTTCAGCGAGGCAGTGATCGTGCTCGATCAGATGGGCGAGCCGGACCAGCCCTTCGAGGTACTGGCCGGCGACGCCGGTGGCGCCACACATCTCGACCTCGACCTGGTGCGGCGCCTGCACGCCGGCTGAGACACGCATGGCCGCGCCCCACATCGCCCGCCGCATGGCGGACATCCAGCCCTTCCACGTCATGGACCTGCTGGCGCGGGCGCGGGTGCTGGAGGCGCAGGGGCGCGACATCGTGCACATGGAGATCGGCGAGCCGGACTTCGTCACCCCGCAGCCGATCCGCGCGGCGGCGAAGCGGGCGCTGGACGCCGGCCGTACCCACTACACGCCGGCCCTCGGCCTGCCCGCCCTGCGCGAGGCCATCAGCGCCTTCTACCGCAGCGACCACGGTGTCGAGGTGCCGGCCGAGCGCATCATCGTCACCCCCGGCGCCTCCGGGGCGCTGCTGCTGACCCTCGGCGTGCTGGTGAACCCGGACGACGAGGTGCTGATGGCCGATCCCGGCTATCCCTGCAACCGCCACTTCACCCGCCTGCTGGAGGGCAAGGCCGTGGGCGTGGCGGTGGGGGCGGAGACGGACTACCAGCTGACGGCTGAGCTGCTGGACGCGAACTGGGGCGAACGCAGCATCGCCGCCCTGCTGGCCTCGCCCTCCAACCCCACCGGCACCCTGATACCGGACGACAGCCTGCGCGCCATGCAGGCCGTGGCGGATGAACGCGGCGGACGCCTCATCGTCGACGAGATCTATCACGGCCTTGTTTACGAGGGGCATGAGGGCCACAGCCACACCGCCCTGGCGGCCTCGGACCAGCTGTTCGTCATCAACAGCTTCTCCAAGTATTTCTGCATGACCGGCATGCGCCTCGGCTGGCTGGTGGCGCCGGAAGACTACGTGCGGGAAATCGACAAGCTGGCGCAGAACATCTTCCTCGCCGCGCCGACCCTCTCCCAGCATGCCGCCCTGGCTGCCTTCGCGCCAGAAACCCGCGCCATCCTCGACGAACAGCGCGAGGCCTTCCGCGCCCGCCGCGACTTCCTGCTGCCGGCCCTGCGCGCGCTGGGCTTCGATATCCCCGTCACCCCCCAGGGCGCCTTTTATCTCTATGCCGGCTGCTCGCGCTTCACGGACGACAGCAGCGCCTTCGCCGACGAGCTGCTGTCCCAGGCCGGCGTCTGCGTCACCCCCGGCAAGGACTTCGGCGCCAACGCCCCTGGGCGCCACCTGCGCTTCGCCTACACCACCGCCATGAGCGAGCTGGAAAAGGGCGTCGAGCGGCTGGCAAGCTACTTGTCCGCATAAGCCCCATCACGCTGTGGGACTTCAGCCGCGAAGAGCATCCCTGATATTGTTCGCGGCTGAAGCCGCTCCCGCAAGATCGATATTCAGTTAGCTTTGCGACATCGACGCCAAAAAATCTGGTAACTGTTCAGCTCACCACAGAGACACGGAGGCGCAGAGAAAGGCTCTTCAGGTTCATGCCGGGAATGGAATGAAACGCAGAGGCCGCAAAGGCACAGAGGGCGCAAAGGAAATCCTTTCAGAAAACCTTTGCGCCCGTTGCGTTGGATATCGTGGGCCGGCCTCCGGTGCCAACGTCCCCTGATTCACCACAGAGACACGGCGTTCACGGAGAAATGAAATGCCAGGCCGTCGGGCAGGCCACATCGCCACCCGGGGCATTGCCTCTCACTGATGCATTCTCTGTGTTCTCTGTGCCTCTGTGGTGAATAGATACAAAATCTGAACTTTACCGGGCAACCAGGCTCTTACTACCTGTTCACGATGACAGCTCGGTGGGGACGAGAAGACATGACCAATGACCCCCTACGTTGGATCAAGGGGCTTCCGTGGTACACGCTCGGTCTCGTATTGCTACTCCGAATCGGCGTGGCGGAAGCCAACTTCGTCCCCACCGGCTCCATGCAGCCAACCATCGGCGTGATCGATGTGTTGGCCGTGGACAAAACCGCCTTTGGTCTCAAGCTGCCGCTGAACGACCGCCTGCTGTACCAGTGGGGTGTCCCGAAGCGCGGCGATATCGTCACCTTCGATCCCTCCCACACGGATGACACGCTGATCAAGCGCGTGATCGGTCTGCCCGGTGACGTGATCGAGACCCGGGGCGGTTTCCTGTTTCTGAATGGCCAACGGCTGGGCCAGCTGCGCGGCGATGGCCTGATCGCGGAGACCCTCGATGGCCACCATTACCTGACCACCCGCGCCCGGCCGCGTGATTTCGCGCCGGTGCGCGTGCCGGCCGGCCATCTCTTCGTGATGGGCGACAACCGCGCCAACAGCGCCGATTCCCGCTATTTTGGCTTTCTGCCCATGAATCGCCTGCGCGGTCGCGCCGTGGCGCGCCTGTTCAGCACCGAGTGGTTTTCGCATCCACGCGCCGCATTGAGCCGCTTCGGCGCGCTCGATCGATGGACACCGGAAGAAGTGGTGGCTCCAGGAGACGGTGAATCGCCTCGGATTTGATTTCCCGCCGTTTGTTGCCAATACCGTCAGTCCGGCATGTTTCTGGCCGGAGTGGCGTGATGGTATTCATCCCCCCGCTTTCGCGTAGTGAAACGGCTTGCCGCGGCTAGGTTCATTCCTCCAGCAACTCTCCCGTCTGCCCCTGAAACTGCTCCACCCACATCGCCGTGGCGCCCGCCACGGCGGCCGGCATGACCAGGAAATTCAGCACCGGGATCATGGTCGCCACGCTCACGGCGCCGCCAAAGCCCAGTGACATCAGACGCTTCTTGCGCAGGCACAGCTTCTGCTCGTCGGCGCGCAGGCCGTGATTGCCCATGGGGTAATCGGCATATTCCAGCACCAGCATCCAGGCCATGAAGGCGAACCAGGCGAAGGGGGCGATGATGTTGATGCCGGGAATCAGGAACAGGATCAGGAACGGAATGGTCCAGGCCAGCAGGTAGAGCAGCTTGCGCAGTTCGTCGATGAGGGTGGGCGCCAGTTCGGCCAGCATCTTTTTCCAGCCGCTGTCGCCATCCAGCTGCTCGCCGGTGAGGTGCACCTCCACGGCCTCGGCCAGCAGGCCGTTGAAGGGCGCGGCGACGATGTTGGCCAGCAGGGAAAAGGCGAAGAACAGCACCAGCAGGGCGGATACCCCGAACAGCAGCCAGAACAGCCACTCGGCCCATTGCAGCCAGTCGGGCAGTTCGGGCATGACGCTGTTCAGCAGGGCCTCGAACTGGCTGGCGCCGAACCAGATCAGGCCGGCGAACAGCACCAGGTTGATGGCCAGCGGGATGGCCACGAAGCGACGCAGCCCCGGCTGGATGATGAGTTTCAGGCCGCGCAGGAAATAGCCGGCGCCGGTGATGGGGTTGCTCATGGGGTACCTCGATCGGTTTGTCGGGCGCTGCGGGCCAGCAGGGCGGCGCCCATGGCGGCCTCGCTGTGCCTGGCGGCGAGTAGGGGCACGCCGAGCAGTGACTGGCGGATTGTCGTCCAGGCCGGGTTCCGCGCCCCGCCACCGGTGCTGCGCACGCTGACAGGATAGGGCGCACCCAGCCCGGCAAGCAAGTCGTAACCGCGTTTTTCGATGCGGCCGATGCCTTCCAGCAGGGCCTGAAAAAAGCGCGTGTCGTCGCGCGGGCGCGGTGTCATGCGCGGCGCCAGCTGCGGGTCGTTGACGGGGAAGCGCTCGCCGGGGGTGGGGAGGGGATAGTAATGGAGACACAGGCGCCGGGTGGGGCGCAGGTGGGGCGTCATCTCGTCCATCCGGGCGTCGGTGAAGAACTGCCGCAGCACCGCGCCGCCGCTGTTGGAGGCGCCGCCCACCAGCCAGCGCCGCTGGCCGCCGACCACCAGCGGCTGGCTGTAGACGCCATGGCGGGCATCGAACACGGGCCTTTCGGCGATGACCTTCAACACCAGCGTCGAGCCCAGGCTGGTGACCGCCTCGCCGGGCCGCGAGGCACCGGTGGCGAGAAAGGCGGCGGTGCTGTCGGTGGTGCCGGCCACCACCAGGGTGTCCTTGGGCAGGCCGAAGCGCCGCGCGATGTCCGCGCTCAGCGGCGCCAGCGGGGTGCCGGGGGCGACCACCCCGGGCAACAGTGAGCGCGGAATGCGCAGGGCGTCCAGCCAGTCCGGCCATTCATTGCGCCGCGCATCGAAGCCCAGCTTGAGGGCATTGTTGACGTCGCTGACGCCGAGCCGGCCGCTGAGCCGCGCGGCGATCCAGTCGGCCTGATGCAGGGCGTAACGGGCCGCCCGGGTGAGCCCCGCGTCTTGCAGCCACAGCAGCTTGGCGAGGGCGGACGCGGGGCCCTGGGCGGCGGTGTCGGCCGGGGCGACCTCGGCGATGCGCGTGGCCTGCGCCGTGGCGCGGCCGTCGTTGTACATCAGCGCCGGGCCCAACGGCCGGCCGTCGGCGTCGGCGAGCAGCAGGGTGGCGGAGGTGCCGTCGACGGCGATGCTGGCGACGTCACTGGCCGGGATCTGTGTCAGCAGGCGTTGGAGGCAATCCGTGACGGCCTGCCACCACAGTGCCGGGTCTTGCTCGCAGCGTGCGCCGTCGCGTTGCGGGGCGGGCAGGCCGACGCTGGCCTCGCCATGTGGGTGGCCGCTGTCGTCGATGACAATGGCGCGAACGCCGGAGGTGCCGAGATCGATGCCGATGTGCAGTGACGTGGGCAATGTTCCTTCCTGTATTGCTGATGGATTCACCACAGAGGCACGGAGGCACAGAGAAAAACACCGGGGAAAGGCAAAAGTATTCATCCGCCAATGAACGCGAATGCACGCCAATAAAAAACCTTTAATCGCTTTTATTTGCGGATTTTGCGTTCATTTGCGGACAACTTGTCCTGAACCTGCGGATTCAGGCATGCCTTAACCGCCTTTTGTATTTTCTCTGTGCCTCCGTGCCTCTGTGGTGAATCGCTGTTGGGCGGTCAGGGCAGCGTCACCACCTCCGGCGCTACCCAGCCCGCTTTGCGATGCTCAACCACCACAGAGGTGTAAATGCCGCCGCGCACGTTGAACTTGCCCGTCAGACGCATGAAGCGGGGCGCGCAGGCGGCCACCAGGTCGCCGAGGATCTGGTTGGTCACGGCCTCGTGGAAGGCCCCTTCCTCGCGGAAGGACCACATGTACAACTTCAGGGATTTCAATTCGATACAGTGCATGTCTGCGATGTATTCGATGTGAAAGGTGGCGAAGTCCGGCTGCCCGGTCTTGGGGCACAGGCAGGTGAATTCCGGCACGTCGATGCGGATGGTGTAGTCGCGCTCGGGGTGCGGGTTGTCGAAGGTTTCGAGATCTTTGCTTGGCTGGCTGGACATGGCTGGGTTTACTCGTCTGTTGGAATAAAATAGGTGTGGCCTTTGCTCGAACCCTGGTTAGCGCTTTGGCGCCATTTGGCATAATAAAAGCCAAAGGCATTTTGTCCGCAAATGAACGCAAAATCCGCAAATAGAAGTCATTAACAGGTTTTTATTGGCGCGCATTGGCGTAAATTTGCGGACGAATGCTTTTGGTTTTATGAATTCGCCACTGGGCATAAGGTCTCTGACTGGGCATAAGGTCTCTGGGTGAAAAACGATCAGGCGCGTACGATACCGAAATGGCGTACATTTCTCACCTGTCGCGGCGGATTTACCCGCCGTTATCCGCCGTTATCTTGATGCCCCATCGGCGCTTCTGTAACCTTGCGCCCCTATGCGCCTATCCAAGATAAAGCTCGCGGGTTTCAAGTCCTTCGTCGATCCCACCACCATTCCTTTGCCGTCGAATCTCATCGGTGTGGTGGGGCCGAACGGCTGCGGAAAATCCAATGTCATCGACGCCGTGCGCTGGGTGATGGGCGAGTCCTCGGCCAAGAACCTGCGCGGCGATTCCATGGCCGACGTGATCTTCAACGGCTCCACCTCGCGCAAGCCGGTTGGCCAGGCCTCCATCGAGCTGGTGTTCGACAACAGCGACGGCACCATCCGGGGCGAGTACGCCCACTACAACGAGATCTCCGTGCGCCGCACCGTGTCGCGCGATGGTCAGTCGCAGTACTACCTCAACGGCACCCGCTGCCGCCGCCGCGACATCACCGACATCTTCCTCGGCACCGGCCTCGGCCCGCGCAGTTATTCCATCATCGAGCAGGGCATGATCTCGCGCCTCATCGAGGCCAAGCCGGAGGACCTGCGCGTGTTCCTGGAAGAGGCCGCGGGCATCTCCAAATACAAGGAGCGCCGCCGCGAGACGGAGAACCGCATCCGCCACACGCGCGACAACATGGAGCGCCTCACCGACCTGCGCGACGAACTGGGCAAACAGTTGGAGCGTCTCAACCGGCAGGCGCGCACGGCGGAAAAATACAAGGAACTCAAGGAGGAAGAGCGACTTCTTCAAGGACAACTTGCAGCCCTGCGCTGGCGCGCGCTGGATCAACAGGTGCACGCCCGCGAGACCCTGATCCGCGAAAAGGAGTTGGGCGTCGAGGCCTCGGTGATGCGTCAGCGCGCCATCGAGTCCGAGATCGAAAAGCTGCGCGAGCAGAACGTCGAGGTGGGCGAGGTCTTCAACGAGGTGCAGGGCCGCTTCTATGCCGTGGGCGGCGACATCGCCCGCGTCGAACAGTCCATCCAGCACAGCCGCGAGCGTCGTCTGCAACAGGAGCGCGATCTGGCCGAGGCGGAGCGCGCGCTGGCGGAATCACAGGCCCATCAGCAGGGCGACCGGCAGAAGATCGCCGAGCTGGAGCAGCAGCTGGAGAGCCTGCGCCCACAGCTGGACGCGGCGCGGGAGCGCCAGGAGATCTCCGCCGCGGCCCTGGCCGAGGCCGAGCAGGCGATGCACGAATGGCAGTCGGCGTGGGCCGAGTTCAACCAGAACGCCGCCGAGCCGGCGCGCAGCGCGGAGGTGGAGCGCACCCGCCTGCAGAGTCTGGAGCAGCAGCACATCCAGCAGGAGCAGCGCATCCTGCGCCTGCAGGAAGAGAAGAAGCATCTCTCCAACACGGCGCTGGAGGAGGAGATCGCCCAGCGTCAGGCGCAGCTCGAAGAATACGCCCTGCAGGCCGAGGCGTTGCAGGAGCGGCTGCAGAACCAGCTTGCCGCCATTGCCGAGGCGCGCGACGGCAACCATCGGCTGAGCGCGGCGCTGGACGAACAGCGCGGCCGCCTGCAGGCCATGCAGGGGCGGCATTCCTCGCTGGAGGCCCTGCAGCAGGCGGCGCTGGGCAAGACCGGTGGCGAGGTGGCGCAGTGGCTGGCCGGCAACGGCCTGGCCGATGCCGGGCGCCTGGCGCAGGAATTGACGGTGGCGGAGGACTGGGAGCGCGCCGTGGAATGCGTGCTCGGCCAGCACCTGGAGGCGGTGTGCGTCGATGGTCTGGACCCGGTGGCCGGCCTGCTGGACGGGCTGGCGCACGGCTCGCTGGCGCTGTTCGATACCGCGCGCGGCGAGGTGACGGCCACGGCCGGCGACCTCGCCCCGGCGCTCGCCGACAAGGTTACTGCCCCCTGGCCGCTGCCCATGCTGGCGGGGGTCTATACCGCCGAGGACCTGCCGCAGGCCCTGGCGCTGCGCCCGCGGCTGGCGGCGCACGAATCCGTGATCACCCGCGACGGCGTATGGCTGGGCCCCAACTGGCTGCGCGTGGCGCGCGACGCCGACGAAAAGGCCGGCGTGATCCACCGCGAGCAGGAACTGAAGGAACTGAGCGCCGGCATCGAACAGCTGCGCGCACAGGTGGACGAGGGTCAGGCGCAACTGGCCGAGGGCCGCGAGCGCATCCAGCGCCTGGAGGAAGAGCGCGAGGCGGTGCAGCGTGAGCTGCACCAGGCCAGCCGCCAGCAGGCCGAGGTGCAGGCCCAGCTCAGCGGCCGTCAGGCGCGACTCGAACAGATGCGCAACCGCGGCCAGAACATCGAGCGCGAGATTGCCGAGCTGCAGCAGCAGTCCCGGGAAAACGAGGAAGAGACCAAGCTGGCGCGCGGCCGCCTGGCCGCGGCGATGGAACAGATGGAGCTGCTGGCGACCCGCCGCGAGGCGCTGGAGCAGCAGCGCGAGTCCCTGCGCGAACGCCTCGACATGGCGCGCGAACAGGCGCGAAGCGAGCGCGATCAGAGCCACGAACTGAGCCTGCGGGTGCAGACCATGAGCACCGAGCTGGAGGCAACGCGCAACAGCCTGACACGCATGGAACAGCAGCTGGAACAGGTGGCGGCGCGCCGCGAGATGCTCAGCGCGGCGCTGGCGGAGAGCGAGGCGCCCATCGAGGCGCTGCAGGAAGAGCTGGCGCGGCTGCTGGAAACACGCGCCTCGGTGGAGCAGGAGCTGAGCGAGGCGCGCAAGCGTGTGGAGGAGGTGGATCACGCCCTGCGCGAGCACGACCAGCAGCGCCACACGGTGGAGCGCGAGTTGCAGGAGCTGCGCAGCGGCCTGGAACAGGCGCGCATGGCCTGGCAGGAATTACAGGTGCGCCGTCAGACCCTCAGCGAGCAGCTGGAGGCGTCCGACCATTCGCTGGACGCGCTGTTCGACAACATGCCCGCGGAGGCCGAGGAGGCCGACTGGGCGCGGCGCGTGGAACAGATCGCCCAGCGCATCCAGCGCCTCGGCCCCATCAATCTCGCCGCCATCGAGGAATACAAGAGCGAATCCGAGCGCAAGGAATACCTCGACGCCCAGCACGCGGATCTCACCGAGGCCCTGGAGACCCTGGAAGGCGCCATCCGCAAGATCGACCGCGAGACCCGCACCCGCTTCAAGGAGACCTTCGAGCGCGTCAATAGCGGCTTCAAGACCATGTTCCCGCGCCTGTTCGGCGGCGGCCACGCCTACCTGGAGCTGACCGGCGACGACCTGCTGGACACCGGCGTGACGGTGATGGCGCGCCCGCCGGGCAAGCGCAACAGCACCATCCATTTGCTCTCCGGCGGCGAAAAGGCGCTCACCGCCGTGGCCCTGGTGTTCGCCATCTTCCAGCTCAACCCGGCGCCCTTCTGCATGCTCGACGAGGTGGACGCGCCGCTGGACGATGCCAACGTCGGCCGTTTCTGCGCCATGGTCAAGGAGATGTCCGAGCACGTGCAGTTTATCTTCATCACCCACAACAAGATCACCATGGAGTTGGCACACCAGCTCAACGGCGTCACCATGCACGAACCAGGCGTGTCGCGCCTGGTGTCCGTGGACGTGGACGAGGCGGCGGAGCTGGTGGGGTAAGTGTCATGCAAGCCCGCGACTGTGGGAGTGACTTCAGTCACGAAGACCGAAAACACTTTTCATGCGGCATCAGATTGGTCTGGGGTTGTGTGACGATTGCTACTGCCCCCTGCCTTGGGCCTGGGCGGCGGTGTTCTGTTTCTGACGCTCAATATTCAGTACTTACGTGCTCATCCGGCGGCAGAAAGATGCGCTGCGGTTCGCTGATGGCGGCCATGTCCACCAGGTCCCACTGGCCGCCGTTGCGGTAGATCCGCTTGCCTTTGTCCGGGTAGTCGGCCACGTCCTGTTCGAGGCGCTGGCCCATCACCAGGCACACCAGCGCTTCGTCACCGTCGTTGACGATGTTGTGCGCCGCGCGGCCGGCCGGCAGGCCGAGGAAGTCACCGGGGCCGATGGGGAAGCGTTCGCCATCGATGATCGCGGTGCCCTTTCCCGTCAGTACGTAGATGCATTCTTCCTCGTAATAGTGCTTGTGGGTCTCGGTGCTGTCGCGGCCGGGCTGTACGGTGATGATGTGTACGCCGATCCGGGTCAGTCCCACGGCGTCGCCGAGGGACTTGTTGAGGCGCACGGCGTTGGGGTTGAGAAAGTGGATGCGCTTGTCGCCGGGCATGGCGGCGATGTCGGTGGCCTTGAGTAGCAGTGGGTGTTTATCCATTTGGGGTTATTTCCTTGTCGTGGCAATGGCTTGCATGATGCCGTAAGTCAACGCCGTCGGTCTATGCGCCGGCACCGGGAGAATGCCATGCTGCGAATCCGTCCGTTATGTCCGTTGTCTCTCTGGCTCCTCGTGGGCCTCCTGTCCCCGTTGCCGGCGGTTGCCGAAGAAAGGGGGCACTATGACCGCGTCAGCCTGCGGGCCACGGCCTCCGCCGAGGTTGAAAACGACATCCTCGTGGCGACGCTGGCGGCGCACCGCGAGGGCAGCAATCCGGCCCTGCTCTCGGAGGCGGTGAATGCGGATATCCGCTGGGCCATCGAGAAGGCGAAAAAGGTCAGCGCGGTCAGCGTGCAGACCCTGGGCTACCAGACCCGTCCCCTCTACTGGCAGCAGCGCCTGTCGGGGTGGCGAGTGCGGCAGGGCCTGCGTCTGGAAAGCAGGGACATTGCCGGCTTGAGCCAGCTGATCGGCAAGCTGCAGGAGCGTCTGGCGGTGGGACAGGTTGGCTACCGGATCTCGCCACAACGCCGCAATGCGGTGGAGGAGGCGCTGATCGTCGAGGCCATCACCCGCTTTCAGCAGCGTGCGACACTGGTGGCCAAGCAGATGGGACGCAGCCGCTACCGGGTGGTGAACATGAACATCGATACCCACGGTGGGCCGCCCCGACCACTGGCGCGCGCCGAGATGTCGGCAATCGCCGAGGCGCGCCCCGCGCCCCGCTTCGAGGCCGGCGTGCAAACCTTGCAGGTGTCCATCGACGGGATCGTCGAACTGCAGTCGGACTGATCCCGAACCCACGATCCTTGCGATCCATGCCATTCCCGGTGACAACCTCGGATTTCGCTTCTCCTCACTCCGGTCCATGCGGCTGGATCACACTATCTATGGAAGGTCTGCTAAAAGGGGGCCACCTGCACTAACGCCTGACAGTATTGCCAGGAAATGCCGGGATGTGCGCGATTCTTGACCTGTTTTTTTGCAACTACTAACGGGTCAACGGTCTTGTGGGCGCTCTTGGAGCCAGGTTGAGAATTCGTTCAAGTTTTGTTCTGTGCTGTCGCTAGTGGCTATATCTAGCCTGGCTTGAGGGTGACGAGATTCTAAAGTGACTGGTGTTGTTGGCAGGGAGACGCCGATGTTGCGCTTAGCGCCGAGTGGGATTCATGCGCGGAGATTCGAGTTGCTCGGGGCTGTCTGGTGAAGAGATGCTGTCATGGTCTTCAGCGGCCTTTATGTCCCCTTGAGCCGGCGGACCCGGCGGACAGGGTAGTGCGAGTTTCTTGAGGGAAAGGATATGCGGGTGGCATGCCAGTTTGTGTTGAGTTCTGAGGAAAAAGTTGTCTTGGGCGCAAGGAGTTGAACATGCAGTGGGTAACGGATCTGTCGATTCGTCACAAGTTGTTGCTGGTAGCGGCGGTCAGCTGTCTTGGCTTCATTGTATTTCTAGCGCTCAACTACAGCGTGACGGAAGATAACTCCGAACGGTTACGCGACGTCAAGGATATCTATTTCCCGTTGCTCGAGAGAACGGATGCCAATCTCGTGCGTCTGGACAAGATCAAGGAGAACTTGTCCAGCGCTGTCAGCAGTGGCGAGGAGGAACTGCTGGAAGCCACGGACGGGCTGGCCCGGGACATGACGCAGGTATTGCAGGAAATGGTGGCGCTGGATGCCGGCCTGGCGGACGATGTTGCGGAACTGCAGCGGCTGTTCGAAGACTACTACGCCAGCGCCCGCTCCATGACCAGCGGCATGCTCAACGACACTCTGGCGATGGAAGACATACAGGGCAGGGCCGATGCCATGGGCAAGGCGCTGGAGGCCTTCGATTCACGTCTCAACGCATTCCGTGACAGCCGCTACAGCCAGTTTCGCGATACCCTTGAACGGGCCGACCAGGCCGCCCAGGATGCGCTGGTGACGGGGCTGGTGACGGGGGTGGTGATCATCGTCGTGCTGCTGGGCGCCATCTTCCTGGTTTCTTGCCTGATCACGAAGAATCTCACTACCCTCATCGATTCCCTGAAGGAGCTGGCGGAAGGCCGGGGTGACCTGACCCGGCGCCTGCAGAGTAACAGTGCCGATGAAACGGGCACGGTGGTGAAATACTTCAACGACTTCCTGCAGAAACTGCACGACCTGATCAAGGAAGTGGTCGATGCCACCACCCAACTCGGCGCCAATGCCTCGCAGTTGTCCGAGATTACCCAGATGACCGCCAGCGGCGCCCAACAGCAGCAGACAGAGGTCGACCAGTTGAGCACCGCCATGAACGAGATGGCGAGCACGGTGCAGGAGGTGGCGAACAATGCCGGTGAGGCGGCAGGCGCCGCGCGCGACGCGGATGAGGCCTCCCGGAACGGGCAGGCGATCGTCGCCGATACGGTGAACGTCATCACCACCCTGGCCGACAGCATCGAAGGTGGCGCGCGGGTGATTACCGCCTTGCAGGTGGAAAGTGAAAACATCGGCGGTGTGCTGGACGTCATCCGCACCATTGCGGAACAGACCAATCTGCTGGCCCTGAATGCCGCCATCGAGGCGGCGCGGGCGGGTGAGCAGGGACGGGGCTTTGCCGTGGTGGCCGATGAAGTGCGCACCCTGGCCAGCCGCACCCAGGAATCCACGCGGGAAATCCAGACCATGATCGAGCGCCTGCAGTCGGGTGTCGGCGAGGCGGTCGGCGTGATGGGGCAGAGCCGGGAACAGGCGCAGAAGAGCGTGGAGCAGGTCGCCGAGGCGGGCGGGTCACTGGATGCCATCACCCAGGCGGTGAAAAAGATCCACGCCATGAACGATGAAATCGCCAACGCGGCGAGGGAGCAGAGTGGCGTTGCCGAGTCGATGAACGAAAGCATCGTCAACATCAGCCAGGTGGCGGATCAGACCAACAACAGCGCCCAGGTGACCTTTGGCGCCAGCGACGAGCTGGGCCAGGTCTCCACGCGTCTGATCGATCTGGTCAGCCGCTTCAAGGTGTGAACCGCGGCCTTGTCGGATGAGGCGGGTTGCCCGGCCATTCGCCTTCCGAATCCTCGACGGCCGAGGCGACAGGCTATGGGGTTTGCCCCGCGTTTGACGTAAACTGGCCGGCCTTCGAGCCGTTTCAGGAATCTCCATGTCCGCCGTCGATGAGCCGACCGAATCACTGTCCACCCTGGGGGATTTCGTGCGGTGGGGCGCGAGCCGCTTCAACGAGGCCGGCCTGAGCTTCGGCCACGGCACCGACAATGCCCTCGACGAGGCCTATGCCCTGGTGCTGCACGCGCTGCACCTGCCGCATGATATCCCCGCCTACATGACCCAGACCCGGCTCACGCCGACGGAGCGCCGCGAGGTCGTGGCCCTGCTGCAGCGGCGCATCGACACCCGCCTGCCGGCCCCCTACCTGACCCACGAGGCCTGGTTCGCCGGCCTGCCGTTCTACGTCGACGAGCGCGTGCTGGTGCCGCGTTCCCCCATCGCCGAGCTGATCGAGAGCGGCTTTGCGCCGTGGATCGACCCCGAGCAGGTGCGCGACGTGCTGGACCTCTGCACCGGCAGCGGCTGCATCGCCATCGCCTGCGCGCTGGTCTTCCAGCAGGCCCAGGTGGATGCCACTGACCTGTCGGCGGATGCGCTGGCGGTGGCCGAGAAGAATCTCGAACGCCACGGCCTCGAAGACCACCTGGCCCTCTACCAGGGTGACCTGTTCGCGCCGCTGGCCGGGCGTCGCTACGACATCATCGTCAGCAACCCGCCCTACGTGGACGCCGAGGACATGGCGGCCCTGCCGGAGGAATACCACCGCGAGCCCGCCCTGGCGCTGGCCGCCGGCAGAGACGGCCTGGACATCGTGCGCCGCATCCTCCTTGAGGCCGTGGACTACCTCAAGCCCGGCGGCATCCTGGTGGTGGAGGTGGGCAACAGCCAGCTGGCGCTGGCCGAGCAATACCCCGAGGTGCCCTTCAACTGGCTGGAATTCCAGCGCGGCGGCCACGGCGTGTTCCTGCTCGGCGAGGCCGAGCTGCGCAACTATCACCCCCAGTTCGCGGCCGCCTTGCCGGCAGGGGACTGAGGCCCGGGCCTCGGGCTATAATCTCCACCATTCCTTCACCAACCCGTCTACCGAACCGTGAGTCCCGCTATGCAACCGATGGACCAGAAACTCGTCATCGATCTCGACATGATCCGCCGCCACGACAAGTCCGGCCCCCGTTACACCTCGTACCCTACCGCGGTGCAGTTCCATGAGGGCTTTGGCGAGGCGCAATACAAGGCCTGGGCCGAGCGCACCAACGAGATCAGCCGCGCCGCCGACAGCCCCACGCCGCTGTCGTTGTATTTCCACATTCCCTTCTGCGACACCGTGTGCTTCTTCTGCGGCTGCAACAAGGTTTCCACCAAGGACCGCAGCCGCGCCGCGCCGTACCTCGAACGGGTGCACAAGGAGCTGGCCCTGCAGTCGGCGCTGTTCGACGACGATCGCAAGGTCGATCAGCTGCACTGGGGCGGCGGCACCCCCACCTTCATCAGCCACGACGAGATGCGCGAACTGATGCGCGTGACGCGTGAGCAATTCCCCCTGCACGACGACGACACGGGCGAATACTCCATCGAGATCGACCCGCGCGAGGCCACCGCCGAGACCATCGACGTGCTGCACGAGATCGGTTTCAACCGCATGAGCCTGGGGGCCCAGGACTTCGATCCCAGGGTGCAGATCGCCGTCAACCGCATCCAGAGCGAAGAGGAGACCTTCGCCACCCTCAACGAGGCGCGCAAGGTGGGTTTCAAGTCCATCAGCATCGACCTCATCTACGGCCTGCCGCATCAGACGGTGAAGAGCTTCGCCGCCACCGTGGACAAGATCATCGCCGCCGAGCCGGACCGCCTGTCGGTGTTCAACTACGCCCACCTGCCGGAGATGTTCAAACCACAGCGCCGCATCAACGAGGCCGACCTGCCCTCGGCGGCGGAAAAGCTGGAGATCCTGCAGAACACCAACGAACAGCTGTCCAAGGCCGGTTATGTCTACATCGGCATGGACCACTTCGCCAAGCCCGACGACGAGCTGGCCGTGGCCCAGCGCGAGCGCACCCTGTACCGCAACTTCCAGGGCTACTCCACCCATGCCGATTGCGACCTGATCGGCCTTGGCATCACCTCCATCGGCAAGGTGGGCGCCACCTATGGCCAGAACCTCAAGGGCCTGGACGACTACTACGCCGCCATCGACGCCGGCCGCCTGGCCATCTTCCGCGGCCTGGAACTGGATGCCGACGACCTGCTGCGGCGCGAGGTGATCAGCCAGCTCATCTGCCACTTCTCGCTCATCGAGGCCGACATCGAAAAACAGTTCGGTATCGATTTCCGCGAGTATTTCGCGCCGGAGATGAAACAGCTGGAGGGCTTGCAGGAAGA
>Ga0256839_1000945_pt1 | contig 36627 bp, 39 predicted proteins | sample 354166metaG_FD_185968 | JGI IMG/M metagenome (GOLD analysis project Ga0256839, IMG submission 185968) | Hydrothermal vent microbial communities from Mid Atlantic Ridge, Atlantic Ocean - 354-166 | ecosystem: Environmental > Aquatic > Marine > Hydrothermal vents | place: Atlantic Ocean: Mid...
CATCTTGAAGAAGTCTTGTAAGGTATCGCTCCAATGAACGTGCTTTTGTTCTTTGGCCTTCTATGAGACCGACATGATTTCCATTCACAAGAAAATAAAGCACACCCTCCACAATTCTGGCGGCATCGCCAAGCTGCAGATTGCATAGCTCCAGCTCGGGCACAGACTGATCAAGGTCTCCATTGATCCCCGGAACATCAACGCCCGCCTTTACGTGCAGCAATTGCCCGCAAAAGAAAGGGCCGTTCCATGTCTGTGGATCAGACATCTTGTTGAGCACTACGTAGGTTCCATCCTGATCCAGATCCTTCTTGCGAGCGCTGACATCTTCAAAAAGTTGAGTCTGCTCGTCGCTACGGGCCGCACGCCGCAATATGTCAACCACCATGTCCTTGAGGTTGAAGTCTTCCCATAAATGCTCTGTGTTCACGTATCTGTATTGAACTGTTGCATATTTCACTGCTTCTCTCCCCCTGATCACCGCGCCCGCCGCCAGATCCACACCACCCGGCCCAGAATGTCCAGCCGCTCTATGTCCTCCGGCGCAAAGGGGCCGTATTCCGGGTTGTCGCTGCCAAACATGATGCTGCCGTCATGCGGGCTCACCTTCACCCGCTTCACCTGCAGGTGGTCGCCGGGGCGGAACACGTAAATGCCGCCCAGCCGCGGGTCGCGCTGGGCGGTGTCCACCAGCAGCATGTCGCCGTGCGCAATGGTCGGCTCCATGCTGTTGCCGTGCGCCTCGATGATGCGCGCCGCCTCCGGCTGGCAGCCCAGCGAGCGCAGCAGCTGCTTCGTCATCGGCAAAAGCTCCCGCACCTCGTCCGCCTCGTTGTAGCAGCCATGCCCGGCTGAGGCCCGCACGTTCAGCACCGGCACCCGCACCAGGTCGCCCGCCGCCCCCGCCTCCGGCGTGCCCTCGCCCGTGGCCAGCCACGCGAAGTCCACACCAGCCCCTGCGGCAATGGCCGCAATGGTGTCCAGGTAGGGGCGCTTCCCCTTCATGATGCCCCTGATCGTGGCCTCGTTGATGCCGACCTTCTCCGCGAACTTGCGCAGAGACATGTCGCCAATGACCTGCTTCAGGCGCCGGGAAATCCCCTCAGCGTCAGCACCCATGCGTTTCTCCCCACGCAAAATGCGTCCCAAGTGTTGACATGTGTCAACTTAGAACGCATTATGCGTTCAGTTATTCGCAAACACATCAAGCCAACACGCACATGGTTAACGGAATGCCTCGCTGGGACAGACATGCCATCAAGGCCGAGATCTACCGCCGCGGCCAGACCCTGACCGGTCTCGCCCGGCAGGCAGGGCTGGCTGACAACGCCATCCGCATGGCCCTGATGGGCAAGCGCTGGGCAAGGGCCGAGCAGGTCATTGCCGACTTCCTCGACGTGCCTGCCGACGCCCTTTTCCCGCTCCCGAGAAACATTCCGTTGCGCAGCTCAGACTCTGGCACATCGCGCCGTCGGCGGCAACGCCGCGGTGCTTCGGGCGGTCGCCGCATCCGCGGCGGCCAAAAGAAAGCGGCGGCACGCCCCGCAAAGCGCACCGCCGCGTGAACTCTCCAAAGAAAGGAGAACCATCATGAGCAACATTATCACATCCACGGCAGATTTCAACGGTGTCGAGCTCACCATCATCCACAAGGACGGCCAGCGCTGGCTCACCGCCGAGCAGGTCGGCATCGCCCTGCAGCTGAATTTCCCGCGCATCGCCGCCGCCAAGATTTATCGCCGTCATAAAGACGAGTTCGAACAAGGGGTTGATGTAGCAGAAACCAAATTGGTTACGGCTACCGGTGCAAAGGACGCGCTCATCTTCAGCTCCACCGGCTGCATGCTGCTGGCCATGTTCGCCCGCAGCAGGCGGGCCAAGGAGTTCCGTCGCTGGGCCAAGCATGTGCTGGCCGGCGCGGCGGCAGATCATGATGCCCTGGTGCGCGAGCTGCTGGCCGCCCGTCCGCTGTGGCGGCAGATCCTCTCGCTCAAGGGCATGATGAACGACCGCGGCGAGCACCTGCCCAACAAGACCATCGCCGCCGCCCTCGGCATTCACAAGGACACCCTGCGCAAGCACCTGCGCCGCATGGAGGCGCTGGGCATCATCCCGCGGCCCGAGAACTACGAGCGCTATCGCGCCATGGCCGCCCACCTGCCCACCATCACCCGCCGCAACCACCAGCACTGAGAGGAGGGCTAGGCCATGACCATGCAAAAGGCATTCACCACCCCGCCCAGCACCCACCCGGTCATGGAACGGTTGCTTGCGTGCGGCTGCCCCGTCTGCGGGGTCAAGGCCCGCCGGGTGCAGCAGCGCAGCGCCATGGAAAGCTGGCGTGTGCACTGCTCCTGCCTCGTCCGCATCGTCGGATATCCCGGCATCGTGAGGGTGGAGCGGCGCTGCCGTCATGCCGCCTTCTCCGATCTCACCCAGCGCCGCCTGCGCCTGCTGGTGAAGGACGAGCGCATCAAGGTGGAGGGCTGAGCCATGACCAGGTTGCAGATCCTTGCCCAGGCCCTGCGCGAGATGGCCACCGCGGCAGAGGAGGGCCGGGTGGCCGGCGCCTCCATCGTCTGGCTCGATGAGCAGGCAAACTCCCGCGCCATCGTTTATTCGCCGCGCGTGAAGGACGAGGCCGGCGCACTGTTCGGCGGGCTTGTTGTCAACGCCGCCATCATGGCCATAGCCGCCGGTATTTCGCGGGAGCATGCCGCGCAGATCATGCGTATGAGTTTCGCCACCGCCCTGCGGGAGTGGGAGGAGGTGGATCATGCGTGAGCCGTCCATCGTCTCCCATCCCGGCGCCGGCTGGCGCGGCGAGCCGCTGATGCCGCCGCTGGACGAGGCCGAGTGCCTGCCCACCATCGTCGGGGTGCCGGCCACGCCGGCACCTGCCGGCGCTGCCACCGCCAGCACGTCCGGCTGGGGCTGGGCCTGTCCGCTGGCCGGCGCCGCGGTCTTCCTCGCCCTGCTGCTGGCCCTCGTCATCTGGGGCATCTGGCACGATGCCCGCCACGGCATGGAGGGTTACTGATGCCCCCGCGCTGGCAGACATCAGACTGGCTCACCGCCGCCGAGCTGGCGGAGCTTCAGCTCGCCGGCCTGCCGGGCACCAGGCGAGGCATGCAGAAGCTCATCCGGCGGGAGGGCTGGCAGAGCAGCGGCAAGGCCCGCCGCCGCCAGGGCCGCGGTGGTGGCTGGGAATATCACCTCTCCCTGCTGCCGGAAGCCGCGCTGAACGACCTGCTCGCCCGCCGCTTCGCCGCCTGCGCCCGCGAGCAGTCCATCGAGCTGCCGCCGGCAGACAGTCCGGAGATGGCCCGCGCGCTCGCCCGCGCCCAGCTCGTCATGGCCGCCCAGGCCGACCTCGGCGGTGGCCGCGCCTCCTCCCTGGAGCGCTTCTGCCACCTTTATAATAATGGTGTCCTGCCGGTCTCTGATGCCATCCGCCAGCTCGTCCCTTCCGTCAGCCCCGCCTCCATACGCCGCTGGCGCCAGGCCCTGGCCGCTGGCGATCTGCCCCGCCTGGCAAACACTCGCCGCCGCCGCGCCGGGCGCTCGCCCATCGACCGCGCCAACGATGGTGCCCTGGCCCGCCACGTCGCCGCCCTGCTGCTGGCCCGCCCGCAGCTCTCCGCCGCCCAGATCCGCGATCTCGCCATCGCCGAGTTCGGCGAGACCGTCGATGTAGGCGGCCATCGCCGCCCCATGCCCACCCTGCGCAGCTTCCAGCGCTGGCTGGAGCGCTACCGCCGCCAGAACGCCGCCGCCATCGCAAGGGTGGCGGATCCTGATGGCTACCGCAGCAAATACCGCCACGCCGGCGGCAGCCGCGATGGCTGGGTGAAGGCGGTCAACGACCTCTGGGAGATCGATGCCTCGCCGGCGGACGTCATGACCACCGAGGGCCGCGCCTCCGTCTATGTCTGCATCGATGCCCACAGCCGCCGCATGCTGGTGCACGTCAGCCGCACGCCGCGCACCCAGGCCATGCTGGCGCTGGTCAATCGCGCCATCATCGAGTGGGGTGTCCCCCGCGTCATCCGCTCCGACAACGGCTCCGATTTCACTTCGCATCAGGCCCGCGCCACCTTCCAGGCCCTCGGCATAGAGCACGATGTCTGCCCGCCCTTCCAGCCGCAGCGCAAGGGCAAGGTGGAGCGCGCCATCCGCACCCTCATGCATTCCTTCATGCCGCTGCTGCCCGGCTACGTCGGCCACAATGTCGCCGAGCGCAAGCAGCTCGAGGCCCGCAAGGCCTTCGCCCAGCGCCTCGGCCAGCAGCCGGAGAAGCTGCTGCAGGTGGACATGTCCATGGCCGAGCTGCAGCAGGCCATCGACCGCTGGGTGCAGCATGTGTATGAGCACCGCCCGCACAAGGGGCTGGGCGGGCGCACGCCGTTTCAGGTGGCCGCCGCCTGCACCGCCCCGCGCCGCCGGGTGGAAACGCCCGAGGCTCTCCACCTGCTGGCCGCGCCGCTGGCCTCCGGCGGCGGCCTGCGCACCGTCGGGCGCGAGGGCGTGCGGGTGAACGGCCATCTCTACATCACCCGCCATGTCGCCGCCGGCCAGCAGGTGCTGGTGCGGCATGACCCGGCAGACCTCGGGCGCATCTGGCTGTTCGACCCCACCACGCAGGAGCTGCTGGATGAGGCCATCTGCCCGGAAGTCGCCGGCATCGACCCGGAGGCCGCCCATGCCGCCGCCCGCCAGGCCCGCGATGCCCTGGTGCGCGACGCCGTCGCCGATGCCAGGGCAGAGGCCCGCCGCCTCGCCCGCAACCCGCGCCAGCTCATGGAGCGCACCCTCACCACAGCCGAGCGCCGCCATGCCGCCGTGCTGCCCTTCCCGCCACGAGCCGAGGAGCACACCACCGATGCATTGCAGGCCGCCGCCCAGGCCACCGGCGAGCGCCCCGCCCCCACACCCGCCAGCCAGGTCTCGCCGGAGATCCGCCAACGGGTGGAGCAGCAGATACTGGCCGAGTGGCAGCAGCAGCAGGCCGGCAACATCACCCCGCTGCCCCCGCGCGAGGAGGAACCTGACGATGTTGCCCGCTTCAAGCGTGCCCTGCGGCTGGAGCGGGCGCTCGCCGCCGGCGAGGCGTTGGAGCAGGAAGATGCCGCCTGGCTGCGCGGCTATCAGCGCACCGCGGAATACCGGGCGCAGCAGCGCCTGATGGAGGATTTCCCCCAGCTCTACGGGCTGGCGGGCAATGGTCAGTAGCCAATGGTCAGTAGCGTTTCGTGCAACAGGAGCAACCAACCATGCAGGGGAACCATCTCATGATCACCGTGGCACCGCTTTCCAACGTGCGGGCCTTCGCCGCCATGCTCGAGCAGCTGGTGGATCGCCACCCCAGCCTGCCCGGCATCGGCGTCTTCTACGGCCCTTCCGGCTTCGGCAAGACGGTGGCCGCCACCCAGGCCATCAACCGCTTCAACGCCGTCTGCATCGAGGTCGGCTTTTCCTGGACATCCCGCGTGCTGGTGGATGCCATCCTGCGCGAGCTGGAGCTGGCCCGCACCCCCACCGTGGCCGAGGGCGTGCAGGCCGTCATCCAGGCGCTGGGAGAGCAGCAGCGCCCGCTCATCATCGATGAGGCCGACCACCTGCTGCAGAAGCGCACCATAGAGCTGGTGCGCGAGATCCACGACCGCACCGGCGTGCCCATCGCCCTCATCGGCGAGGAGCAGATGCCAGCCAAGATGACGCGCTGGGAGCGCTTCCACAACCGCGTGCTGGTCTGGGAACCGGCCCAGCGCGCCACCATGGCGGATCTCAAGCTGCTGGCCGGCATCTATGCCGATGGCATCGACATCGACGAGATGCTGCTCGCCCGCCTGCTGAAGGAATGCGCCGGCGTCGTCCGCCGCCTCTGCGTCAACCTCTCCCGCATGCGGGAGGAGGCCCTGCGCCGCGGCGCCACCCGCCTCACGCTGGCCGACTGGAGCGATCAGCAATTCTGGACAGGCCAGGCCCAGCCCCTGGCCAGGAGGGCGTCATGAACAAGGGCATCATCAACAACCGGCAGAACCCCACCGCCCGCGTGCTGCACCGGCCCGTCGGTTCCAGGGCGCGTTCGCGGCTTAACCAGCGCCCGCACATGTGGCAGGTCATGTGCAATCTCTCGCGCAGCGGCCCCTTCACCATTGCCGACGTGGTGGGCCGCCTGAACAGCGCCACCGCGGACAGCGTGCGCAAATACCTCCGCGCCCTGCTGGCTGCCGGCTACGTGCACCGGCAGGACAACCGCGCCGCCGGTGGCAGCGTCCTGTGGCAGGTCGTGCGCCCGCAGGCCCAGGCCCCGCGCCTGCGCCGGGATGGTGCGGCCAGCAGCGACGCAGGGCGCGGCCAGCAGCACCTGTGGAACGCCATGCGGCGGCTGAAGAGCTTCGACTATCACGAGCTGGCGGCCCTGGCCTCCACCGAGGAGGTGCGCATCAGCCCCGCCACCGCCCAGCGCTACATCGGCCTGCTGCACCGCGCCGGCTACCTGCAGGAGGTGCAGCGCCCCCGCCCGCGCCATCGCGGGCGCTATCGCCTCAAGCTCAATACCGGGCCGCGGGCACCGCGCATCATCCGCACCCTGCATGATCCCAACACCGGCGATGTCATCATCGGCGAGGAATGGCTGAAAGGGGAGGACGCGGCATGAGCACCACCACCCACAGCGCCATGGAGCGCGCCCGCGCCGCCTGGGGCGATGCCCTGCCGGACTGGGTGGCGGAACTGGCCGCCGCCTGCGACGCCAGCAGCCAGAGCCGGGTGTCCCGCCGCATCGGCTATTCGGCCAGCGTCATCAGCCAGGTGCTGTCCCGCACCTACCGCGGCTCGCTCGCCACCGTGGAGCAGAAGGTGCGCGGCGCGCTCATGCAGGAAACCATCGACTGCCCCGTCATGGGCGAGCTCTCGCGAGACCGCTGCATCGACAACCAGCGCCTCGCCGCCCGCGGCGTCATCGCCACCAGCTCCATGCGCAGCCGGCTCTATCACGCCTGCCGCCGCTGCCATCACTCCAGGATGAAAGGGGAATGACCATGCAGATCAAGCTCTCAACCACCTTGCGTAACATCCGCGACCAGCTCCGCGGCCACGAGATCGCCGACGGCCAGGTCATCATCCGCGGCGAGGCCCTCTCCAGCCTGGTCGAGACACTCGGCCTCGCCGCCGATGCCGCTGCCGCCCTGGAGCGGGAGCTGGAACAGGCCCGCACGCAGCCACGGGTGCAGGCCCGCCCGGCGGGCCGCGTGTTGCCGCTGCCGCGCCGGGCGCATCACGCCCGCCGCCATTCTCCCTGGCGACCAGCGCACCACGCCACGCCCGGGTATGTGATCGACGATGATGACGGAGGAGACGCGGCATGAAACAGCTCAGCAAGCAACAACTGCGCCAGCGCCTGCATGAATTGCAACGCGCCCGGCGCAACATCCGCCGCCAGGCGGCGCAGTGGAACCACGAGGCCGACGTGCTGCGCCGTAAGGCCGATGAACTGCTCGCCACCGATGCCCTGCTGGCCGACGAGGAGCAGGCGCTGGCGCAATACCTGGATGGGAGGGAGCAATGCCACGCGTAAAGACCATGGCCCGCAATCTGCCGGTGCCGCAGGACGAGGCCGAGGCAAACGATTCCATCGCCCGCATCGGCAAGATCGACCGCGAGATGAAGCGCCTTGAGGCCGACCGGGATGACGAGCTCGCCCGCATCAAGGATGCCTACGGCCAGCGCCTCAAGCCGCTGAAGGAGGAGCGCGAGGCCCTCATCGCCGGGCTGGAAACCTGGGCTGCCGGCCATCGCCGGCAGCTGCTGAAGCACGGGCGCAAGTCCGTGCGCTTTCCCGCCGGCGAGTTCGGCTGGCGCCTGCGCCCGCCCAGGGTAACCATCAGCAGCAAGGTGGATGTCATTGCCGAGCTGCAGGCCCGTGGCCTTGAGCGCTTCATCCGCGTCATCCGCCAGGTGAACCGCGAGGCCATCCGCGAGGAGCCGCAGGCCGTGGCCGATGTGCCCGGCATCAGGGTCGGCTCCGCTGGCGAAACCTTCTGGGTGGAGCCCTTCTATGCCGACAAGCAGGATGCCTGAACACCATCTCGAAGGGGCCTTCACCGCCCCTTCGAGCATGCATTTGAGCCTTTTGAACACGGAGCTTTTACATGCCCGCCGCAGCCCGCAACAAGACCACCCCGCAGCGCCGCAGCCTGCTGGCCCAGGTGCACATCGCCCGCAAGGACATGGGGCTGGATGATGACACCTACCGCGCCCTGCTGCATCGCATCACCGGCGCACGCTCCGCCGCCGACATCGAAGACGCCGGCCTGCGCCAGGTATTGCGGGAGATGCGCCGCCTCGGCTGGCGTCCTGCGGCCCGCCAGCGCACGGGCCGCGCGCGCCGCAGGTGGCGCGCCGCCTCGCCCTATCCGCACGTGCGCAAGGTTTTCGCCGTCTGGGGGGAACTCAAGCGCCGTGGCATCTGGCGCGATCCTCGCCGTTCATCCCTCGCCGCCTTCGTCCGCCGCATGACCGGCGTCGATGACCCCGACTGGCTTACTGCCTCCCAGGCACGCCTTGTCATCGAGGCCCTGAAAGACATCGGCACTCGCGCCGGCATCGACTGGCAGCAGGTGGAGGCCCAGGCCCGCCGGCAACGCCGCTGATGGTGCCATCCCCAGCCCGCGCCGCCCTTTGGCGGCCTTTCTTCGGCCCGGCATTGCAACCGTCGGTAGAGATTGCCCACCCCGACTCCGGCCCTGCACAAAAATCGGCAACCAATTGATATTTCGTGATTATTTTGGAAGTGGGAACTCCCGCATGGAAGTGCGAACAGGTTCCCACTTCTGCATCAACCGCCAGGCCGCGGTGCGTCCTGATTTTTTCCGGTATTTCAGCAGGCTGCTGTCATTCTGCCGCGCCCCGCCCGCTCACGAATGGTGTCGCCCAGGGCCGCTTTCCACGCCAGCAGCACCCCGATCCGATCACGAATTGTGTCGCCCACTAAAAAAGGGGCCGCGCCCACCAGCGCCGCCTCAATTCCCGACAAAGCCCTAAATCTCCGCGCCTTTTCCCGCCAATTCCCGCCTTTTCCCACCTATTCCCGCCCCCTCCCTCCAATCACCAATTCTGTCGTCTTACACCTCAAGCGCCGCCAACACAAGCCAGCAGTGGCCAATTTCGTCAGGCAATGGCTGGATCATCCTTCCCCACGCTTGCCCGCGCGCCATTGCAACGCGCGCCCGCATGACCAGGCATAGGCCACGCGACCATGCGTTCATGCCAGCGGAAGGAACGATGCAATGGAGAAGAAAACCAGCCATGACGACCAGCCCGGCAAGGCGGAAACCCTGCTCACCACGGAGCAAGCCACCCAGCTGCTGCGCATCTCGCGCAAGACGCTGGAGCGCATGCGCGTGGAAGGCCGCGGCCCGAAATTCGTGAAGATCGGCAGATGCGTCCGCTACCGCCAACGCGACCTGCTCACCTGGATCACGATCAACACCTGAAGCAGGCGTTGGCTTCATGAGCAACACCAATCACCCCTTGCGCCGCAGCTTCGCCTCGGACGGGTCGTAGGCATATTCCGTGATGGTGCCATCCAGCAGATGCTGCACGGCCTCGTCGATGGCATCCAGCGGCACCAGGAACCATTCCCGCGGCTTCAGCGCCCGCCCGAAGCGGTCCTGGATCTCGACATCGAGCCGCGCATTGTCGAAGAAGCGATGCAGCAGGTGCTCCAGCCGGTAGCGGTCGATATTGTATAGCTGCCAGGTGGCAACCACCTCCACGTCGGCCATCAGGAATGTCGGGTCCTCCGCGGCATTGGCAATACGCTTCTCCACCTCGCCGGAGGTGATGCCGATCTTGTGCAGCGTGTCCCTGATTTCCCTGATCTGCGGATGGTCGGACTTGCTGCGCAGCACATACAGCGTGCCGCTGAAGACATCGCCATCTTCCTGCTCGCCGGAGAACAGGGGCCCGGGTTTCGGTTCGCTGATACGCCGGCCCGCCCTGTCCTTGTGCAGCGCGCGCTGCAGGGAGCGCATCAGCAGGTTGCTCTCCGTGCCATTGTCGTAGATGACGCGCAGGCGGCGGTCCGGCCGCTCGCTCTTCGTGCGGCGCTCCTCTTCTCCCTCCTCGGCCACGTGGATGATCTGGCCGTTGAGGATGAACCAGTCCCCCTTGCGGATGGAGGCATCCTTGCCGAAGCGGCTGGCCGTGCGCACACCGGTCTCCAGCTCCTGCCTGACCTGCTCGAACAGCGGGCGGAAGCGCTCGAAGTCCTCGCACGGGCGCTGCGATGCCACGTCATCGGGCATCTGCGGGCGGGCACCTGAGCGCACATGGGCAAGGCGCGTGAGTTCATCATCGGCGGAGATGCCCAGCTCCGCCAGCAGGGCATCGTCATCCAGCTCTTCCGCCGCCAGCGAGGCATCCGCGGCGCCATCCGGCGCATCCAGCAACCGCAATGGATCATGCGGCTCAAGCAAGCTGCACATCTCCTCATCGGCGCGCATGCGCTGCAGCCGGCGCGCGTATATCCGCTCGAAGATATCGCACCCCTCGGCATCGACCGGCGCTCGCCCATGCTCCTGCACGAAGCGGACGATCTCCTCGAAGCTGGCGATGACGTATTCCTGCTGCGATGTCAGCTCGCGCGCCGGGGCGGGGGCAGTATCCACGCCCAGCTCCGCCAGCAGGGCATCGTCCTCCTCGGTCAGGCGCTCATTCCACTTCGGCATTGCGCTGTCGCTCCTGCTCCCGCTTCAGCCGCGCCAGATAGGCCACGCCCTCGGCCATGCGCCGCTCCCAGGGGTCTGCCGCGTTCATCTCCGGCAGACGGCCATGGCGCTTCTTGAAGTCCAGGGCTCGGCGGGCCAGCAGGCGCGCCTCTTCCAGATCCATGCTCAGCCGCTTCGCCGTGATGATCTCGTGAATGCGCTTCAGCCGCTCCTCGTTCATTGCCTTGGCGAGGATGGAATAGGCCTCGCTGAACGGATTGACGGCATCGATGAGATCCACATCCAGCTCCCGCACGTCCATGACGAAACGGCGCACGCCATCGATGAAGGCGGTATTGGCCTCCACCTGCTCGCCGTCATGGGCGGCAGCCACCTGCTTGGCCTGCTGCACCAGATTGAGGGCGGCAACGGCACGCTGGCGGATGGCCTCGCGGTCTTCCTCGTCCAGGTGCGGATACTTGTCGCGCACGATCTTGCCCATGCGCTCGATGGTGATCTCCTGCGGCATCAGGTTCTCGTCGAACAGGCCACGCTGCATGGCCTGCCTGTCCTGCAGGAAGGAGGCGACCACCTCGTGCAGGTCTTCCTGGCAGATCTTGCGCGCCTCCTCGCTCTTCGGTTCGGCCAGCCCCTTCACCTCCACCAGCAGCGTGCCGCGCTCCTCGTTGAAGCCGACGTTGCAGCCTTCAGGGTCATAACCGCCAGGGCCGTAGTCGAAGCCCTTCTCCGGACCGCTGTCCGGCCTCTTGGGGCGGAACTCGAAGCGCGGCACCAGCACCTGCTCCATCAGCAGCGAGGCGGCAATGGCCTTCAGGGTGTCGTTCACCGCCTCGGTTACCACATCCTGCGATGCATCCGGTTCGGCGATGAGGTTGGTGAAGCGCGCGCGCGTCTTGCCCGGCGCATCGCGCGTGGTGCGGCCAATGATCTGCACCACCTCGGTGAGTGATGAGCGATAGCCGATGGTCAGGGCATGCTCGCACCAGATCCAGTCGAACCCCTCCTTGGCCATGCCCAGCGCGATGATGATGTCCACGTGGTCGCGATTGTCCTGCTGCGCCGGGTCGCGCAATGCCCGCACCACGTGGTCGCGCCTGGCCGGGTCATCCTCCACCAGGTCGGCGATCTTCAGCACGCGGCCATCGGGCCTGAGCACGCGATGAAAGCCGGTGGCCTCGTCCACGCCCAGCCATTCGCCGAGCGCGTTCATGATGGCGTCCACTTCCGCATACTTGTCCTTGGTGCTCTCGCGCGAGCCGACGTGCGGGATGTGGATGATGGTCTTCTCGTCCGCATCCAGCACCGCCAGCAGCTCGTCCATCCAGCGCCCGGAGTAGAAATAGTAGCCGATGTGCAGCTCCTTCAGCCAGGTGTAGCCATTGAGCTGCTCGTAGTAGGTGAAGGTTACGGTCTCGAACTTCTCCTCGTCCTCCGGCAGCAGGATGGGAATGGCATCGCCGCGGAAGTAGGAGCCGGTCATGGCCACCATGTGCACACGGTTGCGGGCAATCAGCTCGGAGAGCTGCCGGCCCAGCACGTTGGCGTCGGTATCGGCGCTGACGTGGTGAAACTCGTCAATGGCGATGAGGCGCTCATCGAAGACTTCGATGCCGAACTGCTCCACGGCGAAGCGAAAGGTGGCATGGGTGCAGATGAGCACCTCGTCATCGCTGTTCAGGAACTCGCCCACCGCCTTCACCTTGCTGCCATCGGTGCCCGGCGCCTCGCACAGGTTCCAGCGCGGGTTCACCTCCCAGTCGGCCCAGAAGCCGTTCTCACTCAGCGGCAGGGAGTTGAAGCTGGCACCGATGGAGCGCTCCGGCACGGCGATGATGGCCTGCTTCAGCCCCTGGTGGCGCAGCTTGTCCAGGGCGATGAACATCAGCGCCCGGCTCTTGCCCGAGGCCGGCGGCGACTTGATGAGCAGATACTGCTCGCCGCGGCGCTCGTAGGCCCGCGCCTGCATGGGCCGCATGCCCAGCTCGTCCACCTGATGCGTGCGCCCGGTGGCGGCGTATTTCACCTTGATGGCGGGGATGTCTGCCCCTGCTTTCACCTTGTCAGGCATATTGTCGCTGCCGGTCATCGCTCAGCCAATTCTTCTCGTGCAGCACATCCCAGGCCACCCCCAGGTGATGCTTGGTGAACTGGAACTTGCGCCGGTTCCAGGCATAGGTCTCGCGCATGACTTCATCGAAGGTCGTTGCGCCATTGCGGGTGGCCACCCAGTGCACGGTGCCCAGCAGCTCCAGCCCGAAGGATGTCTCGAAGCCCTCGATGAGGTCGATCACCTGTTCGAAATGCCGCTGCGTATGCTGATGCGCCTTGAGGATGGCTTCGGCCTCCTCCCGTGCGCCGGGAACGAGGCGCAAGGTCTTGTCGGGCGTATCCCCGCCATCTCCGTAACCGGAAATGTAATGCCCCTCCATCTCGTTGAGCACATGGCGAAGATTGCGTGCATAGGGCCCGTATGGCCCTTTCTGGAAGTGCAGTTTGCTGACGCTCTCTTCCCCCGCCTCGCACAGGAAATACATGAGCTTGTGCAGCTCCAGCAGGGTGATGAAGGGGTCGAGGAATGCCGCCAGGTAGCGATCCATCAGGCCGATGAGCGCGGCGCGGCCCGGTGTCATGGGGGGAGCCTTCCCCTGAATATCTGCCTCGAAATCGGTGGCCATGATTCCTCACTCCCTGCCATGATCAATAATACCAGTCCGGGCAGGTTTGCACAGTGGGATGATGCACTATGGCATCAAAACCCGGCACGACATGCTGGAAAGCACGAATTCCCCACATTTGTTCCATTGCACTTGATTCTTGCGTGAAAATATGATAACTACATCATATGGGCTGGCCACTGCGTAGCGGGGGCTGGCCCTGTTTCATTTGGGCAGCACAACAAGGCCATAACCGTCCACCCTTCCATTCCAGCTCCGGCGAAACTTGCGCTCAATGATATTCCAATCTTCTCTTGTCTCCTTTCCCAGTACCTTTCGACCAATTGGTGAAACCACGAGGTCTGCCAATTGCAAGCCTGCGATGTTTTCCTTTTTTCCACGCAGGTGGAGCGCCTGAATCCTGTGCCTTATGTCCTTTGCCTGCATAAATTGCGTACCTTGCACTTTCAGATTGATCCACGCCAACTCCATCTGTCTGTCCAGCAGACCTCCTCGCTTTTCCGCAATGATCATGCCCCCGTTTTGTACATTTCCAATTTCCATGCAGAAACGCTCCACCAATATGTCCAGGCTCAACATGTAAGGGTCAAGCGCTGCCACACCATAACGTTGCAAATGTTCTTCTTTCCTGACCACACAAGCAACCACCTTATATTCAAGCTCAGCCATCAATCGGTTCAGATGATCATAAAATCGGCTGCGAACGGCAACATCCTTCAAGCACTCGAATCCATTTCTATTGCGGGTTATGTCTGCAGTATGCAGAATCATATCCGCCGTTCCAAAAATTTCTTCCTTGAAGGCAGTCAGGGCAGGCTCCATCACCTTTTCGGCATATTCCAAGTCAACGATGATTCCTCCCAGCACGAAAAGTGGATACGCTGGATCAATTATCGAAAGATTGTGATCACCTGATTCGTCCAGAAATAAAATCTTCATCGCTTGTTATTCTCCCGCATCATTTCCTCATACATCGCCAGCAGCTTTTCGAGGCGTTCGGAGTCGGAGGTGAAGCGGCGGCCTATGGTGATGCGCTCGATGAGTTCGTCGTTGTGCTCATGGGCGGTGCGCAGCTCCTCCGGCATGGCGTCCAGCGACTTGTAGAGATCGGCCAGCGAGGCGGGGAAATGCGCGGCGCGGGCCAGCAGGATGCGCTCGGCGGCTGCCGTCAGCGCCTGCTTCTGCGGCGTCGTCAGCCGCGGCACCGGAAAGGTGTGCCAGCCAAGGGTGTTGGAGTAGGAGAAGTCTGTTTTGAGCCTGCCGCAGACGGTGGCGATCCACACCAAGTGCAGGCGCGAGGCCAGCAGCGCCAGGTTCCACAAGGGCGCGTCATACAGGGCAAAACACTTGTTTGTGATTCTGGAGAACCTATCGACAATTCCTACAGGCAGCCAGTAACGATTTTCCGAACTTACTTCTGGCACCACGATGGTATGGTGCCCAATTTCTTCTGGAGAGCGAATTTCTCCGAATTTGTGGGCAATGTCTGCAATCTTGCGAGTTGCTGCCTTGCGGCTCTCCAGCCGCTTCTGGCGCACCTTCTCCACGCGCTCGGCAATGGCGGGGATGGCCAGGGCAGCGTCCTTGTCCGCGTCGCGGATCCACAGGCAGTAGCGCACCTCGTTGTTGATGAATTCGCGCGAGCCGTAAATGCGGCGGATGAAGCGGCGCTCCTCCGCCTCGCTCAGCCCCAGTGCCCGGCGCTCCGCATAGGTCAGCAGCAGGTGGCCACCATCCGTAGGTTGATTGCCCTTGTCCATCGCCGGCAGCCCGTTGATGGGGCGGGGTGCCTTGTGCACGATGATGTCCGGCCCGGCCACCAGGTAGGCATTGATGTTGTCCACCTCGCGCATCAGCACCTGGTCATCCTCCTGCGTGATGAACAGCCGGCGGCGGCCCTTCGGCTGGCGCTTCAGCCCGGCGACGATGACGGTAACGCCGGCATTGTGCCGCGCCAGGTTCTTCCACCTGAAGCTGGTGTGGGCGAAGTGGATGGCCACGCCGCCCTGCAGCACTGCCGGCCACAGGATGCCCACCTGCTGCCCCTGGCAGATGGAGTTGGTGGAGACGAAGGCGCTGGCCGCTTCGCCGGGCGCGGCGCGCAGGTAGTCCGCCGCTTTCAGGAACCAGCCGCAGACGTAATCCAGCGAGCGCCAGTTCTTAACCCGCCCGTCGAAGAGTTGCTTCAGGTCTTCCTTCTGCTCCTTCGACTGCCACGTGCTGCCCAGGTAAGGCGGGTTGCCGCAGATGTAGAGCTCGCCGCCGCGCGTCTCGAAGGCGATTTCCGGTTGCTCGAGCGGCGTGGCGAAGAGGTCGTCATCCTCGCTCTTCACCTGCACCTCGCGGCCCAGCGGCGGGCAGATGCTCAGCCAGTTCAGCCGCAGTGCGTTGCCGGTGGTGATCCAGTTGCGCCGGTTCAGCGGCAGGAACTCGGCCAGCGCCAGGTCCTTGCCGCGATACTGCACGTTGGCCTGGTATTCGGCGATGATGAGCGCCAGCCGCGCCACCTCCGCCGGGAAGGACAGCAGCTCGATGCCGCGAAAGTTGGTGAGGCGGATGCCGGTGGGCCGCTGCGGCTCGCCCAGGCGGGCGTTGATCTCCGCCTCGATCTCGCGCAGCGCCTTGTAGGCGATCACCAGGAAGTTGCCGGAGCCGCAGGCGGGGTCGAACACACGGATGTTGGCCAGCCGCCGGCGCAGGTTGAGGAGCTTGCGGCGGTTGTCGCCGGCGGCTTCCAGCTTCTCCTTCAGCTCGTCGAGAAACAGCGGCCCCAGCACCCGCATGATGTTGGGCACGGAGGTGTAGTGCAGGCCGAAGTCTCCGCGGTGTTCCTCGTCCGTTACCGTCTGGATCATGGAGCCGAAAATGTCCGGGTTGATGGCGCTCCAGTCCAGCTCGCCGGCCTGCAGCAGGTAGGTGCGCGCGGCGCGGCTGAAGCGCGGCGTTTCCACCGAACCGGCAAACAGCCAGCCGTTGACCAGCGGAAAGGCATCGGCCCAGCGCGGCAGGCCGGCGGCGCGGCGCTCCTCTGCGGGCAACTGCATGGCGCGGAACAGCGTCTGGATGATCTCGTGGGTATCCGAGCCGTCCGGCGCGCTCATCTGGCTGACGGTGGCGGTGAACAGGTTGTCGCCGATGAAGATGCCGGTGTCCTCGGCGAAGAAGCAGAAGATGAGCCGGGCGAGGAAATGGTTCATCTCGTCGCGGCGCTCGCCCCAGTCCGGATCGTGCTTCAGCAGCTCCACATACAGGCGGGAGAGGCGGGAGACGGCGCGAATGTCGATGGGGTTGTCGCGCAGGCGGCGCTCGGCGGTGTCATAGCCCGCCAGCGGCAGGAAGAAGGCGAAATGGTCGGGGAAGTCGGCCCAGCCGGAGGTCAGCACATCGCCGGTGGCGAGGTCTTCGGCCAGCACCTGCTCGCCGTCGGTGGCCAGCAGGAAGCGCGCCTTGTGCCGCGCCGTGGCCTCGCTGGCGCGCAGGCGCCGCATGGCCTCCTCCACCGCGCCCGGCTCGGCCACCTTGATGTGGATCTGCCTGCGTTGCAGCACGCCGCCGATGTCGGAATGGTTGGTGTTGCCCTTCTTCAGGCGCTTGATGGTGGTGTCCTTCGCGCCGTGGGCGCGCAGGAAGGCATAGGGAAACTCTTCCGCATCCAGCGGCTGCCGGAACAGCTCCGAGACAGCCTGTTCTATCTCCACCGGGTTCATGGTGTGCTCCCCTCCCGCCTTGCACGGTGGCAACTATACCCGCCACATGGCAAGGACGAAAGGTGGCGCGCCTTGATCACACAGGGAACGCCCTTTCTGCCGCCGCGCACCGAAGCCCTTTACCTTGTCATCCCAGATGGTTTCGCCTGATTGCAGGGCCCCGATATTCCTTGATCCCGATGCGCTTTTCCATGGCAGCTACCCCGAAACAGCCACCACATTTGCGCGTTTCGAAAACAATCACGAAACCTGCCAAGAGAAACTCTTGACCAGCGGGGTCGGAATGCGGTTCCCGCGGGCCTGCCATCCTGCCCCGAGGCATTGCTGTCAGGATACCCCAATTGCCCCGGGGCATGGCCGGGTTCACAGGAATTCCGCCAGTCGTTGCCGCAGTTCGTGGATGCTCAGCCTGGTCAGGTCCTTGTCCACCTCGCGGCGCACCAGCTTCTTCAGCGGTTCCGGCATGGCATCGCGCAGGTAACCCAGCATCTTCGGCGGGGCGATGATGACAAGTTCGTCGAAATCGTTCTGCGTGCGGTGCTTCTCCAGCAGTTCGATGACCTCGTGCGCAAATGCCTGCCGGGCATGTTCGTGCGCGTCGGTGGAAGGCTCCAGCGCATGCCTGCCATGCGCCATGCGGTCTTTCGTGCGGCCCGGGCGGTCGGCATCGATGTCGCGGCTGGGCCGCCTGTCCGCCACCAGCTCCATGTTCAGCGCCGGCTCGATGTGCGTGCCGCCGGCATTGCTGCGGAAGAAACGCGCCCGCGCGCCATCGGCCACCGTGATCCAGATGGTCTTGCCAGTTGGCATCTCATGCTCTCCCTGTTGTTGATTGCATGCCTTATGCCCCCTTGCTTCCTTCCATATATGGGGTGGCATGGGCCGATTTGCAGCTTCTGCCACAAGCATGCAGATGACGACCTTGACGGCTGCGGAAACGGCCTGCACGCATATGCCTGCATGACGTTCGAGGGGCTGGACCACAACCTGAGAGGCGGAACGGATGCCCGAATTGCCGGAAGTGGAAACCGTCAGGCGCGGCCTGCTGCCCGCGGTGCGGAACCGGCGCATCGTGGAAGCTCGCCCGTCCGGGCAGCGGTTGCGGTTGCCGTGGCCGGAGGGGTTCGTGCAGCAGATCACCGGCAGGCAGGTGGAAGGCATCGAGCGGCGCGGCAAGTATCTGCTGTGGAGGCTTTCCGGTGGCCTGTGGATGCTCTCGCACCTTGGCATGAGCGGCCGCTTTTCCGTGCTGCCTGCCGGGGGTGCCGGCAAGGACGGCGGACAGGCGCTGGGAGCGTTCTACTTTCATGACACCGTGGAAAAGGGAGATGGCCCGCATGATCACCTGCAGCTGCGGCTCGATGACGGCACGCGGCTGATCTATACCGACCCGCGGCGCTTCGGCTTCTTCGACCTTGCGGAAAAGCCGGAGCAGCACCCCATGCTGCGCCACATGGGGCCGGAGCCGCTCTCCGCGGCCTTCAGCGCCGCGCACCTGGCACGGGCCCTGCATGGCCGTTCTGCACCGGTGAAGAACGTGCTGCTGGATCAGGGGGTGGTGGCGGGGCTGGGCAACATCTACGTGTGCGAGGCACTGTTCCGCGCCGGCATCTCGCCGCGGCGCAAGGCAGCCTCTCTCAGCCCCGCGGGGCGGCCCACCGCGCGGGTGGAGCGGCTGGTGGCAGCAGTGCGGCAGGTGCTGGAAGAAGCCATTCGTGCAGGCGGCTCCACCCTGCGTGATCATCAGGGGGTGGATGGCGCAGCAGGTGCCTTTCAGCAGCAGTTTGCGGTATATGACCGCGAAGGTGCGCCTTGCCCGGCCTGCGGGCACGCCGTGCAGCGCATCGTGCAGGCCGGGCGCAGCACCTTCTTCTGCAGCCATTGTCAGCGCTGAGTCGGCGTTGACCAAGGTGTGCGAGGGGGTTCTGCAAGATCGTGGAGGAACGGCTTCACGGTGCAATGGCGTGATCGTGATGAGGCCTGGCTGCCGGATGGTGTTAATCCAAGAGAACGTGCATGGCGTTGGCAAATGAGGATGACATGGTGAAGCGCGGGCAGATGCCAGGATTGCTGCTGTTGCCTGTTCTGCTGTTCTGGATGCTGTTGCCAGGTGCAGGCATGCCGCCGATACAGCCCGCGCTGGCCGCAGAGGACATCGACCCTGCCCATGCCGTGCAGCTGCAGCTGGTGGATGGCGGCAGGCATGGCGAGGCGCGGCTGGCGGCAGTGGTGCTGCGCCTGGCTGATGGCTGGAAGACCTACTGGCGCGTGCCCGGCGATGGCGGCCTGCCGCCGCGCTTCGACTTTTCCGCCTCCGACAACGTGGCGGATGTGCAGGTATTGCTGCCTGCTCCCCGGCGCTTCTCCGACCCGCTGCTGGGCGAGACCATCGGCTACGAGAAGGAGGTGGTGTTTCCGATCCTGGTGCGGGCGCGGGACAGGTCCGGGCCGGTGCGTCTGCAGGTGAAGCTCGATTACGGCATCTGCGGCAAGGTCTGCGTGCCGATGCAGGCCACGCAAGGGATAGTGCTTCCGCCTGTCTCCGCCTCCCGCGTGGATGATGCCACCCGTGAGATGGTGCTGCGATGGCTGGCCAGAACACCCTTGGCCGATGATGCCGACGTGCAGGTGCAGGGGGTGCGCCTGTTGCAGCAGAATGATGCGCTGCTGCTGGAGGTGCGCATGAACGGAAAGGCCGCCACGCAGGTTTCCGACATACTCGTGGAAGGGATGGAGCTGGCGGTGTTCGGCAAGCCGAGCCAGGTTTCGGGCACGAATGAAGCAGTCATCTTCCGCATTCCGGTGCGCGGGCTGGCAAAGGCAGGGGACTTTGCCGGCAAGATGCTGCGGCTGACCCTCGTCCTGAACGGTGAAAGGGCGGTTGAGCGCAGCGTCCGCCTGCCGTAGCTTCCCTGCAGGACGAATCGCCATCAGGCGGGTCATCTCAAGCAGGATCATCAACAGGCAGGGAGGAGCTTCATCATGGCCATCGCCAAGGGGGATCGCATTCCGGAGGCCACCGTGTTCGTCATGGGCGAGGGCGGCCCGGAGTCGGTGAAAACGACGGATTTCTTCGCCGGCAAGAAGGTGGTGCTGTTCGCCATTCCCGGTGCCTTCACCCCCACCTGCCAGGCGCAGCACATTCCCTCCTACGTCAACAACGCCGATGCACTGAAGGCAAAGGGCGTGGACGAGGTCGTGTGCATGGCGGTGAACGATCCGTTCGTGCTTCAGGCGCAGGCGGCGGCGACTGACGCGGAGGGCAAGCTCACCTTCCTGTCCGACGGCAACGCCGAGTTCACCCGGGCGCTGGGGCTGGAGCTGGATGGCTCCGGCATCGGCCTTGGCACCCGCGCGCAGCGTTTCGCCATGATCGTCAACGACGGCGTGGTGGAAGAGATCTTCGTCGAGCCGGATCCATCGAAGATGACCGTCTCCTCCGCCGAGAACGTGTTGCAGCACCTGTGAACACCAGGGGCGCTGCCGCCCCTTGCGACAGGATGCCGGCTTGTGCTTATTCCCCCTCGGCACTGGTTGTTGATGACACGAGGGGACATGCATCATGGCTTTTCTTTCCGAGGCGCTGGGGCGGGTGAAGCCCTCTGCCACGCTGGCGGTGAGCCAGAAGGCACGCGAGCTGAAGGCGCAGGGGCGCGACATCATCTCATTGTCCGCCGGCGAGCCGGATTTCGACACGCCGGAGAACATCAAGCAGGCGGCGAAGGCGGCGCTGGACCGTGGCGAGACGAAATACACCGCTGTTGATGGCATTCCGGAGCTGAAGGATGCCATCATCGAGAAGTTCAAGCGCGACAATCGCCTGGAATATGCCCGCAACCAGGTCATCGTCGGGGTTGGCGGCAAGCAGGTGCTCTACAATGCGCTGATGGCCACCATCAACCCCGGTGATGAGGTCATCATCCCCGCGCCCTACTGGGTGAGCTATCCGGACATGGTGCTGCTGGCCGGCGGCAAGCCGGTGATTGTCGAGACCAGCGCCGAGGATGCCTACAAGATGCGCCCGGAGGCGCTGGAGGCGGCCATCACCGACAAGACCAAGTGGCTGATCTTCAACTCGCCCTCCAACCCCTCCGGTGCCGCCTATTCGGCAGACGAGCTGCGCGCGCTCACCGACGTGCTGAAGAAGCACGAGCACGTGTGGGTGATGTCCGACGACATGTACGAGCACCTGGTGTATGACGATTTCGTCTTCGCCACCCCGGCGCAGGTGGAGCCGGCGCTCCATGACCGCACGCTGACGGTGAACGGCGTCTCCAAGGCCTATGCCATGACCGGCTGGCGCATCGGCTATGCCGGCGGCCCGGAGGTGCTGGTGCGGGCCATGGCCAAGCTGCAGTCGCAGAGCACGTCCAACCCCTGCTCCATTGCCCAGTGGGCGGCGGTGGAGGCGCTCTCAGGCCCGCAGGACTTCATCGAGGAGGCGCGCAAGGTCTATCAGCAGCGCCGCGACCTGGTGGTGGAGATGCTGAACGCGGCGGAAGGCATCACCTGCCACAAGCCGGAAGGGGCTTTCTACGTCTATCCTTCCATTGACGGGGTCATCGGCAAGGCAACGCCTGACGGCAAGGTCATCGAGACGGACGAGGATTTCGTTACGGCGTTGCTGGAGGCAGAGGGCGTGGCGGCAGTGCATGGCGCGGCCTTTGGCACCTCGCCCAACTTCCGCGTTTCCTACGCCACCTCGACGGAAGCGCTGAAGGAAGCCTGCACGCGCATCCAGCGCTTCTGCGCCTCCCTGCGCTGATCAGCCCTTGCTGAGACACGACGCATGGGCCGGCTCGGTGAATGCCGGGCCGGCTGGTACTCCTGCCCTGCAAGTCGAACGTGAAGAAAAGCGGGAGAGGCAACATGAGTCATGTTGCGAGTTCGAGATGCGAGGTATGCCGCAACCGATCAGGGAAACTGTCGTTCTGCAGGTATCCGTGCGGCTTCTGCGGCAATGAAACGAGCTGCAAGACGCCGCGCATCCCTGACTTTGGTGGTAGCGGGGGAGGGACTCGAACCCCCGACACGCGGATTATGATTCCGCTGCTCTAACCAACTGAGCTACCCCGCCAACCAAGGGTGCATCGTTGCACCGGATGACGCCGCCGATATAGGGAGATCAGGCCGCTTTCGTCAAGAGACAATGCGCATGGGATGCATGCATCGGCCAGCCTTTCCGTGAACCAACTGGCCTGTTGCGCCAATTGGCAATGTCAGCCGGCAATGGCGCGAGCGTCAGCCTCTGGCTGCCGTTGGCATGTATCAGCCGCCTGCACGGCCTCGGCCTGCTTGCGAAAACGCAGCATGGTGAACAGGCCCATCGGCTTCAGCGGCAGTTCTTCCTCCACCACCAGCTCGTCGCACACCATCACCGTTTCCTTCGGAAACTCCGGCCGCCAGCCCAGGTCCTCGGCAAACCGCGCCATGGTCTTCTCCACCCTGCCACGCAGCCCCTTCTCGGTGCTGAAGTGATTCACCAGGATGACCTCGCCACCCGGCTTGCATACCCGCGCAAGCTCGCGCATCACCTTTTCCGGGTCCGGCACCACGGTGAGCACATACATCGCCACCACCACGTCGAAGCTGGCATCGTCGAAGCGCAGCTCGCCGGCATCCATCTCCAGGATGTCCTCAACGTTGGAAAGCCCGCGCCGCTGCACCCGCTCGCGCGCCTTCTTCAGCATCTCGGTGGAAAGGTCGATGCCGGTGATGCGATGCTTGCGATCATAGGCCGGCAGCGAGATGCCGGTGCCCACTCCCACTTCCAGGATACGCGACGGCGGCAGCGTGTTCATGTAGCGCACCGCGCGCTTGCGTCCGGCATCGGCGATGATGCCGAAGGTGAGATCATAAACAGGTGCCCAGCGGGCATAGGCCTTGCGGATGGCCTGCTCGTCCATCTCCGCCAGCCCTGCCTGCCCGTTGCGGCGCTTGCCGTTGATGCGTGATTCCGTCATGTATCCGTCCCCTCGCCGATATGACGAGCCGGCCCCGTGGCACGTTGCCTGCCTTGCGCAATTTGCGGCAACCTACACGAGGTTGCCCGCCACGTCCAGCAAAGGCAAATGAAAAGCCCGACAGGCAGGGCGTGAGGACCTTGTCCAATGGCGCAAACGGCTCGAGCAAACCGCCACGCGGTTGCTGCCGCAGTCATTCAGTCGGCATGGGCGCTGCTGATGACACCACCGCCGAACACCCGCGCGCCGCTGCCTGCGTGTTCGTAGAAGACGCAGGCCTGCCCCGGTGATACGCCGTATTCCGGCTCCTCCAGCAGCACCTGCACGCAGCCCTGTGCCGCTTCGCGCCACACCCTGGCCGGAGCCGCCGGGCGGGTGGAGCGGATTTTCACATGCAGTGCCACCGCGGCATCGGCATCCGTGGGCAGCGGCGCATCTCCCAGCCAGTTGACCGCCTCCAGCACGATGCGCCGCCGCGCCAGCGCCTGCTTCGGCCCCACCACCACGCGCCGCGCCGCCGCGTCGATGTCCACCACATACAGCGGTTCGCCGATGCTCACCCCCAGCCCGCGGCGCTGGCCGATGGTGAAGTGGGCAATGCCCTCGTGCCGCCCCAGCACGCGCCCGTCCACGTGCACGATTTCGCCCGGCGCATGCGCTTCGGGCCGCAGCCGTCGCACCACGCTGCGATATCCCTCCCGTGGCACGAAGCAGATGTCCTGGCTGTCGTGCTTGCCCGCCACTTCCTTCAGCCCCATGCCGGTGGCAATGCGCCGCACTTCCGGCTTTTCCAGGAAGGCAAGGGGAAAGCGCAGGAAGTTCAGCTGTTCCTGCGTGGTGGCGTAGAGGAAATAGCTCTGATCGCGCGCCATGTCGCGCGGGGTGAACAGGCCGAAGCGCTCCTCGCCGCGGCGCAGCCTGCGGATTTCCGCATAATGCCCGGTAACCAGCGCCGCCGCTCCCATTTCCCGGGCCTTCATCAGCAGGGCGGAGAACTTCACCGTGCGGTTGCAGTCCACGCAGGGGATGGGCGTGCGCCCCTCCACATAGGCCTGCGCAAACGGTTCCACCACGTCGCGCCGGAAGGCATCCTTCAGGTTCATCACGTGATGCTTCACGCCCAGCCGCCGCGCCGCCAGCTTCGCATCCATGATGTCGCGGCCCGTGCAGCAGGCATCGCGCTGCCTGGCCATGTGCGCATCATCGGCAAGCTTCAGGGTGATGCCGATGACCTCGTAGCCGGCAGCCGCCAGCAGCCCTGCCGTTACGGTGGAATCCACCCCGCCGGACATGGCCACCACCACCTTCGCGCCGGCCGGCAGGTCGCAGGTGGCGCGCACCTGCGTCAGCAGGCCTTCCGGCAGCCGGGGGGGTGTATGTGTCATCATCGGCATGGTCGCGAGGTTCCATGTGTTCGGCCATGATGCAGGGCATTGCATCTGCCGCATTGTCCTGTTCTGGGGCAGCGGCGGCCGGCATCTTAGCAAATTGTTTGCCTTCGCTTAGACGTTTCTTAAACGCCGCTGCCCTACAGTGCCAAGCGGTTGCGGGGCATGTGCGGCAAATGGGGCAGGCGGCAGCTTTCCGCGTATGGGAAAGCGGCGGCAGGCAGCCCCGCCGGCCCGCACGGGCCGGATGGCGCAACAGCGCCAGGGCCGGCGTTGCATGCCCGGCTGCGCGTGATTGATGTGCAGTGTTGTGCAAGTGTGTGTGTGCGTCAGTAGCAAGGTGTAATGCGTATGAACAATACCGTGCTTTCCAGGGTGAAGGTCGTCATCGGGCCGGATGGCTCTCCGCTGTCCATTGCCGACCTGCCGCCGCCGGGCACCCGGCGCTGGGTGATCCGCCGCAAGGCGGAGGTGGTGGCTGCCGTGCGTGGCGGATTGCTGTCGCTTCAGGAGGCGTGTGATCGCTACGCGCTGACGGTGGAGGAGTTCCTCAGCTGGCAGCGCGCCATCGACAAGTATGGCCTGAAGGGCCTGCGGACGACCCGGCTGAAGGAATACCGTGCCTGACCCTGATGGTGCGGCTCCTTGCGGCCACCCTGAAAAAACACCACAACGGCCTTCGGTGCATTCTTGTGTGGAATGCGCCGGAGGCCTATTTCTGTCAGCATGACGGATCGACAGACAAACAGATTGCGCCTCGTCTTCATGGGCTCGCCGGACTTTGCCGTGCCTGCCCTGCAGGCGCTGGCGCAGCGGCATGACATCATTGCCGTCTATACCCAGCCGCCGCGCCCGGCCGGCCGCGGCAGGAAACTGCGCGAAACGCCGGTGGCGCAGGCGGCGCGCACGCTGGGGCTGGAGGTCTTCTGGCCAGGCAGCCTGAAGGGGGAAGACGAGCAGCAGCGCCTGCGCGACCTGGCACCTGATGCACTGGTGGTGGTGGCCTATGGCCTCATCCTGCCGCAGGCGGTGCTGGACATTCCCCGCTTCGGAGCCTTCAACCTGCATGCCTCGCTGCTGCCGCGCTGGCGAGGTGCCGCACCCATCCAGCGCGCCATCATGGCTGCTGACGAGCGCACCGGCGTGTGCGTGATGAAGATGGATGCCGGGCTGGACACCGGCGATGTCTGCGGCTGCCTGGAGGTGGCTATCGACGAGAACACGACGGCGGGCGAACTGCACGACGTGCTGGCCCGGGAAGGAGCAAGGCTGCTTTCCGCCGCCATGGACGAGCTGGCACAGGAAGGGGCGCTGGAGTGCATTCCCCAGCCTTCCCTTGGCATCACCTATGCGGAGAAGATCGGCAAGCACGAGGCGCGCATTGACCTTGCCCGCCCTGCGCGCATGGTGCTGGCGCACATTCACGGCCTCTCGCCATATCCCGGTGCCTGGCTGGAGCTTCCGCGCGCCGGCAGGGCATCGGAAACGCTGCGGGTGCGCATCCTGAAGGCGGAGCTGGCCGCGGATGCCGGCAGTGGCGCGCCCGGCGAGGTGCTGGATGACGACCTTGCCATTGCCTGTGGCGAAGGTGCCATTCGTCCGTTGCTGTTGCAGCGCGAGGGCAAGGCCCCGATGCCGCGTGATGCCTTCCTGCGCGGTTTTCCCGTGCCGCGCGGCACGCGCATTGCGCCCGGCGGACAGAAGGTGCACGGGGACAGGAGCATGTCCGGCGGGCAAAAGGCCGCGCCTCGGGAGCGGGAGGATGATGGCTGATGCCCCGCTACGTGCTGCTGGTGGAATATGACGGCACGCCCTTTGTCGGCTGGCAGCGGCAGGCCAACGGCCTTTCCGTCCAGCAGGTGCTGGAAGAGGCCATCACCGCCATGACCGGCGAGCAGGCACGGGTGCAGGGGGCCGGGCGCACCGACACCGGTGTGCACGCGCGCGGGCAGGTGGCGCATGTGGACCTGGAGCGCGACTGGCCATCGCACAAGCTGCGTGCCGGGCTGAATTTCCACCTGAAGGCGCATGCGGTCGTCATCCGTGCCGCTGCCCGGGTGGCGGCAGACTTCCATGCGCGCTTTTCCGCCATCCGCCGCCACTATCTCTATCGTATCCTCAACCGCCCCGCGCCGCCGGCGCTGGAGAAGAACCGCGTCTGGCACGTGCCGCAACCGCTGGATGCCGGCATCATGCACGAGGCAGCACAGGTGCTGGTAGGCCGGCACGACTTCACCACCTTTCGTGCCGCCCAGTGCCAGGCAGCATCTCCGGTGAAGACGCTGGAGGCCATCAGCGTGGAGCAGCAGGGTGAAGAGGTGCACATATCCGTTTCTGCCCGCTCCTTCCTGCACAACCAGGTGCGTTCCATCGCCGGCTCTCTGAAGCTGGTGGGGTTGGGCAGGTGGACGGCAGGAGATCTGCGCGCAGCGCTCAAGGCGCGTGATCGCGCAGCCTGCGGCCCCGTGGCCCCGCCGCAGGGACTTTACCTGATGCAGGTGGACTATCCGCTGAACCCTTTTGATGCATCACAGGCACCGGCCCTGCCGGGACAGCAGGCGGACTCTGCAAGCCCGGTGGAGCCGCGGGCCGATTCCTGATATGCACGCCCCTGCTGCCGCGCCGGGATGATGCATGCCCCGCCAGAGAAGGCAGTCCGGCGGGCCGGTGGCGGCAGGTGATGAATCTCGAGAGGCAGGAACATGGCAACCCGGCAGGCCACCACCTCCCACCGCGCAAGGCGCGGCGCACCAAGGCGTGAACCGGTGGTCGACCCCTATCGCATCATGTTCGTGGTGGGCATGCTGATGCTGGTGCTCACCGCCTTCATGTTGCCGCCCATGCTGGCCGACCTGGTGGCCGACAATGATGACTGGCAGGTATTTGCCGGTTCTGCCGTCATCACCGGCTTCATCGGCCTGATGCTGGTGCTGGTCTCGCGCGATTCATGGTCTGACACGGTGCGGCTGAAGGAGGGCTTTGTCATCACCGTCGCCAGCTGGCTGATGCTGTCGCTGGTTGCCACCCTGCCTTACATGTTCATGCACAATCCGCTGGGGTTTGTCGATGCGTGGTTCGAGGCCGTCTCCGGGCTGACCACCACCGGTGCCACCATCCTCACCGGGCTGGACGGCATGCCGGAGGGGATATTGCTGTGGCGCTCGCTGACGCAGTGGATCGGCGGGCTGGGCATCGTGGTGATGGCGCTCATCATGCTGCCGTTCCTGCGGGTGGGCGGCATGCAGCTGTTCCAGACGGAAAGCTCCGATCGCTCCGACAAGATCGTGCCGCATGCGCGCCAGTTCATCGGCTACCTGGCGCTGGTCTACGTGCTGCTCACGGCCCTGTGTGCCATTGCCTACAAGCTGGCCGGCATGCGCACGTTCGACGCCGTCAACCACGCCATGACCACCGTCGCCACCGGTGGTTTCTCCACCCATGATGCCTCTTTCGGCTACTTCACCAATCCGCTGCTGCACTGGATTGCCGTCGTCTTCATGATCGCCGGTGCGCTGCCGCTGGTGCTGTATGTGCGCATGCTGCGCGAGCATCGCATTTCCCCGCTGTTCGGCAGCGAGCAGGTGCGCGGCTTCCTCAAGATCGTGCTCGCTGCCGTGCTGGTGCTCACCACCTGGCACATATGGGTGAAAGAAACGCCGCCACTGCAGGCCATCCACGAGGTCGTGTTCAACGTCGTCAGCATCGTAACCACCACCGGTTATGCCAATGCCGACTACAGCGGCTGGGGCATCTTCGCGCTGATGATCTTCTTCCTGCTGCTGTTTCCGGGCGGCTGCACCGGCTCCACCACCGGCGGCATGAAGGTGTTTCGCCTGCAGGTGATGCTCATGGCCATAGGTGCCTACGTCAAGCGCCTGGTAACGCCGCACCGCGTGGTCGGCATGGTGTATGAGGGGCGCACGGTTACCGAAGACATCGTGCTGGCGGTGTTTGCCTATGTCTCGGTGCTGTTCGTCAGCATTGTCTTCTTTGCCGTCATTGTCGCCTTCACCGGCGTTGATTTCATAACGGCCCTGTCGGCGGCGGTAACGGCGCTCACCAACGTCGGCCCCGGCCTGGGCGAGATGATAGGCCCTGCCGGCACCTTCCGCGCCATGCCGGAAGAGGCCAAGCTGGCGCTGACCTTTGCCATGTTGCTGGGGCGGCTGGAGTTCTTTACCGTGCTGGTGGTGCTGCAACGCGCCTTCTGGCGCTGATGGCGCAGGCTGGCGGGAACTCTCCCGGAGTCCGCAGGCATTGGCTGGCGCTTCTGCACTGCCACATGGCGAAAGCATGCGGCGGCAGGCTGCCACCCATGCGCCATGAACATGTTTTTCCCTCTTGACTATTCATTGGAATAATTCTAACTCGAAGACGGCTTTGGCGAAATCATGAAGCCATCATGCAATGCATCCTTTCGTGCCACGGGGCTGGTGCAAGCGCTGGCACCTGGGGCATGAAGGGGTGTTCGGAAAGGCCGCCGGCAGGCCGCTGCACGAGGTGCCGGCCTTGCTGTCGGTTGGGGGTAAACAGCCACAGAGGAGAGAAAGTCATGGCTGAGCTGAAAGGTTCCAAGACCGAGGAGAATCTGAAGGAAGCCTTCGCTGGCGAGAGCCAGGCCAACCGCCGCTACCTCTACTTCGCCCAGCAGGCGGACGTGGAGGGCTACAACGACGTGGCCGCCCTGTTCCGCTCCACGGCGGAAGGCGAGACCGGCCATGCCTTCGGCCACCTGGAGTACCTGGAGCAGGTGGGTGATCCGGCCACCGGCCTGCCCATCGGCAACACCGAGGACAACCTGAAGGCCGCCGTTGCCGGCGAGACCTACGAGTACACCGACATGTATCCGGGCATGGCCAAGACCGCCCGCGAGGAGGGCTTCGACGAGATCGCCGACTGGTTCGAGACGCTGGCCAAGGCCGAGCGCTCTCACGCCAACCGCTACCAGAAGGCTCTCGACGAGCTGAACAGCTGATCCGCATCGGCATCATCCGCTGCTGTAACGGCGGCGGGTGGTGCCCGCTTCTCCGCACCCATGGGAAGCACCAGTCCAGGCCGGCCCGGTTTTCGCGTGGCCTGCTTCTTTCGGCATCCATGCTCGGGCTGGCCTTTTTCTTGCGCCGGTATGCGTCCCGAATGACGGAAGGTCATCTCTCTGGCAGCCGGCAGCGCATTCGTTTGATTCTTTTGCAGGACCACACGCAGTTTCGGGAGAAAACCCATGTCCGACAAGCCGAAGAGCGCGGAAGGCATCCGCGAGGGCAACCTGGAGGCACCGGAGCGCCACCCGGTGAACTGGCAGGATCCTGCCTTCTACGACGAGGAGGCGCTTCTGAAGGAGCTGGAGCGTGTCTATGACCTGTGCCACGGCTGCCGCCGCTGCGTGAACCTGTGCAACGCCTTCCCCACGCTGTTCGACCTGGTGGACGAATCGCCGACGATGGAAGTCGATGGCGTGAAGAAGGAGGATTACTGGAAGGTGGTGGAGGAGTGCTTCCTCTGCGACCTGTGCTTCATGACCAAGTGTCCCTACACCCCGCCGCATCCGTGGAACATCGACTTCCCGCACCTGATGCTGCAGGGCAAGGCCTTCCTGTTCCGCAAGCGTGGGGCGAAGTTCCGCGACAAGTTTCTCACCAGCACCGACATGATGGGCAAATTCTTCGCCAAGCCGCTCATCGCCCAGACGGTGAACGCGGTGAACCGCACCGGCTTCGCCCGCAAGCTGCTGGATGGCACGGTGGGCGTGCACCACGATGCATGGATCCCGCCCTTTGCCCCGAAGACGGCGGAAAAGCAGTTGAAGGGCTATCGCAATGCCGACGGCAATGCCGAGCCGGCGGGCCGCACGAAGGGCAAGGTGGCCGTGTTCCTCACCTGCTATGCCAACCACAACGAGCCGCAGGTGGCGGAAGACCTTGTGAAGGTGCTGGAACACAACGGCCTGGTGGTGCGCGTGGCGGAATACAGGAGCTGCTGCGGCATGCCCAAGATGGAGCTGGGCGACATGGAAGCGGTGGCCCGCATGAAGGAGGCCAACATTCCGTATCTCGCGCAACTGGTGGACGAGGGCTTCGACCTTCTCGCCCCGGTGCCGTCCTGCGCGCTGATGTTCCGCCAGGAATTGCCGCTGCTGTTCCCCGATGATGAGCAGGTGCAGAAGGTGGCCCAGGCCTTCTTCGACCCGTTCGAGTATCTGGCCGAGCGCCACCGCGAGGGGAAGATGAATACCGATTTCCGCCAGGGGCTGGGCAAGGTGGTCTATCACGCCGCCTGCCATCAGCGGGTGCAGAACGTCGGGCGCAAGACCATGGAAGTGCTGAAGCTCATCCCCGACACGCAGGTGCGCATCGTCGAACGCTGTTCGGGCCACGACGGCACCTACGCGGTGAAGACGGAGCACCACGATGCGGCGGTGAAGATAGGCCGCCCGGTGGCGAAGCAGGTGCAGAGCCAGAAGGCCGATCACTATGGCTCCGACTGCCCCATGGCCGGACACCACATCGAGCACATCTATGAAGAGCACCTGAAGGCCGGCAACAAGCAGGTGGAACACCCCATCAGCCTGCTGCGCAAGGCCTACGGCATCTGATCACGCAGGCACGGCTCTGGCGAGAGGGAAATGGCAGGTTGGCGGCATCAGCCGCAACACATCTGGGAGAATGCAGACCATGACGGCAGAAGTGCAGAACCGCAAGCTCACCCGCGAGGATCTCTACTCGCTGGAGGAATACGATCGCGTGCGCCCCGAGTTCCGCAAGCGGGCAATGGAGCACAAGAAGAACCGCATCGTGAAGGTGGGGCCGAACGCCACCATCCACTTCGAGGATGCGCTGACCATGCAGTATCAGATCCAGGAGATGCTGCGCGCCGAGCGCATCTTCAAGTCTGAGGAGATCCAGGAAGAGCTCGACGTCTACAATCCGCTCATTCCGGAAGGCTCCAACTGGAAGGCCACCTTCATGTTCGAGTGGGAGGACCCGAAGGAGCGGCTGGAGCACCTGAAGCAGCTCGTTGGTGCCGAAGACAAGATCTACGTGCAGGTGGGCGAGCACGACAAGGTCTATGCCATCGCCAACGAGGATCTCGAGCGCTCCACGCCGGACAAGACCTCCTCGGTGCACTACCTGCGCTTCGAGCTGACGCCGGAAATGGTGGCGGACGTGAAGAAGGGCGCGCCTATCCGCGTTGGCGTGGAGCATGCCAACTACACCCACGAGGTGGAGCTGCCCGACAACGTCCGCGCCTCGCTGGCCAACGACCTGGCCTGAACGGGCTCTTCGATTGACGTCTTGACGACGGTAGCGAACGCCTGCGGCCTCATTGTGCCGCAGGCGTTTTTTGCCGGTCCTTTCAAGGACGATGGCCCAACGATTGTTTGCGCTTGGCAAGCACCGTTCTGTTCGGGCAGCATGCGGTGCATGACATCACGACAGCAGACATGCACGGCACCCGGCCCCATGCCCGACTGCACGGAAGACGCCTTCCTCGATGGGCAACTGCACATCCTGCAGCCGCGCAAGGGGTTTCGCGCCGGCATCGATTCGGTCATGCTCGCCGCCGCCGTGCCGGCACGTGCGGGGGAGAGGGTGTTCGAGGCCGGCTCCGGCCCCGGCGTGGCGGCCCTGTGCCTGCTGAAGCGCGTGGCGGATGTGTGTCTCACCGGCGTGGAGCGCAACCCGCAATACGCCGCGCTGGCCATGGAGAATGCCCGGCGCAACGGGCTTGGGCAACGCGCCACCTTCATTGCCGGAGATGCCCTGCTGGCCGGCAAGGCCAGCGGCCCGCCGCAGCTGGTGAAAGCGGCGGGTGGCTTCCACCACGCCTTCGCCAATCCGCCATTTCATCAGGCCCGCGCCGCGCAAATCTCGCCCGATGCCGGCAAGGCGGCAGCGCATGTGCAGGGGCCTGCCACCACTCTTGCCGACTGGGTGCGCGCACTTGCCCGCATGGTGCGCCCGAAGGGCACGGTAACGCTCATCCTGCCTGCCACCGCCCTGCCCACGTTGCTGGGTGCCATGCAGGCAGCACACCTGGGCGGCATCCGCGTCGCCCCGCTGTGGCCGCGCACAGGGCAGCCGGCCAGCCGCATCATCGTGCAGGGGCGGCGCAACGTGAAGACTCCTGCGCGCCTGCTGCCCGGCCTCGTCTTGCACGATGCCGCGAATGCCTTTACCGAAGAGGCAGAGAACATCCTGCGCCACGCCGCGGCCTTCGACTGGAAGGATGGCTGAACATGACCGGCAAACTTCTCGGCTTCCTGCTCATGGTGCTGGCCGCCATCGTGGCCTGGAAGTGGCTGCGCCGTGGCAGTTCTGCTGGCCGGCCGCCTGCGCCGCGTCCACCGGATGGACAGCGACGCGCCGATACCGATGGCAGCGCTGCCCGGCGGGAAGGGGAGGAGAAGGTCATCGAGCTTGAGCGCGGCAAGGATGGCGTCTATCGTCCACGCGACGAATGAATCAGGTGCACCACCTGCAAGCCACTTGCAAACCACATGGACGAACCGGCCATGACCAGCACCAGCACGCAAGCTCCCCGCCAGCGCGACCCGAGGCGCTCGTTCCAGGATCTTGTCCTCACCCTGCATGACTACTGGGCAGCGCAAGGCTGCGTCATCCTGCAGCCCTATGACAAGGAGGTGGGCGCAGGCACCTTTCACCCGGCCACCACGCTGCGCGCCATTGGCCCGCTGCCGTGGCGTGCGGCATATGTGCAGCCCTGCCGCCGCCCGGCAGATGGCCGCTACGGCGAAAATCCCAACCGCCTGCAGCACTATTACCAGTATCAGGTCATTCTCAAGCCCAGCCCGGACGACATCCAGGAGCTTTACCTCGGTTCGCTGAAGGCCATCGGCATCGACCCGCTGCTGCACGACATCCGCTTCGTGGAGGACGACTGGGAAAGCCCGACGCTGGGCGCCTGGGGGCTGGGCTGGGAGGTGTGGTGCGACGGCATGGAGGTCAGCCAGTTCACCTATTTCCAGCAGGTGGGCGGCATGGACTGCAACCCCGTCTCCGGCGAGCTGACCTACGGGCTGGAGCGCCTGGCCATGTATGTGCAGGGGGTGGACAACGTCTTCGAGCTGAACTTCAACGGGCTTGAGGGCGAGCAGAAGGTAACCTACGGCGACATCTTCCTGCAGGCGGAGCAGGAATATTCCCGCTACAACTTCGAGCATGCCGATACCGACATGCTGCTGGCGCACTTCGATGATGCCGAGCGCGAATGCCACCGCCTGCTGGAGGAAGGGCGGCAGGAGAACGGCCCGCACCTGCTGGCGCAGCCGGCGTATGATCAGTGCATCACCGCCTCGCACGTGTTCAACCTGCTTGATGCCCGCGGCGTCATTTCTCCCACACAGCGGCAGGCCTATATCCTGCGCGTGCGCAAGATGGCACAAGGCTGCTGCGAGGCATGGGCCACCACCGCCGCCGGTGGCGGCGCCAGGCCCCGCGACGATGCATGAGCCACACGACGTGGGAGGAAAGACATCATGAGCGAGAAGTGCGATCCGGTAATTGCCGCAAAGCGCGCCTTTCCGGTGAAGGTGAAGAAGGGCGAAACCTACTGGTGGTGTGCCTGCGGCCGCTCCAAGGAGCAGCCCTTCTGCGACGGCTCCCATGAAGGCACCGGCTGCGAGCCGCTGGAATGGACAGCGGAAGAGGACGGCACCGTGCTGTTCTGCGGCTGCAAGCACACGAAGACACCACCTATCTGCGACCTCACCCACAAGGACCTGTAAAAATCCCTCATCCCCTGCATGCGGGTGCTTGACAGGCGGGTGTAAAGCATGAACCTGTGCGGCATCACCTGCACGGGAGAAGATGATTCATGCCTGAGCTGCTGCTGGAGCTGTTCTCCGAGGAAATCCCCGCCCGCATGCAACGGCGCGCGGCAGAGGATCTGAAACGCCTCATCACCACCGGCCTGAAGGATGCCGGGCTTGAAGTCGGCGAGGCACAGGCCTTCGCCGGCCCGCGCCGGCTGGCACTGGTGGTGCAGGACGTGCCGCTGCGCACCCCGGACGTGGTGGAGGAGCGCCGCGGCCCGCGGGTGGATGCGCCGGAGAAGGCCATCCAGGGCTTTCTGCGCGCCACCGGCCTGTCGCTGGAAGATTGCGACATCGTCGATGATGCGAAGAAAGGCCCCTATTACGTCGCCCGCATGGAGAAGAAGGGCCGCCCCACGCAGGAGGTGCTGAAGGAGCTGATCCCGGAGGTCATCCGCAGGTTCCCCTGGCCCAAGGCCATGCGCTGGGGCGCACGTCGGCTGAAGTGGGTGCGCCCGCTGCATTCCATCATCTGCCTGCTGGGCGGCAGCGTGGTGAAGTTCGAGGTGGAAGGCATCGAGAGCGGAAACACCACGCAGGGCCACCGCTTCATGGCACCGGAGCCGTTCACGGTGAAGGGCTTTGCCGACTACGAGGAGAAGCTGCGCGCCCGTTACGTCATCCTGCGCGCCGGCGAGCGCGCCTCCATCATCCACGCCCGCGCCAATGCACTGGCGAAGGATGCGGGGCTTGAGCTGGTGGAAGACGATGCCCTGCTGCAGGAAACCGCCGGGCTGACGGAATGGCCCGTGGTGTTGATGGGCGCGTTCGACGAGGCCTTCCTCGACGTGCCGGAGGAGGTCATCATCACCGCCATTCGCGTGCACCAGAAGTGTTTCGCCCTGCGTCATGCGCAGGAAGAGGGCGGCAGGCTGGCCAACCGCTACCTGCTGGTGGCCAACATCGAGGCCCCCGACGATGGCGCGGCCATCGTGCAGGGCAACAACCGCGTGATTGCCGCGCGCCTGTCAGATGCCCGCTTCTTCTGGCAGCAGGATCTGGCCACGCCGCTCACCGAGCGGGTGGAGGAGCTGGACGACATCACCTTCCACGCAAGGCTCGGCAGCCAGGGAGACCGCGTGCGCCGCATGCAGCAACTGGCGCGCGACCTTGCCCCCTTTGTCGATGCCGACGAGGAGGAGGCAGCACTGGCCGCCCGGCTGGCCAAGGCCGACCTCGTTACCGAGATGGTCGGCGAGTTCCCGGAGCTGCAGGGCATCATGGGTTATTACTACGCCAGGAAGTCCTGCGTGCCGGAGCACATCGCCCGCGCCATTGCCGAGCACTACAAGCCACGTGGTGCCGATGACGACGTGCCCCTGCATCCTGTTTCCATCGCCGTGGCGCTGGCCGATCGCATCGACATGCTGGCCGGTTTCTGGGCGGCGGGAGAAAAGCCCACCGGCTCGCGTGATCCGTTTGCCCTGCGCCGCGCCGCGCTGGGGCTGATCCGCATCCTGCTGGCCAACAACATCCACCTGCCGCTGGCCGCCTTCATCGAGCAGCAGGTGCGCCTTTCCCCGGCCTTCGACGGCACGGAGGAGGGCGCGGCGGAGAAAGCGGCGGAAATCACCCGCGACCTGCTCGCCTTCATCCGCGAGCGGATGAAGATATACCTGCGCGAGCAGGGCCATGCGCATGACCTGCTGGAAGCCGTCTATGCCGCTGGCGCAGCGGATGACCTGCTGCTCATCCGCCAGCGGCTCGAGGCCCTGGAAAACTTCCTGAAGACGGAGGAAGGAGCCGACCTGCTGGCCGGCATCAAGCGCGCGCTCAACATCCTGAAGATCGAGGAGAAGAAGGAAAGGCGCGCCTTCTCCGGCCCGCCCAACCAGCACATGCTCATCGCCGTGCAGGAAAAGGAGCTGGCCTCCGCCATCACCCGCGCCCGCGGGCAGGTGAGCAAGGCCATCAAGGCCGAGGATTACGAGGCCGCGCTGGCAGCACTGGCCCGCCTGCGCACGCCGGTGGATGCCTTCTTCGAGCATGTAACGGTGAACGCCGAGGACCCCACCTTGCGCGAAAACCGCCTGAAGCTCTTGAACGGCATCCGCGAGGTGGTGCAGCTCATCGCCGACTTCAGCCGCATCGAGGGCTGATACCAGCGTCCCAATGCAATCACGCGCTCTCTTGCCACTACAACCAGCCTTGCAAGGTGGCATCTTCCTGCCTATCCTGCGCCGGCGTCAGCGGGGGCAGAAACCCGCGTGGGCAGACAGGAGCGAGCATATCGTGAGCAACGGCGTCATTTCTCCCGCCGAAGAGAAGGCATCCGGGCAGCCGGCGCAGCCATCCCTGCAGCCGCTGCTGGATCTCGTCGCCGCCG
>Ga0256839_1000946_pt1 | contig 36612 bp, 28 predicted proteins | sample 354166metaG_FD_185968 | JGI IMG/M metagenome (GOLD analysis project Ga0256839, IMG submission 185968) | Hydrothermal vent microbial communities from Mid Atlantic Ridge, Atlantic Ocean - 354-166 | ecosystem: Environmental > Aquatic > Marine > Hydrothermal vents | place: Atlantic Ocean: Mid...
CGCGCGTCGCATAACGCGTGTCCAACACTGCACGCGCCCGCTCCACCACCCACCCATAATCAATCACGCTGTGATCCGTCGTAATAATCACCAGGTCCGCCCCCGACACCTCCTCCCCCGTCAACGGCACGCTCCGATAACACCGACCCTCCCACTGAAACTCCGGCACATACGGATCATGATAGCGCACCTCAACCCCGTCGGCCTCCAACAACCGCCACACCGCCAGCGCCGGACTCTCCCGCCAATCCTCCACATCCCGCTTGTACGACACCCCCAACAACAACACCCGCGCACAAGAAGGCGCCACCCCCATCCGGTTCAACACCCGATAAGCCTTCTCACGCACAAACAACGGCATCTGACGGTTGATCTCCCCCGCCAACGCAATAAAATGCGTGTTGAAATCCAACTCCTTCGCCTTCCACTCCAAATAGTGCGGATCAATCGGTATGCAGTGACCCCCAACACCCGGCCCCGGCCAAAACGCCATGATCCCAAACGGCTTCGTAAAAGCCGCCTCCAACACCTCCCATACGTTCAACCCCATCCGGTCACACAACAACGCCAGCTCGTTCACCAACGCAATGTTCACCGCACGAAACGTGTTCTCAAACACCTTCACCAGCTCGGCCGCCTTCGCACTCGAAACCGGCACCACCTGCTCAATCGTCTGACGGTAAAACGCCACAGCCACCTCCAGACTCTCCGGACCCACTCCCCCCACCACCTTCGACGTGTTCCGCGTCGTGTAACGACGATTGCCCGGATCCACCCGCTCCGGCGAATGCGCCAGGAAAAAGTCCCGCTCCACCCGCAACCCACTCTCCCGCTCCAAAATCGGCAACATCACCTCCTCGGTCGTCCCCGGATAGGTCGTCGACTCCAGGCTGATAAGCTGACCCGGACGCAACCGCCGCCCGATCTCGTGCGTCACCCGCTCGACGTACTGCAAGTCCGGCGTCAGGTTCTTCGTCAACGGCGTGGGCACGCAGATCACCACCACGTCCATCTCCGCCACCCGCTCAAAGTCCGTCTCGGCCACAATCCGTCCTTCGGCCACCAGACGTCGCAGCTCCTCGTCGCGCACGTCCCGAATGTAGTTCTCGCCCCGGTTGACCTTCGCCGCCCGCTGCGGGTTCTGCTCAATCCCCACCACCCGATAGCCCACCTTCGCCTTCTCCACGGCAAAGGGCAACCCCACATACCCCAGGCCTACCACCCCCACCACCGCCTCCTTCGTCCGAATCCGCTCCAACAGCGTGACTTTGTCCACTATCAGTGACTCCATAATCGCTTCTGCAAGCTTGTGGTATCGCCACAGGGCTTATCAGAACCTGTGCCGATCCCCCTACCGACAGTTAAGATACAGCCTGCGGCGAAGCCACCTCGCAGGATGAAACCATAAAAAAAGGGCCCGGTGCCCACCCCAAAAGCACCGGGCCTGCGCGCCTCATCCACCGAGGGAACTGTGTTCAGGGACGGCTGCTGGCACGAACGTCCCCCGTGAACCACCACCCCACAAGCCGTGGATGACCCCGTCAGTCCAGGATATCGGCACTACGTAGAAAAACTTAAGGGAACTTTCAGGCTCCTATAAAAAGGAAGATTTCCTCAGCATATTTCTTCGATGCCTTTGCGCTTCCTTTCTGGTGTCGGAGCCACCACCCTGTCAGCAGTAGCGCACCGCCGAGCCACAACAGCTTGATCATGGGTTCATTGCTTTTCGTTAGACGGCCTGTTACTTTTGAACTTTCATCAAAATGTGTACCACGGGTGTCTATCGATAGCTTCTGCACTGCTCATTATCTTTCCGGGAGAACTTTTCCTCGTTCTTTTCGTTTGGTGTGCAGAGTTTTCCAACCGGGTTGTTATGATGCTTTCGTCTGTGCACCGCTGTTGCTGTTGTTGTTGCCCCCACCCGATCGGGGGGGTAGCAAGTGCGTGTGCACTGGCGAAAGCAAATGCTGAGACTTAGAAAGACCTCCACGCCACGCACAGGTTACCCCTCCGGAAGCCTCCGTGAGGGGTTTTTTATTGCGCTAAAAGGCTTTGCTTATGTTGATCGAATCCATACAGGATACAGTCAGCACACGCTTGACAGCCGAGGCCGAACTGATTCGCACCATCGGGCACACGCCGTTGATTCGGTTACGGCGGATTACGCGCCACCTGCCCGAAACGGTGGCCGTCTACGTCAAAGCTGAGCACCTGAACCCTGGTGGCTCGGTGAAAGATCGACCTGCTCTCCGCATGGTACTGGAGGGATTACGCAGCGGCGCTCTGCGTGACGGACGCGTGCTGGTTGACGCTACCAGTGGCAATACCGGCATTGCCTATGCCATGCTGGGCGCGGCGCTTGGCTTTCCAGTAATGCTGGCCATGCCAGCAAATGCCTCACCAGAACGTAAGCGCATCCTGAAAGCCTACGGCGCCGAGCTGATCCTGACGGATCCCATGGAAGGAACCGACGGCGCCCAGCGCTACGTGCGGGAGCTGGTGCAACAGGAGCCGGATCGCTACTTCTACCCTGACCAGTACAACAACGACGCCAACTGGCGGGCTCACTATGAAAGTACCGGTGTTGAGATCCTGGAACAGACGGGTGGGCGCGTCACGCACTTTGTAGCCGGGCTGGGCACAACGGGCACGTTCGTCGGCGTCAGTCGGCGGTTGAAGACTCATAATCCAGCTATTCGCTGCTACGCGCTCCAACCTGACTCGCCGCTGCACGGGTTGGAAGGGCTCAAACATCTGGAAACAGCCATCGTCCCGGGCATCTATGATCCTTCGCTGGTCGATGAGCATCTGACCTGCTCGACCGAAGAGGCCTTCGAAATGACCCGACGGCTGGCCCGCGAAGAAGGGCTGTTCGTCGGGCCCTCCTCCGGGGCCAACGTAGCAGCAGCTCTGCGCGTTGCTGAGCAATTAGAACAAGGCGTGGTTGTCACTATCCTGTGCGATACCGGTGCGCGCTACCTGAGCGAACCATTCTGGGAAGAAACGCTATGAAAATCAAAGCTTCCTTACTGGCCCAGATCCGAGCCCATGGCGAGGCCACCTATCCGGAAGAGTGCTGCGGGTTGTTGCTGGGTCGGAGTGGTCCAGACGGCAACCACGTACAGGCGCTTTATCCCGTGGCGAATCGCCATGCCGAGCAACGCGAGCGGCGCTACACGATTGCTCCGTCTGATTACCTGGCGGCTGAGCGAACCGCCCGCCAGCAGGGGTTGGATGTGGTGGGCTTCTACCATTCCCATCCAGACCACCCTGCCCGTCCCTCCGCCACAGACCTGGCCGAAGCCACCTTCCCGGGCTACACGTATGTGATTGTTGCCGTACATCAGGGGAGAGCAGGCGAACTCACCGCCTGGCACCTGACTCCCGACCGAACCCGGTTCGAAGCCGAACCCATTGAAATAGAACCTGAAACAACCGCCGTCGATCAAACCTGAGAGATAACATGCGTACGACGACCGCTACCGTGACGATTCGGATCCCCACGCCGCTGCGCGGCTTTACCAACAATCAGGAAATCGTTGAAGTACAGGGCGCCACGGTGGGCGAAGCGTTGCAGCAATTGGTCGCGCAGTTTCCGCGGCTAAAGCCGCACCTGTTCAATGAAGAAGGACGCTTGCGCTCATTTGTCAACATCTATCTGGGTGATGAAGACGTCCGCTATCTGCAACGTGAAGCAACGCCCCTGCAGCCAGGCGCCGAGCTTTCCATTGTACCTTCGGTTGCCGGTGGACACTTTTAACCAACCGGAAAATCTGCCATGGCTGTAACCACTGCCGATATTACGCTGACGCCTGAAGAGCTTCGACGCTACAGCCGTCACCTGATTCTACCCGAGGTGGGCCTGGAAGGTCAGAAAAAGCTCAAGGCCGCTTCGGTGCTGCTGGTCGGCGCTGGCGGTCTGGGCTCGCCTCTGGCGTTGTATCTGGCAGCCGCGGGCGTAGGCCGTCTTGGGCTTGTCGACTTCGACGTGGTCGATGAAACGAACCTGCAGCGCCAGGTGCTACACGGTACCAAAGACGTCGGACGGCCCAAGCTGGAATCGGCGCGCGACCGCATCCTGGACATCAATCCGTACGTACAGGTTGACCTCTACGAAACGCGGCTGACCAGCGAAAACGCCCTGGATATTATCAAGGAGTACGACCTGGTGGCCGACGGGACCGATAATTTTCCCACGCGCTACCTGGTCAATGACGCCTGCGTCCTGGCCGGCAAGCCCAACGTCTATGCCTCCATTTTCCGGTTTGAGGGCCAGGTGTCAGTCTTTGCCACGCCGGATGGCCCCTGCTACCGGTGCCTTTATCCGGAGCCGCCGCCTCCCGGGCTGGTTCCTTCTTGCGCCGAAGGGGGCGTGCTGGGCGTTCTGCCGGGCCTGGTCGGCACCATTCAGGCCACCGAGGTTATCAAGCTGATCCTCGGGATCGGTACGCCACTCATCGGTCGGCTGCTGCTTATCGATGCGCTGCACATGCAGTTCCGCACCCTGAAGGTGCGAAAGAACCCCGATTGCCCGATCTGTGGCGAACATCGCACGATCCACGAACTGATCGACTATGAACAGTTCTGCGGCCTTCCTCCCCGCAACGGCGAAGCAGCCACCCAGGCCGAAAGCACGGTTCCCGAAATTACCGTACACGAACTCAAAGCGCGCCTGGAACGCGGCGATCGCCCAATTATCCTGGATGTGCGTAAGCCCTACGAAGTGCAGATTGCCAGCATCGGACACGACGTACTGATCCCGGTTGACGAATTGCCTGAACGGCTTGCCGAGCTGGAGCCGTACCGCGACCGGGAGATCGTCGTGTACTGCCGATCGGGCGCTCGATCAGCTCAGGCCACAAAGCTACTACGCGAAGCGGGCTTTCGTGACGTGAAAAATCTGAAGGGTGGGATTCTGGCCTGGAGTCAGGAAATTGATCCCAGCATTCCGCAGTACTGAGCACGCCTCCTTCCTGCGCAAGCCCGGCCGCTCAGGTGGTCGGGCTTTTCTGTTGCGTTTCGGCGGCAGTCCTTACCGGCGGCTCCAGAAAACGAGCCAGCAGATCTGGCGTAGGTACCCGGCATTGCTCCCGACGTCCGAACCAGCGATAGCGATGTCGGGCAATCCAGTGATATACCGCATCACGCAACGGTCGCGGCACCACAATCAGTCCATAGAGCAACGGCCAGAGCCCCTTCAGACGTCGCAAAATGCGAAGTGCTGCGGTCGAGTCGCGGTAGCACCGCCCGTTTTCAATCAACACAATGCTGTCCATATAATTCGGCCGAAGGCCAAAACGCTCCAGATACGGCCGTGCGGCCTCGGACTGCAGGGCGCCGAACTTGAAGTAGCCGGCCGGATCTCGATCAATTACAAAGTTGACAAATCCGTTGCACAGGTTGCACACGCCGTCGAACAGCACAATGCCGTGCTGCGTCTCCTCCGATGAACGCTGTACGTTCATAGGTCGGTAGCCGTAGAGGTCGCCGTAGCAAGTCGTTGTGCAATAGCTTTGAGCGCCGCTGCCTGTGCTTCGGCAGCCGCTACCCCACGCTGAAAGATTTCTTCTTTTTCCTCCCAGAGGCTGAGCATGCCGACATGCGACACGTCTGGCGCAATCAATACGTCCGGACGACAGGTCTGTAGCCGATAGCCTTCCAGTTGCGTTACCACGATCTCCATGGCGCGCCCCAACACGTCAAACCCATTGGGTTGCCGGTCACTACCGTTTCGCCGGAACCGACGCGACAAGCGCTCGCTCCACATGCCCAGACTGATACGCCGCCCTTCTCCCGCCTCATCACCGTTCCGGCGACGCTTGACCGGAGAAGGCTCCAGCGCGGTACTCTCGCGATGCAGACGAACGGCGATCGTGTAACGAACACCATGATGCACCAGCGGACTGACCGGCACATTGTTACAGAGCCCGCCATCAACCAGCAAACGCCCATCGATCTCCACCGGCGCGAAAATACCCGGAATAGCCGAAGAAGCCAGCACGGCATCCACGACAGGTCCCCGCTTGAAGATCACCTCCTTGCCACTTTCGAGGTCAGTCGCCACCACATAAAACGGCACGGGCAGCTCTTCAAAGTGGCAGTCCTGAAGATGCACCCGGAGATATTCTCGAAGCGGTTCATTAGAAATCAGCCCCTGGCCATCGAACCGGAGCGCAAAGAGCGTTCGCGTACGTTGCTCCCGCATGAGCTGCTTCATCTGCGCTACCGAGTAGCCAAAGGCATAAAAAGCCCCTACCAGCGCGCCCGCACTGCATCCTGCCACCACGCCTGGCCGCAGTCCATAGCGCTCCAGCACGGAAAGCACTCCGATGTGCGCCCATCCCCGCATGCCGCCTCCGCCCAGCGCAAGACCTAACTCTGACTGTACTGTTCGAGCGCGATCTTCTGCCTGCATAAATCCTGACTGGTCGATCCGGTTTGCGAACGTGTACCGCCAACCCTGACTAAAGATTCGCTGCATACCACCTGCTTTGTTCGTATCTTAAGGACCGGCATCATCTGGCCGTTTTCCCATGGAGTTTCTTGGAGCGCTTACAGCAAGCCATCCAATTCCCGGTGGCCTGGAGTTGCAGGTCGGTTCGGCGCGGCTTCGAATTCAGGCGCTGCATGACGGCCTTTTTCGAATCTGGTTGCATCCGGACGGCCGGCCCTTTCCAGCCCATCCGTTCTCTTATGCGGTACGGTCGGAGTGCTTTACAGCAGCTCCCCCTTCTGTAGCCTTCCATAGCAGCGCAGACCATCTGGTATTGACCCAGGATGCCTGGCGCATTGTGATACAGCGTAATCCGGTGCGGCTCTGGTTCGAAGGTGCTTCGGGCATCCCCCTGGCTGCCGACAGCTTCGGAGCGGGCTGGGAAGCCGACCGTATCGCTGTCTGGAAAAAACGCGTCGAAGGCGAACGCTTCTTTGGACTGGGCGAAAAAACCGGGCCGCTCACACGCACGGGCCGCGCTTATGAGAACTGGAACACGGACGACTCGGGCTATAACACGCGGGACGACCCTCTCTACAAAACAATCCCGTTTTACCTGGCCCTCTGCCCCACGCCTGACCGGCATTTCGAAGCCTACGGCATCTTTTTCGACAATACGTTTCGTTCGTGGTTCGACTTTGGTGGACGGGCCTTGGAGCACGTGAGTTTCGGGGCCGATGGAGGCGAGCTGGTTTACTACTTTCTGGCCGGCCCTACACCGGCTGACGTGCTGGCCCGCTACACGTGGTTGACCGGACGCTTTCCCTTACCCCCCAGGTGGGCACTGGGTTACCACCAGAGTCGCTGGAGCTATTATCCAGAGGCCGTCGTAAAGGCCCTGGTTGCGGAGTTTCGAGCACGTCGTCTGCCCCTTGATGTCGTGCACCTCGATATTCATTACATGGATGGCTACCGCATTTTTACCTGGGATCCGGAGCGCTTCCCTGATCCGCACCGGCTGGCGCAGGAGTTACGCCAGCAGGGCGTGCGGCTGGTCACTATCGTCGATCCCGGCGTCAAGGTGGATCCAGGCTATCGTGTGCATGACGAAGGCCTGGCCGAAGATGTGTTTGTGCGTTACCCGGACGGTAGTCTATACGCGGGCAACGTCTGGCCCGGACGGTGCTACTTTCCAGACTTTACCGATCCAAAGGCACGGGCCTGGTTTGGACGTTATGTCGGCGAATTTCTTCACACAGGGATCGCGGGCTTCTGGTGCGATATGAACGAACCCGCCATATTTGGCGGTGGCACCATGCCCGACCTGGTCATGCATCAACTCGAAGGACGGGGTGGTACGCACCGGGAAGCGCATAACGTCTATGGCCTGCTTATGGCCCGCGCGGTGTGGGAAGGCTGTCGGCAGCATGCTCCCGATCAGCGACCGTTTGTGATCACGCGAGCAGCCTATGCTGGCGTGCAACGCTATGCATGCGTCTGGACCGGCGACAATGTAGCGGACTGGTCGCACCTGCGCCAGGCGCTCACCATGATGCTTTCGCTGGGACTCAGCGGCCAGCCCTTTTCCGGAAGTGACATCGGCGGTTTCATCGGCACCCCTTCGCCGGAGCTGTACGCCCGATGGATCCAGCTGGGCGCCTGCTCTCCGCTGTTTCGCACGCATACGGCCCATGGCACACCGGCCCAGGAACCCTGGAGCTTCGGCGAAGAGGTCGAAGCGATTGCCCGTAAATACCTGAAGTGGCGCTACCGGCTACTCCCGTATCTCTACACCTGCTTTGAAGAACACCTGCGCACCGGTCTGCCTGTGTTACGTCCCCTCTGGCTGCATGACTTTGAGGATCCGCGTACACATGATATCGACGATGCCTTTTTGCTGGGATCCCAGCTACTAATAGCCCCCATTCTGGAGCCAGGCGTCCGTAGCCGCCACGTCTATCTACCGAGCGGTCGGTGGTATGACTTCTGGAGCGATCGTTGCTACACAGGCCCTGCCGAAATCTTGGTCGAAGCTCCTCTGAACCTCATGCCCGTTTTCGTTCGGGCCGGCACCGTCCTGCCCCTGGGCCCTGCCCTCCAGCACACCGATGAGCCCTGTGAGACGCTGGAACTACATGTTTATCCAGGCCAGGGCCAAGGTATGCTCTATGAAGACGATGGGCATTCATGGGCTTACGAAGCTGGCGTTTTCCGCCGCACTACATTCACGCTGGAAGCCACTTCCTCCCGGCTGTCGCTAAAGGCCCACACCGAAGGCTCCTACCGTTCGTCAATCACCCGCCTTCGACTCTACTGGCATGGGTGTGAAGCGTTACAGCCCTTACAGGTGGATGGACAGCCTGTCTCTCCCCATTATGATCCCATCCGTCGCTATCTGATCGCTGACCTTCCGGCCCATTTTACCCACGTGCATACCGAAACCTGAGGGCCCCACATGTCTGACAACAACGGTCTGGCCGTTTGCGTTGGCTTCTCAATGCTTCATGAAAACGGTTCCAGAAAGGATGCCCATCACCGGTCGTTCAAACAGCTATCTTGAATATCCGTTATGATTTTCGTAAATTCTTGCGTTGTAGTACCCCACCGATCAAGTGTGATCATCCTGCCTACCAATCCGAACAAAAAAGACATGCCAATGCGCGTTCTATTTGTTTCCAGCGAAATTATTCCTTTTGTGCAGGTGACCGAGGTTGCGGAGCTGGTCCGCCTGCTGCCGGAGCGGCTACAGGAGGCCGGCCTGGTAGAGCCGCGCATCATGATGCCGCGTTATGGGATTATTAGCGAACGCCGAAACCGCTTACATGAAGTTATTCGTCTTTCGGGCACCCACATACCCCTCGGGAAAGACCAGGAAACGCTCAAGGTCAAGGTAGCCGCAATTCCCGGCATTCGATTGCAGGTCTACTTTATGGACAACACCCGCTATTTCAAACGTAAGGGGGTCTATGCAGATAAAGAGGGGACGGAATTTCCGGACAACGTAGCGCGGGCGCTGTTTTTCGGTCGGGCCGTCCTGGAAACTGTGCGGAAACTGGGCTGGGCCCCGGACATTGTACACGCATTTGGTAGTCTGGCGGGTCTGGTACCATTTCTACTCACCACCGAATATGCACAGGATCCGCTCTTTGCACGAGCGCGGCGGATCTATACCCCGGACGGCCTTTCGTTAAAAGCCCGCTTGCGCACTGCTGTGTTAGAAAAGCTACGGCTCCCTCAAGACGAGCTTCTGGCAGACCGCTCGCTGGATGAAGCTGGCCGTGCCTTAGCTGAAGTGGTGGCTTATCCAGCTTCGCTGCAACCGGTTGAGAGCGAAGCGATGCAGTTTGCGGTAGAGCCTGAGGCCATTGTGGAGCAGGCGGCTGCACTCTATGAACAGCTGCTCAGTAGTGTGCCGGCTTGAGCATGCCGGTCAGGGAAAACTTGCAAGTAGCTCCTGCGTTAATCGCACCGTTCCCAGGCACAGGCAAGCCCCTCGACCCTGTCGAGAGGGCTTTTGCCTTTCTCGAACACGAAACGACGGCCGGAGATCGTTCTTTAGGCGCGGTCCCACGGGTCAGTTGAAAACGTCCATGCAACGTTTGTTTATCTGGAGCTTCTGCGTATTGCTTTTGCTGTTCACGGCAGGCTGCGACGATCCATCGGCCGTGGGCATTGGCCTTATCGGCGAAGAAGGGATACCTCAGACCGTACGGTTGCCGGCTGATTCTGTGTTGACGGCTTTGCAGCGAGATCGTACCGGGAACACCTCCCAGGTGCTGGCTGGTCGCGTGGCCGATCCACTGCTTGGTACGCTGGCCGCCACTGGCTATCTGGACTTCATTAGAAGTCCCGGGACTCGTGTAGACACTACGATCGTCAGCGTACGCCTGGAGCTCAGGCGGAGTTACCTCTACGGCGACACGCTCGCTGCGGTGACCCTGGCGCTGCACGACATGCTGGAAGATTGGCCCTTCAGTGGGGTTGCGGCCGATACCACGCTAAGCGCTGGCCCTCAGGTCCGTACTTTTACGTTCGCACCCACCGACACGCTGGTACAAGTTGAGCTGCCTGCTGAGTGGATTGCCGCCAACGATACTACGTTGCGAAGCAATACGTTTTCCACCAGCTTTCATGGGTTTCAATTGAGGCCTGTAGCAGGCAATGCAGTGGTAGGCTTTCGGTTCGCAACAGCCCGGATGGTTATCATCACCGCAACGGACACGCTCACCTTTACGGCTTCCAAAGCCCTGACCACCGTGATGCAGGAACGCACGGTGCCGCTACCTGATGGGCGTGCATTGCTACAGGACGGCACCGGCACTATTGTGCGCCTGCGCTTCAACTTTTTAGCCGACAGCGTCTATGAGGCTGGCCTCCATGCGGCCGTGCTGGACGTACCGCTGGATTCTGTACGACTCCAACAGCAACCTGCAGGTTTTGTGCGGCCGCTTCCGCCCACCGTTCGGTTGATCGGCGTTGATGCAAACGGCAACGTTCCGCTCACCTCGCTGGGTGAACCTGTGGTCCTGGCTACGACTACACCCACCGATGGGCGGCTGCGGTTTCGGCTTACCGGAACCGCCCTTCAGGCCTTGCAGCGGCTGATGCTGGGCGAAACTCCTATCCAGTATCTGCAGCTGGAATTTCCCACGGGGGATAACACGCTCAGTCCCCTGTTGCTGTACGCTGAACCTTCTCGGGGTCCTGTCCTGATTCTGATACTTACGCCGCCTTCGTCATGAACACACCTGCCTTCCAACGACTTGTGGGTCTGTTACTCCTGCTTGGGCTGGTCCTTCCGGCCGCTGCCCAGCAGACAGGAGAAGGCTCCGTGTACTCACGTTTCGGCCTGGGAAGCCGTATACTTTACGCCTCCTCCCAGCAGCAGGCCATGGGCGGCGGGGGCGTAGCCCTGTCTAATCTGAACTACCTGAACCTGAGTAATCCGGCCACCTGGTCGGCGCAGGTGTTGACACGTGCCAGTGGTAGCGTGCTCTTTCAGCGCCTCTGGGCCACCGATGCTTCAGGCAACACCTCGCGCCTGGGCTTCGGAGCCCTGCAAGCCGTGCACCTGAGCTTTCCCCTTCGAACACGCCGGATTGGACTGGGGCTGGCCTTTCGCCCTTACACCCGGGCTAATTACCTGGTGCGAACCAGTGCCTTGCTGGCACATCCTGATCTGGGAGATACCATTCGCTACCAGATTGATTATGCAGGAGAAGGCGGCCTGCAGCAGCTAAACGCCGGCGTGGGGGTTTATGTGCATCCGCAACTCAGCGTGGGCCTGCGGGCCGATCTGATTTTCGGCATCATTGAGCACACGCAGCGCACGCGCTTCTTCGACCCGGATCTTCCGGGCCTCATTCCGACGGAATATGCCCCTACCCTGTTTGCAACCTCCACGCGCCTGGCCGGCGTACGGGCTACCGCAGGGTTGCTCTTTCGGCTGCCGCTCAGTGACCAACAAACCTCGGATGCCCTGACGCTGGGAGTGACGTTCTCGACTCCGACCACGCTACGTGCCACACGCGTGTACACCCTGGGCGAGAGCCTGGACCGGGACACCCTGAAAACAGCCCTCCATGGGGACGTCTACCTCCCACTCTCGGTCGCCTGGGGGGTGTCCTATCAGCAGGACAATCGCTGGACGTTCGTGTTAGATGGACTATACGAACCCTGGTCGCGCTTCCGAAGTGATCTCCCTTTTGCCGGATACACTCCGAATGGCGAAAATCTTTTTAAAGACTTTGTGCGGCTATCAGCCGGTCTTGAATACCTGCCGGCTGGAACCGATTATTCGGCTCCGTATTTTCACCAGGTAGCCTACCGCATCGGGCTTTACTGGGAGCGTGCGTACGTCGATCCGAGCCCAGAAGTCTCCCTGCGCACGCTGGCTGTAACGGCCGGGTTGAGCTTTCCGACTTTGTTTCCTGGCACGCGCCTTGACGTTAACCTGACAGCAGGCATGCGAGGCACAACTGCCTATAACCTTGTGCGTGATGTATATTATCGCATCGGGCTAAGCCTCAATGTAGGCGAACGCTGGTTCCTGCAGCGACGCTTTAATTGAACGTGATATCTGCCAACCAGTCAATAAACAGACGATGATTCGGGCCACAGAGACTTTCGCAGGGCAAGCCCAAAAGAAGGGCCTCTGGGGCGGCATCCTTGGATTGCTCCTGATGGTCTTCAGTGCCCAGGCTCAGCCCGTTTCCGCCCAACAACACCAGCAACATCACCCTCACGAAGAGGAAATTGACGAGCATACCAAGGCGGTAAACTACAGTCTTTACTATGAATACTTCAAAAACGGAGACTATGCAGCCGCCCTGCCCTATCTGCGCTGGATGATCCAGCATGCGCCTGAGTATGCAGGTCCCGGACGCAAAGACGATCGCAATTTTGAGCGCATTATCAAGATTCACGAAGAGCTGGCCAAAGCAAGCGACGATCCGGAAATCGCTCGGGTCCATCTGGACTCCGCACTGGCCTACTTCGACATGGCGCTGGAAGTGTTGCCGACACGGGGGGTTGACCTGGACACGGTCACCTGGTACATCCGCCGAGGTCGGCTTATCCAGCGCTTTCCGGAGTTGCTGGCCGATCGTCAGCAAGAAGCCGCTGCATACTACCGCAAAGCGTTTGAGCTGGCACCAGAACGGGTAGACGACTACTCCATCCAGGTCGTCATCGCAGGACTGGTCCAGGAAGGCCGGAAAGAAGAGGCCGTTGCGTTCATGGATCAAGTGGAAGCTGCACTGGGTGATGATCCAGAGCGGGCCTCACTGATGGAATACATCACCACGGTCCGGGATAATCTCTTCCAGACGCCCGAAGAGCGCATGGCCTTTCTGGAGGATCGGTTAGCCAAAGACTCCACAAACCTGGAGCTCATCTCTGAGCTATTCGACATCTATCGCCAGTTGGGCGAACGCGAAAAAATGTACCAGTTGGCCGAGCGCCTTCTTGCGCTGAAGCAAGACGCGCACACCTATCACATGGTGGGGAAGCTCTACCTGGACGATGGCGAACCTGCCAGAGCGCTGGAGTACTTCCGCCAGGCGATGAAAGCCCCGGGCTTAGACGAAGTGGCCCGCGAGCTCTACTTCAATGCCGGCGTGGCCGAACAGCAGCTCGGACGTCTGGCCAACGCCCGCACATATTTCCGGCGTGCCCTGCAGGTCGATCCTCAGTTCGGCAGAGCCTACCTTGCTATTGGCGACCTGTATGCCCAGGCGGTCGCCGAGTGTGGAAGCCAGCTTGAGCGTGAAGATCGCGCGGTCTACTGGCTGGCTGTCGACTATTATGAACGGGCCAAGCGCGTAGATCCCTCGGTAGCCAACGAGGCCAATCGTAAGATCAACACGTACCGTAAGTATTTCCCGGATCAGGAAGCCCTCTTTTTCAAAGGATGGAAAGTCGGCCAGCCCTATAAGATCGACTACGGCTGTTACGCCTGGATCAACGAAGAAACCACCGTCAAACCACCACCTTCTTCATAAAGGAAGATTGCCTCAAGAAGAAGGCCGGTTGGAGAGACCGGCCTTCTTCCTTTTTATGCAAAGCGCTTTCCTTCCCCGGTATTTCGCTTGAGCTTTGGGGGAAAGATCACGAACTTCTTCCTGAGTTTTTAGCAAACCAAAGAGGTGGACACAGCCCATGGCGTACATTGAGGCGATCACTGCGCGCCAGATCCTCGACAGTCGGGGCAATCCCACGCTGGAAGTTGATGTCGTTACCAACGAGGGCATTGTGGGCCGGGCGGCTGTGCCCAGCGGGGCCTCCACCGGCGAACATGAAGCTGTTGAGTTGCGTGACGGCGACAAAAGGCGCTACCTGGGCAAAGGCGTACTCCAGGCAGTCGCTAACGTGAACGAAAAAATCGCACCTGAACTGACCGGCCTCAGCATCTTCGAGCAGACCGCCATCGACGAGGCGCTCATTGCCCTGGACGGCACGCCCAACAAAAGCAAGCTGGGCGCCAATGCCATACTGGGTGTTTCACTGGCTGTGGCCAAAGCGGCTGCTGCCACGGCCGACCTGCCCCTCTACCGCTATGTCGGGGGTACCTATGCCCGAACGCTTCCCGTCCCCCTCATGAACATCATCAACGGTGGGCGGCATGCCGACAACAACCTGGACCTGCAGGAGTTCATGATTGCCCCGATCGGCGGGGGCAGCTTTTCCGAGGCGCTCCGCATCGGCGTAGAAATCTTTCACCACCTGAAACAGGTGCTCAAAGCAAAAGGCTACAGTACAGCGGTAGGCGACGAAGGCGGCTTCGCGCCCAACCTGAGAGCCAATGAAGAAGCCGTTGAGGTCATTCTGGAGGCCATTGACAAAGCAGGCTATCGGGCCGGTGAAGACGTCTTTCTGGCACTTGACCCGGCTACCAGTGAGATGTACCATGAAGGCTACTATGTCTTCTGGAAAAGTGATCCCGAGACGAAACGTACTTCTGAGGACATGGTCGCCTTCTGGGAGCGCTGGGTGAACCAGTACCCCATCATTTCCATTGAGGATGGCATGGCCGAGGACGACTGGGAAGGCTGGCAGTTACTTACCGAACGGCTGGGACAGCGCGTGCAGCTTGTAGGCGACGACCTGTTCGTGACCAACACCGAACGGCTACAGCGTGGTATCGAAAGAGGCTGTGCCAATGCTATCCTGATCAAGCCGAATCAGATCGGCACGCTGACCGAAACGCTGGCCGCCATCGAGCTGGCCCACAAACATGGCTATACGGCTATCCTGAGCCACCGCTCCGGCGAAACGGAAGATACGACCATTGCTGATCTGGCCGTAGCGGCCAATACCGGCCAGATTAAAACCGGATCAGCCAGCCGAAGTGATCGCATTGCCAAATATAACCAGTTGTTACGCATTGAAGAACAACTGGGGAATACGGCCCGTTTCCCAGGTCGCCAGGCTTTCCATGTATAACCGATGCCTGTGTCTCGCTACACCAACTTTCCTCGCCCGAGCAGACGGCGTCGCCGCCTGTTCATGCTGATAATGCTGTTGCTGCTGGTATGGATTGCCTTTTTCGACAGCCATAGCCTTTACCGGCGCCTTCGGTGGGGCTATGAAGCTGCCCGCCTGCGGGCTCAGAATGAAGCGCTCCGCCAGGCTATCGATTCGCTCCAGCAGCAGCTGCAGCACGGAATATCTGACGAGATGGTCGAGCGTATCGCCCGCGAGCAATACGGCATGCGCCGTCCGGGTGAAACGGTGTACCGGGTCGAAGAATAACGTTGCCCATTGATGAGCGCTTCGGTTCCCGCCTTTGCTATTGGTATTGATCTGGGAGGTACCACCATCAAGGCCGCGCTGGTGGAACGCGGCGTGGGTATTCAGCACGAGATGAGCCATCCTACCGAAGCTGAAGAAGGCCCGCCTCATGTCATCCGTCGCATTGTCGAGATGATTCAGCCACTTATCGAGCGGGCCCCTAACCGAGAAATCGCCGGCATTGGCATCGGAGCGCCAGGTACCGTCAACTGGGAACGCACAGCGGTCATTTATCCACCTAATTTGCCAGGCTGGGGCATTGTCGATCTACGCCAAGAACTTCAGAAAGCGCTGGGCCGCTCTCTACCCGTCTTTGTCGAGAACGATGCCAATCTGGCCGGTCTGGGCTCAGCGCACTATGGGGCCGGCCGCCCGTTCGACTCGTTTATTATGGTAACGCTGGGCACTGGCGTAGGCGGTGCCATCATCTACCGAAATCGTATCTTTCGAGGCACAACCGGTGGTGCTGGCGAAATTGGCCACATGAGTATCGACTATGAAGGACCGCTTGATCGTTACGGCATTGCCGGTTCTATCGAAGCCTATATTGGCCAGCGTTTTCTATCGCGCTATGCCCGCTACCGGCTGTTGACACATCGCGACAGTCTGGTGCATCAGATGGCCGGCGCGGACCTGCGTAACATCACCCCCCGAATCCTCTACGAAGCCGCTCGTGCCGGAGATGTGCTGGCCCGCGAAGTGTTGGCCTGGGCCGGACATAAACTGGGCTGCGTGCTGGCTTCGGCTGTTAACCTGTTGGACATACACAAGATTGTTGTAGGAGGCGGCGTATCAGCTGCCGGTGAATTCATTCTGGAGCCGGCCCGCCGGGCTCTTCGTCGCTACGTGATCCCTGCACTCCGCGACCGCGTAGAGGTTGTCCGCGAAACACTGGGCAACGAGGCTGGCATGCTGGGTGCCGCCCAGCTTGTCTTTCAACTGCTGGAGCAGCCTCGGGAAGATCTGGAAGCCTGACCTGATCCGGGAACCCGCCGCCCGCTGTCCGGTGCATCTTCTCATTACCCATGAGAGCATAGCCTTGCTTGCCCGATGCGCTGTGGGTGGGGATGGTTGCTGTTCACCCTCTGCCTGAGTCTCCCGACTCAGGCGCAACCAGCAGGTACACCAGCCCGCATGTCTGGTACTGATGGAGTGCACTTCAGTGCGCGCGACTCGCTGGTCCTGCTGCTCGACACCCCAGCAGGCGACCAGGGACACCTGGTAGGCGAAGCCCGCGTTCAGTATCGCGACCTGGAACTGACGGCCTACCGGATCGACCTGCTCTTTGATCAAGAAGAGTTACGAGCGACCGGACTCCCCGTTGATACAGGTGTAGTGGGCCTGCCCAGGTTCCGCCAGGGCAGCGACACCTTCACCGGACGCGAGCTCCGGTACAACTTACGCACCGAACGAGGACGCGTTGTCAATGCCCGGACCCGCCTTGAAGACGGCTACCTGCAAGCGCAGGTGGTGAAGGTTACCGAAGACAGCGTCCTGTACGTACAGGGCGGCACCTACTCCACCTGTCCCTGCACCGACGGTCGGGCCCCTTCCTACTCTTTGCGTACCAACAAAATGAAGGTCGAAGGGCGCTGGATCTACACGGGTCCCATTCAGCTCTATCTATTCAGCATCCCCACACCGATATGGCTGCCTTTTGGTTTTCTGCCGGCTATCGAAGGCCGCCGAAGTGGTCCGCTGCCGGTACAGTACGGCGAAGACGAACGAGGCTTTTACCTGCGCGGCTGGGGATGGTACTGGGCCATCAGCGACTATATGGATCTGCAGATTCGCGGTGGCATTTGGACAAAGGGAAGCTGGCAGATCAGTCCGCTGTTTCGCTATGCCAAGCGCTATGCCTTTAGCGGACAGCTTATGCTCGACTATCTGCATAACCGGAACGGAGAAAAAGGGGATCCGGACTTTAGCGTCACCAACACGGCTTCCTTTCGCTGGACCCACAATCAGACGCTGGGGCCTTCCGCCAACTTCTCCGCGAACGTCAACCTGACTACCTCTAACTACCTGCGGGCCATTTCTGAACGCTACGACGACCGCGTGCGGCAGACCATCTCGTCCAGCATCCGCTACAGTAAAAACTGGTCGCAGGCTGGCCGCGTGCTCAACCTGTCGCTTTCGCATCAGGAAGTATTGACGACCGGCGCCGTACAGCTCTCTTTTCCTCAGCTTTCCTTCTCACAGCGCGCTTTCAAGCCATTTCGCCGGAGCAGTGGCAGCCAGGAGCGCTGGTATGAACGCATTACGGTCAGCTACAGCGGAACGCTGAACAACCTGTTCAGCTTTACCCCGCTCCCCGATGAGACGCTGCTGGCCCGAGGCGACACCAGCGCCCTGGACATTACCTGGTACGATGCGCTCTTCTCGCCCAGTGCCTACCGACGGGCTACCGGCCAGGAGGTCCCCTTTCAGTTTCGCGCCACCCACCGGGTTCCAGTCTCAGCCAGCTTTTCCATGCGCCGCCTGCCGCTTCTTAACCGTCCATTCCCCGTCACTTTCTCGACCAGCCTGAACTACCAGGAAGACTGGTATATCCGCACCGAACGCCGCAGTATCGACAGCACAGGCCGCGTGGTCACGCGCTCCGTTCCCGGCTTTTTTGCCCTGCGCCAGTTCTCAACAGGCATTTCGGCGTCCACGACAATTTATGGACTGTTCCCCATCCGCCTTGGTCCTTTCGAAGGCCTGCGGCATACCGTGCGGCCCAGTCTCAGCTTTGCCTATCGCCCGGATTTCTCTACAGACTTCTGGGGCTATATGCGCACCTACCAGGATACCACGGGCCAGGTTGTACGCTACCCAATTGTCTCCGGCGTACCGGTAGGACGCACGCAGAGCCTGTCGCTTTCGCTGGGCAACGTGTTTGAAACAAAACGCGTACGGACCGACACCTCCGGCAACGTCCATCGGCAGACCCTTCAGCTACTCAACGTGGATCTGTCGACCAGCTATAACTTTGCAGCCGATTCGTTACGGCTGTCCACAATTAACATCAGTGCACGTACTTCGGCCCTGGGGCCCCTGCGCCTGACCTCCTCCCTGGTCCTGTCTCCCTATGCCCTGACGCCCGACGGCCGTCTAATCAACCGATATGTGTTGGATCTGCGCCGGGGCCGTCTGGCCCGTATAACCAGCTTTCGGCTCAGTGCTTCGCTCAGCCTTCGCAGTCGAACGCGTCAGCCCCTTGGAGAAGCCGCAACACCACCCCGTGCCCGATTTGGCGATCCCTTTACGCCGGATTTGATCACCAGCCCAATCCCTTCGCTACTGGATCCAACGCTGCACTATGCCGACTTCTCCATCCCATGGTCACTCAATGTAAACTTCAGCTACAGCATGAGTCGTCCCGCCCGTCGCCTGACGCGAAGTGCCATTCTGAACCTGTCGTTTGATTTTAACCTGACGCCCAAATGGAAAATCCAGGGACGCAGCGGCTACGACTTTGTCCGGCAAGAGCTGGCCACGACCAGCCTGTTCATTGTGCGCGATCTGGGTTGCTGGCAGATGAGTCTCTCCTGGATTCCATTTGGCCGCTACCAGTCTTATGCTTTTGAACTGTACGTTAAAAGCGGCCGGCTACGCGATCTGCTCCGCCTGCGTCAACCACGATCGGATATTCGAGGACGCTTCCGGCAATTACGCTAATCTTTCATTTTATCCACATTTTTTACACACATCTTTTTTTCACCTGTCGGATTTGTTATTCTTTAGCAAAGATTACGTCATGTAGGAATTCCTGCAGTCTGGGTTGATTTAGGAGCTGCTCCTGAACGCTGTGCTTTTCATCAAAGGGGCGGACCTGGGCGTCCGTCTCGCAAGGTATGGTTCGATTCGCTTTCTGGTACCGTTTTTCCCGCGCCACTCGCGCTGACCGTAAGCTGACCCGCCGGCTGGCCCGTCGCATTGAGGCGGACCGGGAACTGGCTGAAGCTACCAGTGTGCACGTCTACGTTCTGGCAGGCCATGTAACGCTCTACGGCTTCGTACGGGGCCATCGCGCCCGCGATCGCCTGCTGGAGGCGGTGTACTCGGTGCCGGGCGTGCGCTCGGTTGAGGCCAGCCTGCAGGTCCTGCCCGTGGACGAAATGGAGCTGGTTGACGCCTGAGTTTGATTCAGGCGCGGCGCATCCAGGCGTTACGGACCCGCTCGAAGCCCAGACGGGCGTAGAAGCCGGCCGATAGATCTGAATCACGCAGCACCAACTCGGTACCCTTACAACGTTCCAGCACCGCCTCAATGAGTCGGCGTCCGATACCTAACCCCTGCACGTCCGGTTCAACGGCCAGATCACATAGATAACTGTAAAGCACGCCGTCGGTCAGTACCCGGGCAATACCTACCAAGCGGCCTTCGTGCCAGGCGGTCAACACCAGCGAGGCGTTCTCGAACATCTGCCAGACCCGCCGGGGATCGTCAACCGGGCGTAACAGGGGAGCGCGTCGGTAGAGCGTCATGATACGCCCGGGGGTCAGTCCCTCCAATCCTTCTCGGATTTCCAGGGTGCTGGTCAAGGGGGTACGGGTAGGCATAGCACAGGGCTTCAGGCTGCAGTCACGCGACGCAGCGCCTGATTCACTTTGTCGGCGACCTCTTTAAAGAGCGTGGCTGTTTCGATCTCCAGGCCACTGGCCTCCAGGATAGCACGCGCTTCATCGGCATTGGTGCCCTGAAGGCGCACAATCAGGGGCACATTGATTTGCACCTTACGGGCAGCTTCCACAATGCCACGCGCGACGCGGTCACAGCGCACAATGCCCCCAAAGATATTGACTAAAACAACCTTGACATTGGGATCTTTCAAAATAATGCGGAAGCCCGCCTCTACAGTTTCCGGACTGGCGCCTCCCCCCACATCCAGGAAGTTAGCCGGCTCGCCACCGGCCAGCTTGATCAGGTCCATCGTAGCCATAGCCAGTCCGGCACCGTTCACCATACAGCCCACATTGCCACTCAGCCGCACATAGTTCAATCGGTACGTGCTGGCCTCGACCTCCAGCGGATCTTCCTCGTGGATGTCGCGCAGTTCGGCCAGATCGGGATGCCGAAAGAGGGCGTTATCATCCAGATTAATCTTGGCATCGACAGCCACGACATCGCCCTGCTCGGTCAGCACAAGCGGATTGATTTCTGCCAGCGAGCTGTCGGTCTCTTCATAAGCGCGGTAGAGTGCCTGGATGAACTGCACGGCCTGCTTGAAGGCGTTGCCTTTAAAGCCCAGCCCGAAAGCCAGTCGCCGCGCCTGAAATGGCCGTAGCCCAATGGAAGGATCCACCCAGACCTTCAGAATCTTTTCGGGCGCGCGGGCAGCCACTTCTTCGATCTCCACTCCTCCTTCGCTCGATGCCATGATCACATGCTGGCTGCGCTGGCGGTCCAGCGTAATGCCCAGATAGTACTCTTTGGCAATATCAACGGCGCCGGCTACCAGTACAGCCCGTACCTTCTGTCCTTCGGGCCCCGTCTGCGGCGTGACCAACTGCATGCCCAGAATGGCATCGGCCTTCTCCCGCACCGCTTCGATGCCTTTTGCCAGTTTGACGCCCCCGCCTTTGCCACGTCCACCGGCATGAATCTGAGCTTTTACCACAAACAGCTCATACCCATGCTCCTGCTGCAAACGTCGAGCAGCTTCAACCGCTTCTTCCACGGTACGCGCGACGTAGCCAGGCTGCGTGGCTACACCATAGCGTTGCAGAATCTCTTTGGCCTGATACTCGTGCAGTTTCATCGATCTTGTGGACTGGGGTGAACAGATTCGTGTGCTTAAAAGTACATTGCCTAAAGGTAAAGAATCTACCCTGTCCCGGGCGAAATTCGTTTTTTTGCGGGTTGTTCGCGCATGTCGCTGATCGATCGCCATATTGTTCATCGCCTGTTACGCGGCTACCTGTTTTTTACCGGGGCCCTGATCGTCTTTTTCATTGTGCTTCACTATGTGGAGTACATTGATGACTTCATGGATCGGGGCGCCTCGATGCGTGAAGTTTTTCTGGTCTACTATCCCAGTTACATCCCGGAAATCATACGGCTCACTTCGCCGCTGGCACTATTTCTGGCCTGTCTGTATGTGACGGGTCGCATGGCGCAGGGGCTGGAGATCGTTGCTCTACAGATGAGTGGCGTGTCGCTCTACCGTCTGCTACGTCCGTACGTGCTGGTAGCATTGGGGCTAACCGGCTTCATGTTCTGGTTCAACGGCTGGGTGGTGCCGGTCACCAACCGAACCGTTGTCGCCTTCGATGAAAAATACCTATCCAAGACACCGCGTCAGTTCGATCTGAGCCATCTGCACCGGCAGGCCCGTCCCGGTCAGCTACTCTCGGTAGGCTATTATGATCGAGAGCGACGCATTGCCTACCGTATCTCCTTGCAACAGTTCGCGGAAGCCCGCCGTCTTGTCTATCGCCTGGACGCTCCCCGCATGGAGTGGCGAGATTCGCTGCAGGCTTGGATCGTACCGGAGGGCATTGAACGGCATTTTGAGCCGGATGGCCGCGAGGTGCGTCGTCCGGTGCGTCGCCAGGTGCTTGCATTGCCGCTCTATCCACGCGATCTGGCCCGTACCGAGCGTGAGGTTGAGGCCATGACCTTACCGGATGCAGCGGCCCATCTGGCCACGTTGCGCCGCTCCGGCGTTGGCCAACTGGGCCGCCCCCTGGTGGCTTACTACAGCAAGTTTGCCTATCCCTTCGCCAACTTGATCCTGGTGCTCATTGGCGTCCCCCTGGCTTCTGTACGCCGCCGCGGAGGCCAGGCCGTTCAGATTGGTATCGGGCTGGGCGTGGCCTTTGCCTACCTGGCCCTCCAGAAATTGATCGAACCATTTGGCTATGCCGAAACCCTCGCGCCATGGCTGGCGGCCTGGCTCCCCCACCTGCTATTTTTTGTAGGCGCGCTCGGGCTTATCGCACAGACGCGCACCTGATCAGGCTTCACCTCCGGGGCCGCCAAAATGAATAGGCGGGCCGGGTTCCGGCACTTCAATTTCACCGTAGGTAGCCTCGTAACGGCTGATGTTATCGGCCAGCGCTCGCAGCAGACGCTTGGCATGAGACGGGGTGATGATGATGCGACTCTGCACGCGCGCCTTGGGCAGTCCTGGCATGATCCGGATAAAGTCCAGAATAAATTCTTCAGCCGAATGAGCGATCATCACCAGGTTGGCATAACGCCCTTCGGCCACTTCTTCGGTCAACTCGATGTCGATGCGTTGCGGATCGTTTCCTGGAAAGTTCGGATGGCCTGCCATAGGTCGTCTGTTCAAGGTTCACAGGGCGGGCAAGCTACGCCTGGTCTGCCCATAAAGTTGCGGTGTCAGGCTCTTGTATCCTGTTTTCCAATCCGCTAACTTGTTACAAATGCCTGATTCGTACTTTCCCATGGGGGCATCCCAGCCATGCCACCTTCCCAGCCACATTCGCAGACAACCCACGGCTACGCCTCCGGCTTTGGCTCGGAGCCCACGTTGTTTATCGCCACGTTATCGCCAGAAGGTATCTGCTATGAATCCAATCCAGCCTGGGAAGCACTGTTCGGTCGGCTGGCCGCTCCCTGGCAACGTCTGTCGCAAGAGGACCAGCTACGCTTCCGGGAGCTACTCGCACGGGCTGCTCGGGGACAACGCATCCTGCACGAAGTGCTGATGCTTCAGCTTCCCGGCCGGGATGAACCGGTGCCTGCGCTATTCAACCTGATCCCGGTACGCCTGCCTGGGCAGGGAGATGAACCGGTGGCGCTGGTCGCCCTCGCCGAGCTGTTGGTTGAACCCTCCAGTCTGACCTACAGCCAGAGTCAACGACATCGTCTGGAAACCCTGGGGCGCATGGCGCTGGGCATTGCTCACGATTTTAATAACCTGCTGACCACGCTCCTGGGACATCTGGAACTCCTGCGGCGATCGCTGGAAGCTGTGGCTACGCCTGAAGAAGCAACCCACCATCTGCAGGCCCTGGAGCGGGCGGCGCTGGACGGTGCAGCGCTGATGCGTAAGCTGCAGGAATACGTACGTCAGGAAAAGCCAACAACGCAGGAGGTGGTCGATCTGCCGGCCCTGCTGGAAGAATGCCTCATGCTGACCCGTCCTTACTGGTACAACGAGCCGCGCCGTCAGGGAATTGACATTCGTGTGGAAACGCATCTGGAGCCAGTACCTCCTATTCGAGGTGTGGCCACAGAGCTCCGCCAGGTGTTTACCAACCTGATTCTCAATGCTGTTCAGGCCATGCCACAGGGGGGCACGCTTCGGATAGCGACCGCTTTCGATGCCACGCAGGGCGTGATGGTCCACGTGTCCGACACCGGGATCGGCATGTCCGAATCTGTCCGCCGTCGCATTTTCGAGCCGCTCTTTACAACCAAGCCTGAAGGGTCGGGCATGGGGCTGGCGATCGTAGCCGGCATTGTACGCGCCCATGAAGGCCGCATTGAGGTAGCCAGCGAGCCCGGTGTGGGCACTACGTTCACCCTGTACTTTCCGCCGGCAGAAGTGCCACGGCATCCTCCGGTGTCGGTCCAGGAAGAATCCCCCGTGGCCCCCGTACGCGTACTGCTTGTCGACGATGAACCTGGCGTGCGCAATGTGCTTGCCCGTCTGCTGACACTGCGCGGGCACACCGTCGTCCAGGCTGCCTCTGCTAAAGAAGCGTTGGAACAGCTACAGCGAGAGCGCTTCGACATCGTTTTTACGGACCAGGGTATGCCAGAAATCAGTGGCCTCGAATTGGCCCGCCACATTCGGCAACAACATACCGGGTTACCCATCGTACTGATTACCGGCGACACCGAGGTGCCTGCTCGGCGTGGCCTGATCGACGCGGTCCTTCAGAAACCCTTTCGCCTTGAAATGCTTGAGCAGCTTATTCGCCAGCTCTGTCGTCGAGGTACGTCATAATGACAGGCTCTGCCTGTCGGCCTGGTTTTTGACCCGCCCGGGTATAGCCCGCTCTGGGGAAAGGGATCTTGCAAGTTGTCAGCAGCATAGGTCCAGACAGGCGGGTTGTCAGTATTCGGTACCTTACGGTTAAGAGGGGAGAAGCACAATGCGTTACGGAGATCTGCTGTACCTGCTGGATGAAGACCCGGAGCAGAGCATTCCGCTGCCCACGCCGGATGAGCAGCGGGCCATGAGTGCTGAGGAGGTGCCGGAGACCCTGCCCATCCTGGCCCTTCGTAATACGGTGCTCTATCCAGGCGTGGTGCTGCCGATCACGATCGGTCGGGATGCCTCGCTGAAGCTTGTGCGGGATGCCTTTGCAGGGGATCGGCTGATCGGAGTAGTTGCCCAGCGAAGCAGCGAAATTGAAAACCCGACGCCGGACGACCTGTACCGTGTGGGAACGGTCGCTTCGATCCTCAAGCTGATCAAGATGCCTGACGGCTCAAAGTCGATCGTCATCCAGGGACGGCGTCGGTTTGAGATAGAAGAATACGTCCAGACCGATCCATACTTTGTAGCCCGCGTACGACCGTTGGATGACAGCTTGGAGGGGATAGATGAGGTCGAGCTGCAGGCCCGTGTCCGCTCCATCAAAGAACTGGCCGTCCAGATCGTCAATCTGTCACCGAACCTGCCCAGCGAGGCGGCTTACGCGATCCAGAACATCGAGTCGCCGTCGTTTCTGATTTACTTCATTGCCTCGAACCTGCCGATCGACGTAGCTGCCAAGCAGGAGTTGCTGGAGGCGCACTCGATCCTGGAACAGGCCGATCTGCTTATGCAGCATCTGTCGCGAGAGCTCCAGGTGCTGCAGCTCTCACAGGAGATCCGTTCGCGGGTCAAAAGCGATGTCGATCGGCAACAGCGGGAGTACCTGCTGCGGCAACAGCTGAAGGCTATTCAAGAAGAATTGGGTGAAGCCGACGAGACGGCTGAAATTGAGGAGCTTCGTAAGCGGGCCGAAGAAAAACCGCTGCCGGAACACGCCCGCAAAGCCGTACTGAAGGAAATCGAGCGGCTTTCGCGGATGAACCCGGCCTCGCCCGACTATGCGGTTACCCGTAACTATATCGACTGGATCCTGGAGCTTCCCTGGCAGGAGTACTCGGAAGATCATCTGGACCTGCAGGAAGCCCAGCGCATTCTTGACGAGGACCATTACGGGCTGGAGCAGGTCAAAAAGCGGATCCTGGAGTACCTGGCCGTGCTCAAGCTCAAGGGCGATATGAAGGCGCCCATCCTGTGCTTCGTCGGGCCTCCAGGGGTAGGGAAGACCAGCCTGGGCAAGAGCATTGCGCGGGCACTGGGTCGGAAGTTTGTCCGCGTCAGCCTTGGTGGCGTACGCGACGAGGCCGAAATCCGCGGCCACCGGCGCACTTACGTAGGGGCCCTGCCCGGCCGCATCATTCAGGGCATGAAAAAGGCGGGCACGGCCAATCCGGTCTTTATGCTGGACGAAATCGACAAGCTGGGCGCCGACTTCCGAGGGGATCCATCCAGTGCGCTCCTGGAAGTGCTCGACCCTGAGCAGAACTACGCCTTCAGTGACCACTACCTGGAGCTGGAGTACGACCTGTCCCGCGTGCTGTTTATCGCGACAGCCAACTACTTGGATCTGATCCCACCGCCGCTGCGGGACCGCATGGAGATCATCGAAATCAGCGGCTACACGCAGGACGAAAAGCTTGAGATTGCCAAACGCTATCTGGTGCCACGGCAGGTTGAGCAGCACGGGCTCAAGCCCGAACAGTTCCGTATTACTGACGAGGCACTTCAGGCGATCATCGAGGGCTATACGCGGGAATCGGGTGTGCGCCAGTTGGAACGCACTATCGCCTCGGTTGTCCGCGGCGTGGCCAAAAAGATTGCTATGGGCGAAATTGAATCGGCCCACGTTGATGTGGACGACTTGAAAGAATACTTGGGAGCCCGGAAGTACTTCTCCGAGGTGGCGGAACGCACTGAAGAGCCCGGCGTGGCGACCGGCCTGGCCTGGACACCTGCCGGGGGGGACATTCTTTTCATCGAGGCATCGGCTGCACGGGGCAACGGCCGGCTGATCCTCACCGGCCAACTGGGCGATGTCATGAAAGAGTCGGCCCAACTGGCCTACTTCTACGTGAAAGCGCATGCCGACGAGCTGGGCATCCCGCTCGACGCGTTCCGCTACTGGGACGTGCACGTGCACGTGCCGGCAGGTGCCGTCCCCAAAGACGGGCCATCGGCAGGCATTGCTCTCCTGACGGCTCTGGCCTCGCTCTTCACGCAGCGACGCGTACGGCACACGGTGGCCATGACGGGTGAGATCACGCTTCGAGGACTGGTGCTGCCCGTGGGCGGCATCAAAGAAAAAGTGCTGGCCGCCAAACGCGCCGGTATCCAGACAGTACTGTTGCCGGAAAAGAACCAGAAAGACGTTGAAGAAATTAAGCCCGAATCGCTCGAAGGGCTGGAGATTGTCTACGTTCGGCGCGTGCATGACGTGCTGGCGCAAGCGCTGGAACCCGAACCTGTGCAGGACCCGCAGGAGGTCTATCACGTGCCGGAAGCCGAACGCACGCCGACCCCGGCCAACGGCGCCGCGTCCGATACCGTCATCAACGAATAACGACTCAACGAGCACGATGAGACGTTGCCACCTGGGGCCTGTCTTCCTCGGGCCGCCGCGTCAATTCATAGTGCCCCGTTTGCTGCAACATCGGAGCATAATGGACTACCGCTTCCAGAAAAGCCACGGGGTCTTCAGGGGCAATGACCAGCCAGTTAGGACGATGTGCCCGGCCATACTCAATGCGTAAAGCTTCCCGCAGCGAAAGGCTGAATCCGATCGCCCGGAGAGAAAAATCGCGCCAGGGACGATGTCGGGTTATCCGTTGGATCCGAGCGTAAGGAACGCGGAGATGGATCATTCCTGAATGAACCACCAGGGCCTCGGGACGTACCTCATAGTACACAGGCCATCCGAGTACGCGCATCAGGAAGAGGTCCAGGCTCCCGATAATCAACAAAATCAATCCACCTACCGTCTCTCCACGGACGATCAACCATACCCCCAGTCCCAAAGGCGACAGCAACCCCACTACCAGCAATCCCACAAGTCCACGGTCTATGCGGGATCGGAAAAGGAAGACCATGCTGCAGCGTCCGTGTTGGACTTTCGGGGTGGTTCGTTCGGAGGACGCGGTGTTTCTTCAATCACCCGCGCCTCCTCCAGGTTGGGATCCATCCCCTCCTGGAAAGCACGCTTGCTCTCGACCGCGATGCGGGCCACATGCCGAACCAACTTCTTCAGCAATCCCTTTCCGGCATGGGCCGCCATACCTGCCACAAAAACGGTCTTACCCAGCGCATTCAACTGCTCAAACTCGACAAGGCGACGAGGACGTTCCATGGCCCCTCCAGCGTTCAAGATTCAGCCGTTGCGCTCGTTCCGGAAGGATCGGGACGGGGCTTTTGCTGACATACATCCAGGCAGCGCTCCAATCCGCGCGCCAGCAGGGCTCCAGCCGCCTCAATACCATCGGCCAAGGTGGCGGCCGTGGCTTCAATCAGAAAACGCGCTTTCTCTTCCAGACGAAGCCGAGCAAAAGCCTCCCGAACTTCTTCATACCTCGGAGTTTCCATAACCCACCCTTTATGTGGTGTGTTTATCTTAGGCCTGGCAAAATAGACGTGAAGTTTATCCTTCAAGTTTCAAGAAGACTTTATGCCAACCCAAAAAACGCCCCAGCATCTGGAAGGTATCGTCATTCGAGCAACCGGAAGCTGGTTCGATGTACAGGCTGACGGCTGCGTGATTCCTGCACGCGTCCGGGGCAAGTTTCGCCTGAGTGGTCTGAACACTACCAGTCCGGTAGTGGTAGGCGACCGGGTGACGGTTCGTCTGAACCCGGACGGCACCGGACTGATCGTTAAGGTGCATCCACGCCGTAATGAACTCTCTCGCCGTGCGGCCGGCCGTCGGCACAGCCTGCGTCATGTGATTGCCGCTAATATCGATTTCGTATGGATCGTACAGGCCGTACACCTCCCTGAACCCAATCCCGGTTTCATAGACCGCGTACTGGTAGCCGCCGAACGCTATGAAATCCCGGCCGGCCTGATTATCAACAAAATCGACCTGATGACCGAAGCAAATCGCCCGGTCATAGAAGCACTGGAGCGTCTGTATGCCGGACTGGGCTACCAGGTGCTGCGCACCAGCACGGTAACCGGTGAAGGCCTGGACGCCTTCCGGGAAGCGCTACGGAGCAAGACCAGTGTGGTCACCGGCCCCTCAGGCGTGGGCAAATCGTCACTGCTGAACGCCATTGAACCGGGGCTAAATATCCGCACAGCACCGGTTAGCGAAAAAACCGGCAAGGGCCGTCATACCACAACCTACGTGGCCCTCTATCCGCTCTCAATTGGTGGATTTGTAGTCGATACGCCAGGTCTGCGCGAATTCGGCGTAACCGATCTGGAGCCGGCCGAACTGTCCCACTACTTCGTAGAATTTCGCCCCTACCTTACGGCCTGCCGTTTTCCCGATTGTACGCACGAGCATGAGCCAGACTGCGCCGTGAAAGCTGCTGTCGAAACTGGCGAAATCTCTGAGGAACGCTATCTCAGCTATCTCAACATCCTGCACAGCCTGAAATCCGGAGAAAAAAACGCCGGTCCTTGAATAGCTACCGGCTATTTTTTCCGGACTTTTCCCTGCTTTTTATAGCGCAAATCAAGCTCATAAAACAGGTACACCTTTTGCAGAAAGGCAGATGACTTCCCTTTACTGAAGTCATCTAATTTAAAGAATATATGAGGCCTTGCGTCTATTTCCGACTCTGCGGCGTCCTGCTTTGGCTGCTGTCTCTACCGGCGCTTGCGCAGCGACATTATTTTCATACCTATACCAGTGCAGACGGCTTATCGCAGCTGGTCGTGCAGACGCTGTTGCAGGATCGTCAGGGATACGTATGGATTGGCACGCAGGCGGGCCTCAATCGCTTCGACGGCTTTGGTTTTGAAACTTTCGGTCTTCGGGATGGCCTTGCCGGCGACTTTATCTGGGCACTGGCGGAAGGGCCGGACGGATCGCTCTGGATCGGAACGCGCACCGGCCTCAGTCGCCGAGATCCAAACGGCCGCATTACCAGCTTTGACCTGGACGATGATTTGCCTTCCCCAGAGGTACGCGTGCTCACCATCACCGCGGACAGCACAGTCTGGCTCGGTACACCCAACGGCCTGGCTTACCTGAGACAAGGCCAAATCTATCGCGTCGAAGCGCTGGGAGCGCAGCCCGTTCTCGACCTTTTTATCGATCGCAGCAAACAGCTCTATGTGGCCACACAGCATGGTCTGTATCGCTGGGCGCCGCCTCGCTGGGTTCCGGTACCATTATTTGCAAACCAACCCGTCTATCGTCTGCTTGAAGATCTGGAGGGTCGTCTCTGGGTAGCCACGGCTGATGCTCTGGTAGTGCTGGCCAATGGCCGGCCGGTCGCTCACTACACGGAAGCAGACGGAGTACGCGGCCTACCAGCCCGTGACCTGGCGGTCGACTCGTTAGGGGTAGTCTGGGTAGCCACCCTGGAAGGGCTGGGGCGTATCGATGCGACGGGTGTCCGCTGGATTACCGAGGCCAACGGCCTACCTACCTCAGTCATCAATGATTTGATGGTTGATCGCGAAGGCATGCTCTGGCTGGGCACCTTGAAGGGTGTCGCGCAGTTCCGGGGCAGAGCTTTTACCAACTACACCGTTCAGGATGGATTGGCCGATAATGTGGTACGCCCCATCGTCCGCGATGCTCATGGCTACCTCTGGGTAGGGACACGCCGGGGGCTTAATCGCTTCGACGGACGCCGCTGGACGGTCTATACTGAAAAGGATGGGCTGCCCAGTGAGTATGTGCGCTCCCTGTTCCTGGATCGAAAGGGGCGTCTCTGGATCGGGACAATTCGAGGTCTGGCCCTCTATGAGGACGGCCGCTTTTATCGTCCCAGAGGGTTTCCCTACGAGGCCAGCGTCATGTCTATCGTGGAAGACCGACAGGGGCGTATCTGGGTAGCTGCCCAGCGACTGGGCATTTTCCGCCAGCATGGCACACGCTTCATCAAGGTAGAAGTGCCCGGGCAGACCTTCTCCGATGCTCGACTGCTGGTGGACCGACAGGGACACGTATGGGTCTCCGGCGATAGGGGTCTTTCTCGCTGGGACGGAAGCCACTGGCGTACCTTCACCGCTAAAGATGGCCTGGCCGGTAATAACCCCTATTTTCTGGCCGAGGACCTTAAAGGGCGCATCTGGTTCGGGTACCATGCAGCCCTGGGGATTACCGTTTACGACCCCGAACAGCATCGCTTTCGTACCTACACAACAGCCGACGGTTTACACAACAACGCCGTCTATTCGATCGGGGTCGATCACCAGAACAACATCTGGATCGGTACGGCCCGAGGTGTCGATCGCTTCGATGGGAGGCGCTTTGTAAACTACAGTCCGCTGGAAGGTTATGCCAGCTACGAGTCAAATGCCGGAGGCTTCTTTGCCGATATAGACGGCACGCTCTGGTTTGGCACAATGGACGGGCTGAGCCACTATAATCCCCGTGAGGACCTGTGGAACGCCCGTCCCCCACACATCCGCATTCACATCTTACAACTGGGCGATCGGCAGGTCAATCCCGATTCCATTATTCGGGTTTCGCATCAATCTAACACACTGACCGCCCATATTGCGCTGCTTTCTTTCTTTGGAGCCAAACAGATCCAATTACGCTATCGGTTACGTACCGCAGACTCAGACTGGAGCCTGACAGTTCGCCATAATCGATCGTGGCTGAATAGACTGACCGACAGCGAAGAAAAATGGCGTCCACTGACATCGCCCACGCTTTTCCTGCCCAACCTTCCGGCCGGCTTCTATGTGCTGGAGGTACAGGCACGCAAGCCCACATCCGACTGGTCGCAGCCAGCAGTGGCACGTTTTGAAATTACCCCGCCTTTCTGGCAGACCGCCTGGTTCGCCACATTGATCGTGACCCTTCTGGGATTGGCAATAGGCGGCCTTCATCGCTATCGGGTTCACCGTATTGCCAAACAAAAAGAACAACTCGAAGCGCTTGTTCAAGAGCGCACAGCTGAACTGCGGGCACAGAAGCGCCAGCTCGAAGCCGCGCTGGAAGATCTGCGTCGGACTAAAGAGGAGCTTGAGCGGGCCAACGAAGAGCTGGTGCGGGCCAGCCGGCTTAAAAGTGAATTTCTGGCCAACATGAGCCACGAGATCCGTACGCCCATGAATGGCGTGCTTGGCATGACTGAATTGCTGCTCGAAATGGATCTAACCAAAGAGCAGCGCGAATGCGTGGAAATCATTCATCGCAGTGGCGAAACGCTGCTGACCATTTTGAATGATATCCTAGACTTTTCAAAAATCGAAGCAGGCCAACTGAAGCTGGAAAACATTGATTTCAACCTCCAGGAAACCATCGAAGATGTCATCACGCTATTTGCACCGCGGGCAGCCGCCAAACAGCTTGAGCTGGCCTGTTTTATTGAAGAGCGCGCCCTGGAAGTTCAAGGAGACCCCCATCGACTTCGTCAGATACTCTCGAACCTGATTGGCAATGCGATCAAGTTTACGGAGCAGGGCGCGGTTGTTGTCGAAGCCGAACTGGAGCAACTGAAGGCGCGTCGGGCCTACTGGCGCATTGCTGTACGAGATACCGGCATTGGAATTCCACCAGACCGGCTTCCCCACCTCTTCCAACCTTTCACGCAGTTGGACGGTTCGACGACCCGTCGCTACGGTGGCACTGGGCTGGGACTGGCCATCTCCAAGCAGCTCGTTGAAATGATGGGGGGCACCATCAGCGTCGAAAGCGAGGTGGGACAGGGCTCCACCTTTACCATACGCATCCCTTTCCGTCTGTCGTCCCAGCATAAGCTGCATAGAAATGGGCGTCGCGCCCTGCTCAAAGGCGTTCGCGTGCTCATTGTAGATGACAACGAAGCCAATCGAGAAATTCTACGGCGTCAGACGCTGGGCTGGGATATGTTGCCCACGTTGGCTCGCAATGCAGAAGAGGCACTGGAGCTGATGCGATCAGCCGCCCGTCAGGGCCATCCTTTCGGGCTGGCCATTTTGGACATGATGATGCCCGAAATAGACGGTATCATGCTGGCCCAGGCGATTAAGCGTGATCCATCCATCGCGGCTACCCCACTGATTTTGCTTAGCTCTTACCTTTTTACCCGCGAAGACTACAGGGCTGTAGATGATAAGCTCTTTGCAGCCGTGCTTTCCAAACCAACCCGCCAATCCTATCTCTTCAACACGCTGGTTCGCGTGCTTCAGAACACTCGATCAATGCCTACTCGCCCGGAGCAGCCGGACCTCCCCTCGGTGACCTCTGCCGCTGAAACCGCCACGCCGTCACCCAGACCGTCTTCTTCCACAAGTCGCGGCCATCTGCTACTGGCCGAAGACAATCCGGTTAACCAGAAGGTAGCGCTTTATCACCTGGAACGGCTGGGCTACACGTGCGACGTAGTAAACGATGGCAAACAGGCCGTCGAGGCAGCGCTGCGAGGTAGCTACGACGCCATCCTGATGGACGTGCATATGCCGGTAATGGATGGGTTTGAGGCGACGGCGCAGATTCGGGCACGCGAAGCCCAACTGGGACGCCACATCCCCATCATTGCCATGACAGCCAATGCGCTACGAGGCGAACGTGAACGCTGCCTGGAGGCCGGCATGGACGACTATATTGCCAAACCTTTCAAGAAAGACGAGCTCAAGGCCGTATTGGACCGCTGGCTTCAACAACCGAAGGTCTAATGTACGAGCGCTCCCGCAAGTCTGCTCCAGCGTCTGACGTATCCAGAGGGTGCCCTCCTGCTCATGACCATCACCTGTAGGGGCAGCCCAGCGTGTTTTGTTAATCTCAAAGTCAGGATAGACCGCAGGATAGCTAACGGCTATCAGGCGTACTCCCGGGGCGGGACTTTTCTTCATCATGATTCACTTCGAGCGGCGCTGGCGACTGCGTCTGCGTCCCTTGCGGGCTGCTTTTTCTTGCAGCAGCTTCAGCGCTTCCTCCAGCGTGATGGCTTCAGGCGCACGTCCTTCAGGCAGCGACACATTCGTACGTCCGTGCTTCACATAGGGACCATAGCGTCCCTCCCAGATCTCTACCGGTTCGCCTGTCTCAGGATGTGTTCCCAGCGTACGTAACGGACGACTTCGTGCTTCCTTTTCGGCCAGCAATTCTAAAGCCCGCTCCAGATCAATCGAAAAAACGTCGTCCTCTTCTTTAAGCGATGCAAACGTCCGGCCATGCTGCACATAAGGTCCATAGCGACCGATACCTACCAGCACCGGTTGGCCGGTCTCCGGATGCGTCCCCAGCGTACGCGGAAGCTGCAGCAGTTTCCGCGCCATTTCCAGATCCACCACCGCCGGTTCTATGCCCGGAGGTAGCGCCACTCGCCTGGGCCTGCCAGTATGCTCGTCATCTCCAAGCTGCACGTAGTATCCGTACGGACCGCGCCGGAGCAAAACCGGCAGGCTGGCCTCTGGATCAATCCCCAGTACCCGGTCTTCGATCTGTCCTTCACGTAGAATTTGCTCCAGCTTTTCGCGGGTCACATCTCCGGGAGCCAGGTCAGGCGGCAGTGAAGCGGTTACGATCTGTCCATCCAGCGGTCCTTCCACGTAAGGCCCGTATTTACCTACACGTACTACATATGGCTCCCACTGTGGGAAGCGAATTGTCGAAACTTCTCGAGGATCCACGCGCCGAAGCGCCTCATCAATCATGCGCTCCAGTCCGTCTTCTCCCTGATAGAATTGGCGCAGATAGGGTACGGTCTTCTGGCGGCCTGCCGCGATTTCGTCGAGTGCCTCTTCCATTTGAGCGGTGAAGCCCAGATCGACCAGCTTTTCGAAATAAGCTTCCAGCAGATTGTTGGTGGCAAACGCTGTAAAAGTAGGCACCAGTTGATTGCCCCGCCGCACGGCATAACCACGCTGCAGAATGGTGTCGATAATGGTTGCGTAAGTACTCGGCCGTCCAATGCCTTCCTGTTCCAGTGTTTTAATCAGCGTAGCCTCGGTGTACCGTGCAGGCGGGCGTGTCTCGTGCCGACGGGGCTCAAGTTGCAGGCAGCGCGGTTGATCGCCCTGTTTCAGAGGCGGCAGCGGCTGATCCCGATCCTCCAGGGCTGCCTCCGGATCGTCACTGCCTTCAACGTAGGCCCGGAAAAAGCCTGGAAATTCGATAGTCCGCCCCGAAGCGCGAAAGCGTGCAATCGGCGGTTGATCGCCAGCCTCCAGATGCACCGTCAGCAGGCGCAGTCGGGCATCAGCCATCTGTGAGGCTACCGTACGCTTCCAGATCAGATCGTACAGTGCCGCATCGATCCCTGTCAGTCCCAGCTCTTCGGCCGTTTTCATTTCGCGACCGGCGGGACGGATGGCCTCATGCGCTTCCTGCGCATTGCGGACCCGACGCTGATACTGGCGCGGCTGTGGGCTCAGGTACGCGCTGCCATAGCGTTCAACGATGGTACGCCGACTGGCTTCGATAGCCTCCTGCGACAGATGCGTCGAGTCGGTACGCATGTAGGTGATATAGCCCTGCTCATAGAGACGCTGGGCGATCTGCATGGTCTGTCGTGCCGACAGTCCCAGCTTGCGGCTGGCCTCCTGCTGGAGCGTGGAGGTGATAAACGGTGGAGCAGGTGCGCGCGTTACGACCCGCTCCTCCACCTCGGCTACCACCCAGCGTTCGTGGCGAAGCCGTTCGGCCAGCGCGTGCGCCTGCGCCTCGTCGAGCAGCATCACATCGCGTCCGGCCACCAGCCCTTCCTTAAGCCGTCCAGTGTGTTCGTCAAAGTCTTTGCCCCCGGCGACCCGGACACCATCTACATGCGTCAGCACCGCCTCGAACGTTTGCTCCTCCTGCTCCAGAAGCGCCTTCAGATCCCAATAGGTGGCTGGAACAAAAGCGATGCGTTCCTTCTCTCGTAGGACAAGCAACCGAACGGCTGCACTCTGGACACGTCCAGCCGACAGCCGCGGAGCGATCTTGCGCCACAACACAGGCGACACCAGATAGCCGACCAGCCGATCCAGAATACGCCGGGCCTCCTGCGCTTCCACCAGGTTGTAGTCAATGTCTCGCGGATTACGCAGCGCCTGTTCGATCGCCTCCCGCGTGATTTCATGGAAAACCATGCGGCGGATCGGCACCTTTGGCTTGAGTACCTCGACCAGATGCCAGCCAATGGATTCCCCCTCGCGGTCTTCGTCGGTCGCGATATACAGCTCGTCGGCTTCTTTCAGCGCCGCTTTGAGGTGTTGTACCACCTTGCGTTTGTCACGCGGAATCACATAGAGGGGCTCGAAGTCGCGATCGATGCGGACGCCCAGCCGGGCCCATTCTTCATGTTTCAGGTTCGATGGGACCTCGGCGGCCGAGGCCGGTAAATCGCGGATATGTCCCATGCTGGCTTCGACACGGAAGCCATCCTTCGGAAGAAAGTTGCGAATGGTGCGTGCTTTTGTTGGCGATTCAACAACAACCAGGCGCTTCATAGGCGATCGGGCTGCTTCTGCACAAAAAACCGCCCGGCTATAGTCGCCGGGCGGGCAGTCTCACGCCTACCCAAAAGCAACGTTCCAACAATAACCCACCGAACGTACACAACAGGGCACCACCACCAACCGCCAAACCCCCGTAGGGGCCGACCTCCATATCGGCCCCCAACCACCAGACGCACACAACAGGGCACCACCACCAACCGCCAAACCCCCGTAGGGGCCGACCTCCGTGTCGGCCCCTACCATCGGGATCCCCAATCCATCCCAACCATGGGCGCTGCGTTACGAGCCGGCCGACACGGCTTCGTGGCTGCCATCGCCAGCCGCTTCGATACCGGCCGG